>Ga0194125_10000609_pt1 | contig 59854 bp, 51 predicted proteins | sample TA2KigC250mmetaG_FD_148626 | JGI IMG/M metagenome (GOLD analysis project Ga0194125, IMG submission 148626) | Freshwater microbial communities from Lake Tanganyika, Tanzania - TA2015034 Kigoma Deep Cast 250m | ecosystem: Environmental > Aquatic > Freshwater > Lake | place: Tanzania: Lake...
GGGAGGGCCGGCGATGCCGGCGCTCGTCGAGTGCGCGCGGGCGCGCGCCACGCTGGGCGAGATGACCGCGGCCCTCGAGGGCGTGCACGGGCGGTACCGCCCGTCGGGGCGTGCGTGGTAGGAGGGATCGCCGTGGACAACGCCGCGCCGGGCCGCGCGAACGCCGTGACGCGCGTGGACCACATCTCCATCCTCGTCCGGAACGTGGACTCCGCGATGGAGTTCTACGTCGGCCTCCTCGGCATGGAGGTCGTGAAGGTCGAGAACTCCGAGCTCCACGGCGTGCGCGCGGCGTTCCTGCGCGCCGGCGACGTCATGATCGAGCTCATCGAGCCCCTCGGGCCGGGGCCTCTTGAGGACCTCCTCGAGAAGCGGGGACCCGGGTTCCATCACGTGTCGTTCGAGGTCCCCGATCTCCCGCGCGCGCTCGCGGACGTCGCGGCCGGCGGGATCCGCGTCATCGACGAGAAGCCGAAGCCCGGCGTCGAGGGCGGGAGGATCGCGTTCCTCCACCCGAAGAGCACGCAGGGCGCGATGATCGAGCTGTGCGACAAGAAGGAGTTCGAGAAGCCATGAGCATCTTCGAGCGCATGAAGAAGGGCGGCCACGAGCAACTCGTCTTCTGCTTCAACCGGCCGACGGGGCTGCGCGCGATCATCGCGATCCACGACACGACGCTCGGGACGTCCGTGGGCGGGACGAGGCTCATGGCGTACGCGGGCGAGGACGAGGCCGTCGTGGACGCGCTCAGGCTCTCGGAGACGATGACTTTCCAGAGCGCGTCGCTCGAGGGCGACATGGGCGGCGGCGCCGCGGTGCTCATGGCCGACGATCCCGCCGAGCCCGACGAGGCGTACTTCCGGGCGTTCGGGCGGTTCGTCGAGGGCCTGAAGGGCCTCTTCCTCACGTATCCCGGGTTCGGCACGACCGACCGGCAGTTCCGCCACGTGCGCCGCGAGACGACGAGCGTCGTGCCCATGGAGGGGAACCACGAGCTCACCGCCGTCGGTGTCATCGCCGGCATGAAGGCGTGCGTGCGCGACCTGTTCGGGACCTCGAGCCTCCAGGGGCGGCACGTCGCGGTGCAGGGCGTCGGCAAGGTCGGGCAGCTCCTCGTGGACGAGCTTGGGGCCGAGGGCGCCGAGGTCACGGTCACCGACGTCCGCTACGACCAGATCAAGGCGGTGCAGGACCGCCACGCGGGCGTGCGCGTCGTGCGGCCGGACGAGATCGTGTCCGTCGCGTGCGACGTGTTCTCTCCCTGCGCCGTGGGCCGCGTGCTGAACGACGAGACGATCCCGCGGCTCCGCTGCCGCATCGTCGCCGGCGCGGCGTCCGACGTCCTCGAGGAGCCGCGGCACGCCGACGCGCTCAAGGAGCGGGGCATCCTCTACGCGCCCGACTTCGTCATCGGAGGCGCGGAGCTGTACCAGACCGAACCGGAGTTCCGCGACGCGACGCGCGAGCGGCTCCGCGAGGAGGCGACGCGGATCCACGACGTCATGGCCGCGCTCATCACCGAAGCGAAGAAGGCGGACGCGACGCCGTACCGGGTGGCGGTGGACCGGGCGGCGCGGCGGGTCGAGAGGATCGGCACGGTGCGGAACATCATGTGCTGAGACCGGCAGTCGGCATGGGCCGGCGGCGCGCTCGCGCCGCCACGAGGCGGAGGGAAGCGAGGACAGCATGGCAGGGATCATCGGATACGGCGCCTACATGCCCCGGAACAGGATCAAGGTTGAGGAGATCGCCAAGGTCTGGGGGGCCGACGCGCCGAGCTACAAGAAGGGGCTCATGCTCCGGGAGAAGGCGGTCCCGTCACCCGACCAGGACACCATCACGATGGCCGTCGAGGCCACGAAGCACGCGCTTCGGCGCGCGAAGATCGACCCGAAGCGCATCGGCGCGGTCTACGTGGGCTCCGAGTCGCACCCGTACGCGGTGAAGCCCTCGGGCACGGTGCTCGCCGACGCCATCGGCGCCACGCCGGAGGTGCACTGCGCCGACTTCGAGTTCGCGTGCAAGGCGGGTTCCGAGGCCATGTTCGTCTGCATGGGCCTCGCGGACGGCGGGGCGATCGAGTACGGGCTCGCCGTCGGCGCCGACACCTCGCAGGGCGCCCCCGGCGACGCGCTCGAGTACTCGGCCGCGGCCGGCGCCGCCGCGTTCATCATCGGAAAGGGCCCCGGCGTCGCGAAGGTCCTGACCACGTACGCGTTCATGACCGACACGCCCGACTTCTGGCGCCGCGAGCACATGCACTACCCGCGCCACGCCGGGCGGTTCACCGGCGAGCCCGCGTACTTCAAGCACGTGCTGGGCTGCGCGAAGGGCCTCATGGAGAAGGCGGGCGCCAAGCCGGCCGACTTCGCCTACGCGGTCTTCCACCAGCCGAACGGCAAGTTCCCGATGCGCGCGGGGCAGATGCTCGGATTCAAGAAGGAGCAGATCGAGCCGGGGTGGCTTTCGCCGACGCTCGGGAACACCTACTCCGGGTCGTCGCCGATGGGCCTCACGGCGACGCTCGACGTGGCGAAGCCGGGCGACAGGATCCTCATGGTCTCGTACGGCTCGGGCGCGGGCAGCGACGGGTTCATCTACGAGGTGACCGACAGGATCGAGGAGGTCCGCGACGCCGCGCCGAAGACCCGCGCGATGCTCGACGCGAACAAGCGCTACATCGACTACGGCACCTACGCGAAGTTCCGTCGCAAGATCCGGATGGGCGAGTAGCGGCGGGAGCCCGCGCGGCCGGTCCGACGCGGGCGGCCTCAACACGACGGATCAACCTGGGAGAACACTCATGAGGGACGTAGCAGTCATCGGCGTGGGGATGCAGAAGTGGGGCGAGCTGTGGGAGAAGTCGCTCCGCGACATCTTCACGGAGTCCGCGCTCCTCGCCATCGACGACGCGGGCGTCGACCACATCGACGCCATGTACGTCGGGTGCATGACGAGCGGGCTGTTCGTCGGCCAGGAGCACCTTGGCTCCGTGATGGCCGACTATCTCGGCGTGGCGCCCATCCCGTCGGTCAGAGTGGAGAGCGCGTGCGCGTCGGGCGGCGTCGCCTTCCGGCAGGCGTTCATCGACGTCGCGTCCGGCGTTCACGACATCGTGCTTGCGGGCGGCGTCGAGAAGATGAACGACATCGACGGCGGCGGGGCGACCCACGCGCTCTCGACCGCGGCCGACGCCGAGTACGAGGTCTACCACGGGGTCACGTTCCCCGGCCTGTACGCGATGATGGCCGTGGACCACATGCACAAGTACGGCACGACGCGCGACCAGCTGTCGCACGTCGCCGTCAAGAACCACAGGAACGGCTCCAGGAACCCGCTCGCGCAGTACCCGTACGAGCTCACCCTCGAGCAGGTCGCCGGGTCGCTCCTCGTGGCGGACCCGATCACGATCCTCGACTGCTCGCCGATCACCGACGGCGCGGCGGCCGCGATCCTCTGCCCGCTCGACATGGCGAAGCGGCTGTCGAAGAGGCCGCCGGTGAAGGTGCTGGCGTCCGCGCACGCCACGGACACGATCGCGCTCCACTCGCGCCCCGACATCTCGTGGCTCTCGGCGGTCGAGAAGGCAGGTGAGAAGGCGTACAAGGCCGCCGGCCTGGGGCCGAAGGACATCAGCTTCGTCGAGGTGCACGACTGCTTCACGATCGCGGAGATCTGCGCGATCGAGGCGCTCGGGTTCTTCGAGAGGGGGAAGGGCGGGCGCGGCGCCGAGAGCGGCGAGACGGCCGTCGGCGGCAGGATCCCCGTCAACCCGTCGGGCGGCCTCAAGTCGAAGGGGCACCCGGTCGGCGCGACCGGCGTCGCCCAGGTGCTCGAGGTCGTGAAGCAGCTGCGCGGCGAGTGCGGCGGGCGCCAGGTGAAGGGCGCGACGATCGGCATGACGCAGAACATGGGCGGCGTCGCCGGCTCCTGCGCGGTCCACATCCTTGGTTCCGTCTAGCCCCTGAGGAGGTCACGCGATGTCGACGTCAGCAAGGTACTGGAGGGAGATCCCGCAGCGCTACCGGCTGGAGGCCGCGAAGTGCCGGAAGTGCGGCAAGGTGCACTTCCCGCCGCGGGTCATCTGCAACACGTGCCGCGGCCGGGAGTTCGAGAAGGTCGTCCTTCCTGATGCCGGCAGGCTTCTCACGCACACCGTCATCAGGATCGGCCCGAGCGCGTTCAGCAACGAGACGCCGTACGCGATGGGCATCGCCGAGCTCGACGGCGGCGTGAGGTTGACCGCGCAGATCGCGGACGTGGAGTTCGACGAGCTCACGGTCGGGATGCCGGTCCGCATCGAGTTCCGGAAGCTCCGCGAGGAAGGCGAGGCCGGCATCCTCTGCTACGGGTACAAGTTCGTGCCTGCGAGGTGACCGATGTACCGCATCGAGAGCAGGGTGGACACGAAGGGCGCCGCGTTCCAGGAGAACCGCGCGAGGATGCGCGCGCTCGTGGACGAGTTCCGCGAGCGTCTCGACCGCGCGAAGGAGGGCGGGCCTACGTCGCAGCGCGAGCGGCACAGGAAGCGCGGGAAGCTCCTCGTGCGGGAGCGGCTCGAGCGCCTGTTCGACCCGGGCACGCCGTTCCTCGAGCTTTCGCCGCTCGCGGCATACGGGATGTACGACAACGAGGCCCCGGGGGCCGGCATGGTCACGGGCGTCGGGCGGGTCCACGGGCGCGAGGTCCTCGTCGTCGCGAACGACGCGACGGTGAAGGGCGGCACCTACTTCCCGATGACCATCAAGAAGCACGTGCGGGCGCAGGAGGTGGCGATGGAGAACCGCCTCCCGTGCGTGTACCTCGTGGACTCCGGCGGCATTTTCCTGCCGCACCAGGCCGGCACCTTCCCCGACCGCGACCACTTCGGCCGCATCTTCTACAACCAGGCGCGGCTCTCGGCGGTGGGCGTCCCGCAGATCGCGATCGTCATGGGCTCGTGCACGGCGGGCGGCGCGTACGTCCCGGCGATGAGCGACGAGGCGGTCATCGTGAAGGAGCAAGGCACCATCTTCATCGGCGGGCCGCCGCTCGTGAAGGCCGCGACGGGCGAGGAGGTGACCGACGAGGAGCTCGGCGGTGCCGACGTCCACTGCCGCATCTCGGGCGTGGCCGACCACTACGCGCTCGACGACGCCCACGCGCTCGCCGTCGCGCGGAACATCATCGAGAACCTCGACGCGCCGAAGCGGTTCGAGCTCGACACGGCCGAGCCCGAGGACCCGGCGTACGACCCCGAGGAACTCCTGGGCATCGTGCCGACGGACCTTCGGAAGGCGTTCGACATGCGGGAGGTCATCGCCCGCATCGCGGACGGCAGCCGCTTCCAGGAGTTCAAGGAGCTCTACGGCCCCACCATCGTGACGGGCTTCGCGCGCGTCATGGGATACCCGGTCGGCATCCTCGCCAACAACGGCGTGCTCTTCTCGGAGAGCTCGCTCAAGGGCGCGCACTTCATCGAACTCTGCACGATGCGGAAGATCCCGCTCGTCTTCCTTCAGAACATCACGGGGTTCATCGTCGGGCGGCAGTACGAGCACGGCGGCATTGCGAAGGACGGCGCGAAGCTCGTCCATGCGGTCGCCAACGCGGACGTGCCGAAGTTCACGGTCATCGTCGGCGGCTCGTACGGCGCCGGCAACTACGCGATGTGCGGGCGCGGCTACAGCCCCAGGCTCCTGTGGATGTGGCCGAACGCGAAGATCAGCGTCATGGGCGGCGAGCAAGCGGCGAACGTGCTCCTCACCGTGAAGATGCGGCAGCTCGAGAAGGAGGGCGTCGTCATGACGCCCGAGGAGCAGAAGGCGTTCAAGGCGCCGGTGATCGAGCGGTACGAGAACGAGGCGTCGGCGTACTACTCGACGGCGCGCCTGTGGGACGACGGCATCCTCGACCCGCTGGACACGCGGGCGGCGCTCGCGCTCGGCATCGCGATGGCGCTCAACGCGCCGGTCCCTGACCAGAAGTACGGCGTGTTCAGAATGTAGGGCCACGGGGGAGACGATGGGCGGACACACAACGCTTCGGACCGCCGTCGCCGGCGAGATCGCGACGGTCACGCTCTCGCGGCCGGAGGTCAAGAACGCCTTCGACGACGCGATGCTGCGCGAGCTGCTCGAGGTCTACCGCGCCTTCGCCGACGATCCGTCCGTGCGCGTCGTCGTGCTGACCGGCGAGGGCGACTCGTTCTGCGCGGGCGCCGACATCAACTACATGCGGCGCACCGGCGCGTACACGTTCGAGCAGAACTACGCCGACGGCATGGTCATCTCGGACGTGATGGAGGCGATCCACACGCTCCCGAAGCCCACCATCGCGCGCGTGAACGGCTACGCGATCGGCGGCGGCGCCGGGCTCATGGCCGCCAACGACATCGTCGTGGCCGCGGACACCGCGGTCATCAGCCTGTCCGAGGTCAAGATCGGTCTCGTGCCGGCGTGCATCTCGCCGTACGTGGTGCTCCGCGCCGGGGCGGGCGCGTGCCGCGAGTTCTTCCTCACGGGGGAGCGGCTGACGGCCGAGAAGGCGTTCCGGCTGGGACTCGTCAACGCGGTCGTCCCGCGCGAGGCGCTCGACGACGAGGTCGCGACGATCGCGAAGCGCACGCTCTCGGGCGGGCCGGAGGCGCTCCGCGTGTGCAAGGACCTCCTCGACGACGTGATGTTCATGCCGCTGTCCGAGGCGAAGGCCCACACGGCGCGCGTCATCGCCGAGGTGCGGGCCTCCGATGAGGCGCGCGAGGGCATGGCGGCGTTCCTCGAGAAGCGGAAGGCGCGCTGGAACAGGGGCTCATGAAGAAGATCCTCATCGCCAACCGGGGCGAGATCGCGGTCCGCGTCGCGCGGGCCTGCCGCGACGCGGGCATCCCGGCGGCGGCCGTCTACTCCGACGCCGACCGCGCGTCGCTCCACGTGCTCGAGGCCGACGAGGCCGTGCGCATCGGGCCGGCCCCGGCGCTCGAGAGCTACCTCAACGTGGACGCCGTCATCGGAGCCGCGCGCACCGTGGGCGCCGACGCGGTCCATCCGGGCTACGGGTTCCTCGCCGAGAACTGGCAGTTCGCCAGGCGCTGCGAGGACGAGGGGCTCACGTTCATCGGGCCGCCGTCGGCCGCCCTCCATCTCGTCGGCGACAAGATCCGCTCCCGCGAGACCATGCGCGGCGTGGGCGTTCCCATCATCCCCGGGATGCTCGACGCCGGTGGCGGTGACGAGGCGTGCGCCGCGAAGGCGCGCGAGATGGGCTACCCGGTGCTCGTCAAGGCGTCGGCGGGCGGCGGCGGGAAGGGCATGCAGGTCGTCCGGAGCGCGGCCGACCTTCCGAACGCGCTTGCGACCGCGCGCCGCGTGGCGAAGTCCGCGTTCGGCGACGACACGGTCTACGTCGAGAAGCTCATCGAGCGGCCGCGCCACGTCGAGTTCCAGGTCCTCGCCGACCGGCACGGCAACGTCGTGCACCTCTTCGAGCGCGAGTGCTCCATCCAGCGGCGGCACCAGAAGATCGTCGAGGAGTCGCCCTCGACGGCGCTCACGCCGGAACTCCGCGCCCGGATGGGCGAGACGGCCGTGAAGGCGGCGAAGGCGTGCGGGTACCAGAACGCGGGGACGGTCGAGTTCCTTCTCGCGGAGGACAGGAGCTTCTACTTCCTCGAGGTCAACGCGCGCATCCAGGTCGAGCACCCCGTCACCGAGCTCGTCACGGGCGTGGACCTCGTGCGCGAGCAGATCCTCGTCGCGTCGGGCCGCCCGCTCACGCTCAAGCAGTCCGACCTCGCGCAGCGGGGCCACGCCATCGAGTGCCGCATCTACGCCGAGGACCCGGCGAACGACTTCCTCCCGTCGCCCGGCCGCATCCTGAGCCTCTGCGAGCCGGCCGGCCCCGGCGTGCGGCACGACTGCGGCATCTACGAGGGGTGGGACGTGCCGGTCCACTACGATCCCATCCTCTCGAAGCTCATCGTGCACGCCGCCGACCGCGAGACCGCGCGCCTGAGGATGCTCCGCGCGCTGTCCGACTTCGTGGTGCTCGGCATCGCGACGACCATCGACTACCTGCGCGAGATCGTCGCGAGCGAGCCGTTCGCGAAGGGCGACACGCAGACCGACTTCATCGAGAAGCACATGGCGGGGCGGCCGGCGGGCGCGGCCGACGCCGCCGCGCTCGAGGCCGCGCTCGTGGCCGGCGCGATCTTCCTGTCCGCCGGGTCGGCGCCCGCGCGCGCCGGCGGCAGGCGGCGCGAGCAGTCGCCGTGGGACACGCTTGGGGCGTGGAGCATCGGCCGCAGGTCATCCTGAAGGGGGAGCCCTTGCGCTTCGAGTTCACTGTCGGCGGCCGGGCGCACGTCGTCACGGTCGAAGGGAAGCCCTCCGACGCGAACGTCTCGGTCGACGGACGCGACGGGCGCCGCCTCGACTGGGCCACGATCCCGGGCGGCGTGATCTCGATGGTCGTGGACGGCAGGTCGCTCACCGCGCGCGTCGCGCGGCGCGACGGCGGGCTCGCCGTCTGGGTCGCGGGCCGCCGCTTCGACCTCGAGACGGGCGCGGCCGACGACGCGGTCGGCGGCGCGCGGCACGGCGGCCGGGCGAGCGGCAGCGTGAAGGCGCCGATGCCCGGCACGGTCGTCAAGGTGCTCGTGAAGGAAGGGGACGAGGTGGCCCTCGGGCAGAGCCTCGTCATCGTCGAGGCGATGAAGATGGAGAACGACGTCAGGGCCCCGGTCGCCGGGACCGTCAGGAAGGTGACGGTCGCGCCGGGCGCCTCCGTCGGGACGACCGAGGCCATGGTCGAGATCGAGCCCGCCGCGGAAACGGGCGCGGCGTAGGGCCGGGCGCGACGACGCCGGGCGGCCGCTCCGGCCGCCGCGAGAAGGGGATGCGCATGCTGAGCATGTTCTACACGAAGGACGAGAACGCGTTCCGCGACGAGGTCAGGGCCTTCGCAGAGAAGGAGGTCGGGCCGTTCGCCGACGAGATCGAGCGCACGGCCGAGTATCCGCGCGAGGTGCTGCGCCGCGTGGGCCAGGCGGGCTACATGGGCGCGATGATCCCGAAGGAGTACGGCGGGACCGGGAAGGGGATGGTCGCCGAGACCATCATCGCCGAGGAGATCTCGGCGGTCTCGCCGGTCGTGGACGTGTCGCGCGGCGTGACCTCGGTCTACTTCGCGCCGCCGGTCCACAAGTTCGGCTCGGACGCGCTTCGGCAGAAGTACCTGCGACCGATCGTCACGGGCGAGAAGATCGGCGCCATCGGCATCACCGAGCCCGACGTCGGCTCCGACACCGCGGGCATGAAAACGCAGGCCGTGAAGGACGGCGGCGACTTCGTCATCACCGGGGAGAAGCGCTTCATCACGAACGGGAGCCAGGCCGACTTCATCCTCGTGTTCGCGATCACCGACCCGTCGGTGAAGGCGCGCGACGGCATGACCGCGTTCGTCGTGGAGACGTCGTGGCCTGGCTTCAGCGTCGTGAAGGACTACGACCTCATGGGGATGCGCGGGGCGCGCGTCTCGCACCTCAAGTTCGAGGGCGTCCGCGTTCCGGCACGTCACGTCGTGGGGAAGGTGAACAAGGGCTTCGCCGTCCTCATGGACGAGCTCGACACCGAGCGCACCTCGCTCGCCGCGGGCGCGGTGGGCTACTCGCGCGCCGCGTTCGAGATCGCCGTCGAGCACTCGGTGAAGCGGCAGCAGTTCGGGAAGGAGATCCGCGCGTTCGAGGGCATCTCGTTCAAGATCGCCGACATGGCGACGAAGCTCGACGCCGCGAGGCTCCTGACGCTCGAGGCCGCGCGCCGCATCGACGCAGGTCTCCCGGCGACGCGGCAGGGCGCGACGGCGAAGCTCTTCGCCACACTCGCGGCGCAGGAGATCGCCTACGAGGCGCTCCAGGTGACGGGCGGGGACGGCTACACGAAGCAGAACCGGACCGAGCAGCTCGCGCGCGACGCCAGGCTCATGACCATCGGCGGCGGGACCGCGGAGATCATGCGGTTCATCATCCAGCGCGAGGTCTACAGGGAGAGGGGCCACTAGCCGATGTCGGACCCCAAGGGACGGAAGGCGGAGAGGGTCCTCGCGATCAACCCCGGGAGCACCTCGACGAAGCTCGCGGTGTTCGACGGGGACGAGTGCCTCTGCGAGGGGGTCGTCCGCCACAGCTCACTCGAGCTCGGCAGGTTCGAGCGCATCTGGGACCAGTACGAGTACCGCAAGGCGGCCGTCCTCGAGTTCCTCGCCGACCACGGCATCGCGCTCCGGTCGCTCTCGGCCGTCGTCGGCAGGGGCGGGCCCTTCCGCCCGACCGTGAGCGGCACCTACCGGGTGAACCCGGAGATGATCGCCGACGCCCGCGACGAGGTGCAGGGGCCGCACCCCTCGAACCTCGGCGCCGTGCTCGCGTACGGCATCGCATGGGACCACGGCCTCGAGGCGTTCATCGTTGACCCGCCGTGCGTGGACGAGCTGGACCCCGTCGCGCGCTACTCCGGCATCCCCGAGATCGAGCGGACGAGCCTCGTGCACGCCCTCAACATCAAGGCCGTCGCGAGGACGGTCGCGGCCGACCTCGGCAAGGGCGTCTGTGACGCGAACCTCGTGGTCGCGCACCTCGGCGGGGGCGTGAGCGTCTGCGCCCTCAGAAAGGGGCGCATGGTGGACGTCTCGAACGGCCTGTCGGCTGGGCCGTTCACGCCCGAGCGCGCGGGCACGCTGCCCACCGTGAATCTCGTGAAGATGTGCTTCTCCGGCTCGTACACCGAAGCCGAGGTCATGCGGAAGCTCGTCGGCGGCGGCGGGCTCGTCGCCTACCTCGGGACGAGCGACGTCGCGGAGGTCCTCCGGCGCGAGGAGGCCGGCGACGCGCGGGCGCGCGGCGTGCTCGCCGCGATGGTCTATCAGATTGCGAAGGAGATCGGCGCGATGGCGGTCGTGGTCGGCAAGGACCTCGACGCGGTCGTGCTCACCGGCGGCATCGTGAAGTCCGAGGTCATCGCGGAGCGCATCGCGGCGAAAGTCCGCTTCCTCGGGCGCGTCATCGTCGTGCCCGGCGAGGACGAGCTCCGCGAGCTGGCCCTCGGCTGCCTGCGCGCGCTCCGTGGCGAGGAAGAGGTCCGGGTCTATCCCGAGACCGTGGACGACGGCGGCTGCCACTGACCAGGCGGCCGGCGCCGCCGGCCGACGATCACGACGGGGGAGGACGCACCGTGAGCTACCGGAACATCCAGGTCGAGAGGGACGGCATCCTGGCCGTCGTCACCGTCAACCGGCCGGACGCTCTGAACGCGCTCGACACGACGACGATGTCCGAGATCAACGAGGCGATGAAGGAGCTCGGCGTCGACGACGGCGTGGCGGCGGTCATCGTGACCGGAGCGGGCAAGGCGTTCGTCGCCGGGGCGGACATCGTCGAGCTCTCGAAGCTCGGCGCGATGAAGGCGCGCGAGGCGTCGAGGCTCGGGCAGGAGACGTTCTCGCGCATCGAGAACCTGCCGAAGCCGGTCGTCGCGGCGCTCAACGGGTTCGCGCTCGGCGGCGGCCTCGAGCTCGCGATGGCGTGCGACATCAGGATCGCCTCGACGAAGGCGAAGCTCGGGCAACCCGAGGTCAAGCTCGGCGTCACGCCGGGGTTCGCCGGCACGCAGCGGCTCCCGCGGCTCGTGGGGCTCGGCCGCGCGCTCGAGATGCTGCTCGTCGGCGAGCCCATCGACGCCGAGACCGCGCTCCGCTACGGCCTCGTGACGAAGGTCGTCGAGCCCGACGCGCTCATGGCCGCGGCGAAGGAGCTCGCGCTCACCATCGCGTCGCGCGGCCCGGCCGCGGTCGCGCTCATCAAGGCGTGCGTCGTGCGGGGCGTGAACGCGGACATCGAGGTCGGCGGCTCGTACGAGTCCGAGACCTTCGGGACGTGCTTCGCGCTCGGCGAGGCGCAGGAGGGCATCCGGGCGTTCCTCGAGAAGAGGACGCCCTCGTGGTCGCGGAAGAAGAGCTGACGCGTGACGGCGGCCGGCGGAGGTTCCCGATGAAGGTGTTCGAGGCGCTCGCCCAGTCCGACCACGAGCAGGTCTCGTTCGTGTTCGACGAGGCCGCCGGGCTGCGCGGCATCATCGCCATCCACAGCACCGTGCTCGGGCCCGGCATCGGCGGGACGCGGATGCGCGAGTACGCGCGCGACGAGGAGGCGCTCGAGGATGCGCTGCGGCTGGCGAAAGGGATGACCTACAAGGCCGCCGCCGCGGGGCTCAACTTCGGCGGCGGGGCCGCGGTCATCATGGGCGACCCGCGGCGGGACAAGACCGAGGTCCTCTTCCGGGCGCTGGGCCGGCGGATCGAGAGCCTGAACGGACGGTACATCACCTCGCAGGGTCTCGGCACGAACGTCGAGGACATGCAGTGCGTCCGGCTCGAGACGAGGCACGTCGTGGGGCTGCACGCCGCGTACGGCGGCTGCGGCGACACCGCGCCCATCATGGCGCACGGCGCGATCGCCGGCATGAAGGCGTGCCTCGAGGAGACCGGAGCGCCGCCCAGCCTGCGCGGCCTCACGGTCGCGGTGCAGGGCCTCGGGCGGGGCGGCCGCGCCCTCGTGCGCCGGCTGCTCGACGAGGGCGCGACGGTCGTCGGGAGCGACGCAAGCCCCGCGGCCGTCGAGGCGGCGCGGGCGTCCTTCGACATCGAGGTCGCCCCGCCGGAAGGCATCTACGACGTCCCGTGCGACGTCTGGAGCCCGTGCGCCGTGGGCGAGATCCTGAACGACCGGACCATCCCGCGGCTCCGCGCGAAGATCGTCGCGGGGCCCGCGAACAGCCAGCTTGCGGAGCCGCGCCACGCCGGCATGCTCGCCGAGCGGGGCATCCTCTACGCGCCGGACTTCGTGTTCAACGCCGGCGCGCTCATCGCCGTGACCGAGGAGATCGCCGGGTTCTCGCAGGAGCGGGCGATGCGCCGGGCCGAGGACATCGGCGCGGCGCTCAAGGAGGTCTTCGCGGTCGCGCGCGAGCGCGGCGTCAACACGGCCGAGGCCGCCGACGCGCTCGCCGAGCGGAGGATCCGGGAGGTCGCGTCGCTGTCGGGACGGGTGAGGGGACGATGCTGACGGTCGTCGGGCGGCGCGTGGTCCGCGTCGCGAGCGTGGGCTCGACGAACACCGAGCTCCGCGCGCTCGCCGACGCCGGCGAGCCCGAGGGGACCGTCCTGGTCGCCGACGAGCAGACCGCCGGCCGCGGCCGCGCCGGGCGCCCGTGGTTCTCGCCGGCGGGCCGCGGGCTGTGGTTCTCGTTCCTCCTGAGGCCGAACCGCCCCGCGGCGGAGGTCGCGGGGCTCTCCGTGGCGACGGCGCTCTCCGTCGCGAGCGCGCTCCGCGGGGCGCCCGGCGTGGACGCCCGGGTGAAGTGGCCGAACGACATCGTCGTGGGCGGGCGCAAGCTCGGCGGAGTGCTCCTCGAGTCGCGGCAGGCCGCGGGCGGCGCGGTCGAGAGCGTCATCGTCGGCGTCGGGATCAACGTGAACGTCGCGCCCGACGAGTTCCCTGCCGAGATCGCCCTCTCGGCGACGTCGCTCTCGACGCTTCTGGGCCGCCGCGTGTCGCGGCAGGAGACGCTCCGGTCGCTCCTCGAGCGCCTCGATGCGGACGCTCGTCTGTTCGCCGAGAGCGGGCTCACCGCGTTCCGCGCCAGGTGGCTCGAGCTCTCCGCGACGCTCGGCCGGCCCGTCGAGGCGGCGACCGCGGCGCGGACCGTGCGCGGGACGGCGGTGGACCTCTCGCCGGACGGCGCGCTCGTGGTCGAGACGGACGACGGGCGTCGGACCGAGGTCCGGCACGGGGACGTGAGGGTGCCGGGAGGCCCCGATGGCTGACAGGCGCGAGGAGGCCGGCGCGATCGAGGTCATCTGCGGGAGCATGTTCTCCGGCAAGAGCGAGGAGCTCATCCGCAGGCTCAGGCGCGCGAAGATCGCCAGGCAGAAGGTCGTGGCGTTCAAGCCGCGGATCGACGACCGCTACGACGAAGAGGACATTGTCTCGCACGACGAGCGCCGCATCGAGTCGATGCGCGTGGACCGGGCCGCCGAGATCCTGCGGCGCGTGCCCGACGACGCTCAGGTCGTCGGGATCGACGAGGCGCAGTTCCTCGGGCCGGACCTGCCGCGGGTCTGCGAGACGCTCGCGGGGCGCGGCGTGCGCGTCATCGTGGCGGGCCTCGACCAGGACTACCTCGGCCGCCCGTTCGAGCCGATGCCGGCGCTCCTCGCGGTGGCCGAGTACATCACGAAGACGCTCGCGGTGTGCGTGAAGTGCGGAAGACCCGCGAACCGGACGCAGCGCATCATCGCGTCGCGCGAGCGGGTCGTCGTCGGCGCGTCCGAGGCGTACGAGGCGCGGTGCCGGCACTGCTGGAACCCGGAGGAACCAGGCGGGCGAAGGCCCGAGGAACCGTCCGAGAAGTCCTGAAGGGGGTGGCGAGTGAAACTCGATGAGAGACTGGAGAACGTCGCCGTGCTCGGCGCGGCCGGGAAGATGGGAAGCGGCATCGCGCTGCTCCTGGCCACCGAGATGGCGATGCGGAAGCTCGAGCCCGAGCATGCGAAGCGGCCCTACTGCCTTCACCTGGTCGACGTGAGCGAGGAGGCGCTGTCGGGGCTTCTGGGCTACCTGCGGGACCAGCTCACGAAGAGCGCGGAGAAGAGCATCGTGGCGCTGCGCGCGGCGTACGCGGGCCGCGAGGACCTCGTCGAGAACTACGACGTCATCGCCGCGTTCGTGGACGGCGCCATGTCCATCGCGCGGCCGAGCTCGAAGCTCGAGAGCGTCGCCGGGTCGCGCCTCATCTTCGAGGCGATCATCGAGAGCAAGGGCATCAAGATCGACGTCTTCCGGAAGCTCGACGCGCTGTGCCCGGGCGCCTACTACCTCACGAACACCTCGTCCATCCCGATCACCGTGCTGGACGAGGGCGCGAACCTCGGCGGCCGCATCATCGGCTACCACTTCTACAACCCGCCCGCGGTCCAGAAGCTCCTCGAGCTCATCAGCTCGAAGCGCACGCTGCCCGCGGTCGTCGAGCTCGGGACCGAGCTTGCCGGTCGGCTGCGCAAGAAGGTGTTCCTCGCGAACGACATCGCCGGGTTCATCGGCAACGGCCACTTCATGCGGGACATCCTCCACGCGACGGGCGAGGTCAGGAGGCTGTCGGGCGAGCTCGGCGAGACCGGCGCCGTCTACGCGATGAACCGCATCAGCCAGGACTTCCTCGTGCGGCCGATGGGCATCTTCCAGCTCATCGACTACGTCGGCGTGGACGTGTGCCGGTTCATCATGCAGGTCATGACGGAGCACACGCCGGGCGTGGCGCTCAAGGACGACCTGCTCGACCGGATGGCCGCCGCGGGCGTCCTCGGCGGCCAGTACGCCGACGGAAGCCAGAAGGACGGCATCGTGAAGTACGAGAAGGGACGGCCGGCGGGCATCTACGATCTCTCGAAGCGCGGCTACCGGCTCTTCTCGGACGGCGACTGGACCTCGAAGGCCGACGCGAAGCTCGGGCCGCTCCCCGCCGGGCACGCGCCGTGGCGCGCGCTCCTCGCGGACCCCAAGAAGGGGGAGAAGCTCGCGTCGTACTTCGCCGCCCTCGCGTCGCTGAACACCGAGGGCGGGCGGCTCGCCGGAGCGTACCTCAGGCGCTCGATGGAGATCGGCGAGAAGCTCGTGGCCGACGGCGTGGCCAACTCGGCCGACGACGTGAACGGCGTGATGACGAACGGGTTCTATCACCTCTACGGGCCCATCAACGAGTATGCGGCGTCCATGGTCGGCGGCGCGGGAGGCGTCCGATGAAGAAGCTCAGGCGGCGCGTGTTCATGACGGCGGGAAGCAACACCATCTCGCTCGGCACCGGGCGGAAGGAGTTCCACCCCAAGAAGCCGCGGCCGGGGCTCGAGCACTACATCAAGGAAGCGGGGCAGGGGGCGCTCGCGCAGGTCAGCGGCCCTGACGCGATCGACGAGGGCGTCATCGGCAACTTCATGGCGGCGCGCTTCAACCGGCAGGGCAACCTCGCCGCGATGATGCCGCTCGTGGACCCGAAGCTCGAGTACAAGCCGCTCATCCGCGTCGAGGGCGCGTGCGGCTCCGGCGGGCTCGCGCTCGCGACGGCCGTGCGATCGATCCTCGCGGAGACCGCCGAGACGGTGCTCACGATCGGCGTCGAGGTGCAGAACACGGTCAAGGCCGTGTACGGCGCCGACATCCTGGCGGGCGCGGGCCACTACGCGAGCCAGCGCAAGAGCGGCCACGCGTACTTCTTCCCGAGCAAGTTCTCCGACCGGGCCTGCGCCGCGTACAAGGAGTTCGGCTACGACAAGGTGCGCGAGGCGATGGCGCGCTGGTACGAGCGGGCCGTGCTCAACGCCCGGAAGTGCCCGAAGGCGCAGGAGCACCACAACGCCATCGAGGACCTCTTCGCCGCCGGCATGACGAAGCCGAACCCGAAGACCTTCTGCGAGTGCATCAACGTCTACGACTGCTCGAAGGTCTCGGACGGCGCCTCGGCGGTCATCTTCGCTTCCGAAGAGGGCCTCAAGAGGCTCGGCGTGGAGAAGAAGGACGCGGTCGAACTGCTCGGCTTCGGGCAGGTCGTTGCCGACATCTCGAAGGACCCCGAGTCCCAGACGCAGCTCACGACGAGCGCGCGGGCGGTCAAGCAGGCGCTGGGGATGGCCGGGCTGACCGCCGCGGACGTCGGCATGCTCGAGGTGCACGATTGCTTCACCATCGGGGGGCTCCTCTCGCTCGAGGCCGCGGGGTTCTGCGGGTACGGCGAGACCTACGACTTCGTCCGCGAGGGGCGCACGGCCCCGGACGGCGACATCCCGACCAACCTGTCGGGCGGTCTCGTGGGGTACGGGCACTACACCGGTGGGACCGGCGTGCGGCAGGCGGCGGACATCGCCATGCAGCTCTCGGGGAAGCCGGACGGCCAGCGCATCAACGTGAAGAAGCCCATCGGGCTCATGATCTCGATGGGCGGGAACGACCGGACCGTGGTGTCCTGCGTGTTCGGACGGGCGCAGTAGGGGACGGGGAAGCGCGGGGAGAGCGGACGGCTGTCAGGAGGCGGAGGGGCTCGCTGCGGCGGGTCCTTCCGCCTTCTCGTTCGAGCGCCGGGCGGCGCACGGTCCCAGCGCCGCGATCCGCTCGACGAACGCGTTGATCACCTCCCGGAACCTCGTGCCCTCGCTCGCCGAGACCCACTCGAGGGCGAGGCGCTCGGGCTCGATGCCCAGGTCCTTCAGGACGCGGCGGAGCAGCACCACGCGGCGCATCGTCCTGTGGTTCCCCTCGACGTAGTGGCACTCGCCGGGGTGGCAACCGGCCACCATCACGCCGTCGGCGCCGGCGACGAAGGTCTCGAGGATGAGCTCGGGGTCCACGCGGCCGGAGCACATCGTCCGTACCACGCGGAAGTGGGGGGACATCTTGAGCCTCGACACGCCGGCGAGGTCGGCGCCGGCGTACGCGCACCAGTTGCAGCAGAAGACGATGACCGTCGGCTTGAAGGCGCCCTTCTCGCGCTCCGTCATGGCGGCTCCGCTTCCGTCCCCGTGTCCCGGGAGGCTCCGTCAGGATCGTGGGGCCGGTCGGCGCCGGCCCCGTGGCAGAGAGGATACACCCTGCGGTTCGCAAGCGCAACAGGACTCAGGACAACAAGTTGCGGGCGGGGCGGCGACGGCGGCCCCTGAGGCGCAGCCGGATTCAGCGTTGCGGCGCCGGCCCCCGCGGGCTATAATCTCCCCTTCGCCGCGGCGGAAGGGAGGGCGGTGCGTGGGCGTGCGTGAGAGCGTCCGCCAAGTCCTGAGCAGGATGGAAGATGCGGCGGACCGCGCCCTGCGCGACCCTGCCGAGATCACGCTGGTCGCCGTGACGAAGACGGTGCCGGTCAAGCGGATCATCGAGGCGGTCGAGGCCGGCGTGACCGCGATCGGCGAGAACAGGGTGCAGGAGGCCGGGCGCAAGTTCGAGGAGCTCGACCTCCCCGTCGAGAAGCACCTCGTGGGGCACCTCCAGACCAACAAGGTCCGGGACGCCCTCGGGCTCTTCGACCTCATCCAGTCGGTGGACAGCGTGAGGCTCGCGCGCGAGATCTCGCATCGCGCGGACGCGGCGGGGAAGACCGCGCGCGTGCTCGTCGAGGTCAACACCTCGGGGGAGGGGACGAAGAACGGCCTCCCGCCCGACGAGGCGGCGGCCGCTGTCGAGCAGATGGCCGGCCTTCCCGGGCTCCGGGTCGAGGGGCTCATGACGGTGGGGGCGTTCCTCCCGGACCCCGAGGACGTCCGCCCGTGCTTCAGGCGGCTCCGGGCGCTGCGCGACGAGATCGAGGAGCGCGTCGTCCCCGGCGTGAGCATGGCGCACCTCTCGATGGGCATGACGAACGACTTCGAGGTCGCGGTCGAGGAAGGCGCCACGCTCGTGCGAGTCGGGCGCGCGATCTTCGGCGAGCGGCCGACGGACTGACGACGGAGGACGGACGATGGCGAAGGACACGACGCTGGCCGAGCGCATCGGGAAGGCCGCCGACTACGTGCGGAAGCGCACCGACCTCAAGCCGCAGGTCGCGGTCGTCCTCGGGAGCGGCCTCGGCGACCTCTCCGGCATCACGCGCGACGCGGTGACGATCCCGTTCGGGAAGATCCCGAACTTCCCGACGTCCTCGGTGCAGGGGCACGCGGGCGAGCTCATGATCGGGAAGATCGGGCGGAAGACCGTCGCCGTCATGAACGGCCGCGTGCACTACTACGAAGGCTACACGATGGAGGAGGTGGCCTTCCCGGTCCGCGTCCTCCGCGCCCTCGGGGCGAAGAAGCTCGTCCTCACCTGCGCCGCGGGCGGCATGAACCCGCTGTACGAGCGCGGTGACATCGTGGCGGTCGTGGACCACATCAACCTGACCGGCGACAACCCGCTCATCGGGCCGAACGACGACCGGCTCGGTCCGCGCTTCCCCGACATGTCCGAGCCCTACGACCGCGAGTACCTCAAGGCCGTCGAGGACATCGCGCTCGAGGAGCGGATCCGGCTCAGGAAGGGCGTCTTCATCGGCGTGGCGGGGCCGAACCTCGAGACGGCCGCCGAGTACCGGTTCCTGAGGATGATCGGCGGCGACGTGGTGAGCATGTCCATGATCGCCGAGAACATCGCCGCCGTCCACGGCGGCATGCGTGTCGCCGGGTTCGCGGTCGTGACCGACATGTGTCTCCCGGATGCGCTCAGGGAAGCGAGCCACCTCGAGATCCTCAAGGCGGCGAAGTCGGCGGCGCCCAAGCTCACGAAGCTGGTCGCGCGGCTCATCGAGAAGATGTAGAGGCTCAAGCGATGCCCTTCAGGGAGCTACCCAAGACGCAGAGCCTTCCGGAGATCGAGCAGCAGGTGCTCGACTTCTGGGACCGGCACGGCACGTTCCGCAGGAGCACCGAGCTTCGCGCGGGCGCGAAGCCGTTCGTCTTCTATGAGGGCCCGCCCACGGCGAACGGCCACCCGGGCGCGCACCACGTCCTCGCGCGGACCATCAAGGACATCGTCTGCCGCTACAAGACCATGCGCGGGTTCCGCGTGGACAGGAAGGCCGGCTGGGACACGCACGGCCTTCCCGTGGAGATCGAGGTCGAGAAGGCTCTCAACCTCGAGAGCAAGGAGGACATCGAGCGGTACGGCGTCGCCGAATTCATTCAGAAGTCGCGCGAGAGCGTCTTCACGTACAAGGACGAGTGGGATCGCCTCACGCGCCGGATGGGCTACTGGGTGGACCTCTCGGACGCGTACGTCACGTGCACGAACGAGTACATCGAGTCGGTCTGGCACATCCTGAAGACGATGTGGGACCGCGGCCTCATCTACCGGGGCCACAAGATCCTCCCGTACTGCCCCCGCTGCGGGACGCCGCTCTCGAGCCACGAGGTCGCGCAGGGGTACGAGGACGCGAAGGACCCGTCCGTGTTCGTCCGCATGCGCCTCAAGGACGAGCCGGGCACGTCGCTCCTCGTGTGGACGACGACCCCGTGGACGCTCATCTCGAACGTCGCGCTCGCCGTCGCGCCGACCGAGTCGTACGTCAAGGTCCGCCACGGCGACGAGAACCTCATCCTCGCGGAGGCGCGGCTCTCGGTCCTCGACGGCCCGTACGAGGTCGTCGGGAAGCTCATGGGCCTCGACCTCATCCAGCGCGAGTACGAGCCGCTCTACTCGTTCGTGCCGCCCGACCGCCGGGCGCACTTCGTCATCCCGGCCGGGTTCGTCACGCTCGAGGACGGCACGGGCACCGTGCACATCGCGCCGGCGTTCGGCGAGGACGACTACCGGGTGGGGAAGGAGCACGACCTCCCGTTCGTGCAGCCCGTGGACGGCGCCGGCCGCTTCACGCCCGAGGTCGCCCCGTGGGCCGGCATGTTCATCAAGGACGCCGACCCGCTCATCATCGAGGACCTCACGAAGCGCGGGCTCCTCTACAAGAGCGGGACCATCGTGCACACCTACCCGTTCTGCTGGCGGTGCGACTCGCCGCTCGTGTACTACGCGCGGAACTCGTGGTACGTCCGGACGACGCAGTTCAAGGACGAGATGATCCGGAACAACCGCGCGATCAAGTGGCACCCGAAGGAGATCGGCCAGAACCGCCTCGGCGACTGGCTCGAGAACAACGTGGACTGGGCCATCTCGCGAGACCGCTACTGGGGCACGCCGCTCAACGTCTGGGTCTGCGGCGCGTGCGGTCGGCAGGCGGCGGTCGGCGGCATCGAGGAGCTCCGGCGGCTGAGCCTGGGTCCCCTGCCCGAGCCGCTCGATCTTCACAAGCCCGTCGTGGACGGGATCCGACTGAAGTGCGAGGGCTGCGGCGGCGAGATGTCCCGGACGCCGGAGGTCATCGACTGCTGGTTCGACACGGGGTCCATGCCGTACGCGCAGTGGCACTGGCCGATGGAGCACGCAAAGGAGTTCGAAGAGCACTTCCCCGCGGACTTCATCGCCGAGGGCGTGGACCAGACGCGCGGGTGGTTCTACGCGCTCCTGGCCATCTCGACCATCGTGTCGGGCAAGGCGTCCTTCAAGGTCTGCATCTCGAACGAGATGGTGCTCGACAAGAGCGGCAAGAAGATGAGCAAGTCCGTCGGGAACACCGTGGACTCGTTCAAGGTGATGGAGCGGCACGGCGCCGACGCGCTCCGCTGGTACTTCCTCGCGACGAGCCCGCCGTGGGTGCCCACGCGCTTCGACGACGCCGGCGTGAAGGAGGTCGCGGGGAAGGTCTTCGACACGCTCAGGAACACGTACGGGTTCCTGTCGCTCTACGCGAACATCGACGGATACGACCCGGCGCGGCACGCGGCCCCGCTCTCGTCGCGGCCGGCCATGGACCGTTGGATCATCTCGACGCTCAACACGACCGTCGCCGACGTCGTCCAGAGCATGGACGCGTACGACCTCACGAAGGCCGTCCGGCGTCTGCAGTCGTTCGTGATCGAGGACGTCTCGAACTGGTACGTCCGGCTGTCGCGCAGCAGGTTCTGGAAGGGCGAGATGGACGACGACAAGAAGGCGGCCTACTCGACCCTCTACGAGGTGCTCACGACGACCGTGCGCGCGATGGCGCCGTTCGCGCCGTTCTCGACGGAGGACCTCCACGGGCGGCTGCGCGAGGGCGGCGGGGGCGACGGAGTCCCCGAGAGCGTCCACCTGTGCGCCTTCCCCGAGGCCGATTTGCGCGCCGTGGACGCGGAGCTCGAGACCGCCATGGAGTGGGCGCGGACAGTCGTCACGCTCGGCCGTGCGGCGCGGAACGCGAGCGCGATCAAGGTGCGGCAGCCGCTCGGGAAGCTCCTCGTGGCGGGCGTGCCGCAGGACGCGAGGGGGCCCGTGGAGGCGCTCTCGTCGCTCGTGCTGGCGGAACTCAACGTCAAGGAGCTCGCGTGGGCCGACCAGAGCGAGCTCATCGTGCAGAAGGCGGCCCCGGTGTTCCCGTCGCTGGGCCCGAAGCACGGGAAGGACGTCAACCAGGTCGCGGACGCCATCCGCGAGCTTCCGCCTGACGACGTCGCGGTCCTCGCGGCGGGAGCGAGCGTGAAGGCGGTCGTGTCCGACGAGCTCGTGGTCATCGAGCCGGCGGACGTCGAGATCGTGCGGGACACGCCCGAGGGGCTCGCCGTCCAGAGCGACGGCCGTCTCGCGGTCGCGCTCGACACGACGATCACGCCCGAGCTCAGGGACGAAGGACTGGCCAGAGAGACAATCAACAAGATCCAGTTCATGCGCAAGGAAGCAGGCTTCCAGGTCGTGGACAGGATCCATGTCCGATACGAGGCAGCCCCGAGGCTCAAGAAGGCCATCAAGCGGTTCTCAGCGCGCATCGCGAAGGAGACCCTCGCGGCGGACATCGCGGAGAGCAACGAGGCCGGCGAGCTTCAGAAGGAATGGGACGTGAACGGGGAGTGGGCGAGGATCTCGGTCGAACGCGTCGAGCGCGGCGCGGCGGAGGGGTCCGGGAGCTTGCGCGGCGGAGGTGATCGGTGAACAAGCGTGAACTCAAGCACTTCGAGGAGAGGCTCATCGAGGAGCGGCAGCGGCTCATGAAGGAGCTCGGGTACTTCGAGGACAAGATCTTCTCGAACTCCCAGCGCGACGCCGCGGGCGACCTCTCGGCCTACTCCGTCCACATGGCCGACCAGGCGAGCGACGCCCAGGAGCGCGAGAAGGCCTACCACATGGCCTCCGCGGAGGGCAGACTCCTCTACCACATCGACGAGGCGCTCAGGAGGATCAAGGAGGGGGGCTACGGGGTGTGCGAGGGGTGCGGCAAGAAGATCCAGAAGAACCGCCTCGAGGTCGTTCCGCACGCGCGCCTGTGCATCGAGTGCAAGAAGCTGGAGGAGAATGGCACACTCGAGCGGAACTCGTAGCGACGTCCGGGCCTCGACCGCGCGGCTCCTCTGGACGGGCCTCGCCGTCCTCGTCGCGGACCAGGCGGTGAAGCGGCTCGTCGTGGCCCTCATGGCGCTCGGCGACTCCGTGGAAGTCCTCGGACCGGCGGTCCGCATCACGCGCACCGAGAACACCGGCGCCGCGTTCGGCCTCTTCAGGGGCGGCGGCGCCGTCTTCGTCGTCGTCTCCGCGCTCGCCTCCGTGTGCATCATCGCCCTGAGCCGGCGGATCGCCAGGCTCAGGCGCGTCGAGCAGCTCGCCTTCGCCCTCGTCCTCGGCGGAGCGCTCGGCAACCTCGTCGACCGCGTGCGGCATGGCGCGGTCGTCGACTTCATCGACATCGGCATCCGCGACCTCAGGTGGCCCGCCTTCAACGTGGCCGACAGCGCGATCGTCATCGGCGTCGCGCTGCTGGCGGCGCGTTTCCTGCTCTTCCCGCACCGGAGCGAGCCCGCGGAACTCCCGGCCCGCGACGGGGACGCGTCGTGACGACGCCCGTCGTGCTGGTCGTCCCGGAGGACGACCCCCCCGAGCGGCTCGACCGCTATCTCGGCCTGCACGCGCCCGACCTCTCGCGGACCCGGGCGAAGGACATCATCCTCGGCGGGCTCGTCAGGCTGAACGGCGCTCCGGCCAAGCCGAGCGCGGAGGTGCGGCCCGGCGACGTCATCGAGGCGAGCGTGCCGGAGCTCGAGCGGCTCGCCGCGGCGCCCGAGCGCATTCCCCTGGACGTCTGCCACGAGGACGATGACATCCTCGTCGTGGACAAGCCCGCGGGCATGGTCGCGCATCCCGCGCCGGGCGCGACGACGGGGACGCTCGTGAACGCGCTCCTCGGCCGCGGCGCACCGCTCTCGGCCGTGGGCGGGACGCTCAGGCCCGGCATCGTCCACCGGCTCGACAAGGACACGTCGGGTCTCGTCGTCGTCGCGAAGAACGACGCGGCGCACCGCGCGCTCGCGGCGGCGTTCGAGGCGCGGGCGGTCAGGAAGACCTATCTCGCGCTCGCGTGGGGGGCGTGGCGCGAGAACGAGGGCGCGATCGACGCGCCGGTCGGGAGGCACAGGAAGGACCGCAAGCGGATGGCCGTCGTGGAGGGCGGCCGCGCCGCGGTGACGCGGTGGCGGCTTCGCGAGGAGTTCCCGTTCGCCGGGCTCCTCGAGCTTCGCCCCGAGACGGGGAGGACGCACCAGATCCGGGTGCACCTTGCGCACGCGCGCCACGCGGTCATCGGGGACGGCGAGTACGGCGGGCGCCCCGACTCGTTTCCGGGCGTGCCGCCGCACTACCGACGCCACGCGTCGCGCGTCGCGGCCGCGGCGGAGCGGCAGATGCTCCACGCGCGGGAGCTTGCGTTCGCGCACCCGCGCTCCGGGAACGCCATGCGCTTCGTTTCGCCGCTCCCGGAGGACTTCGGGCGCGTGCTGTCGCTGCTCCGCAGGCCCGACGGCGAGCGCGGCCGCGTGATCGCGCTGGACCCGGGCGAGGCCCGCGTCGGGGTGGCCGTGAGCGACGAGGGGCGCGTCCTTGCGGCCCCGTCCGAGACCCTGACGGGGCTTTCCGACGCGGGGGTCGCCTGGGCGGTCGCCGAGCTGGCCGCCCGCCTCGACGCGGCGACGGTCGTCGTGGGGTACGCCGTCCGCATGGACGGGACGGTCGGGCACAGGGCCGTGCGGGCCCGCGAGCTGGCGGCGGCGATCGAGGACGCGGCGCCCGTCCGCGTGGTCCTCCAGGACGAGCGGCTGTCGAGCGCAGAGGCCGCCGGCATCATGCGCGAGCGGGGCGAGCGGGCGCGGGGCCGCAAGGGGCGCGTGGACCAGCTCGCCGCGGCGGTCATCCTTCAGGGCTATCTCGACTCGGAGGCGCGACGCTGAGACACCGGGCGGCGAAGACGCGCGCAGAGGCCAGGGCGGGCGGGGCGCTCCCCGGCTGGTTCGTTCGCGATCTCGCGGTCGTGTGCGCGCTGGCGCTCTTGCTCTTCGCGACGCTGAGCGAGATGCTGTCCTTCCTGTCGGTCCGAGCCATCGGTGACCGCCGCGTGGTCGAGATCCCCGAGGGCGCGGGCATGCTGGAGATCTCGTCCATCCTGAAGGCCGCTGGCGTCGTGAGCGACCCTCTCAAGTTCGCGCTCGCCGCGCGGGCGCTCGGCGTCGCCGACCGGCTCCAGGCGGGGGCGTACGAGTTCGGCCCGGAGTTCTCCGAGCTCGAGGTGCTCATGAGGCTCAGGTACGGCGACGTCGCGACGCGGAGCGTGACCGTGCCGGAGGGACACCGCGCGGAGCAGATCGCCGCGCTCCTCGCGCGCTCGCTCAACGCGAGCGAGGACGAGTTCGCGGCGCTCGTGCGCGACCCGCTCCTCATGGCCGAGCTGGGCGTGGCCGCGCCGTCGCTCGAGGGGTTCCTGTACCCCGACTCGTACCGCTTCGACGTGGGGACGTCGCCGCGGGATGCCGTCCGGAGGATGGTGATGAAGCTCTGGGCCGTGTACGACGGGCGCCTGCAGGCGCGGGCCGACAGCCTCGGGATGAGCACGCTCGAGGTGCTCACGCTCGCCTCGATCATCGAGTCCGAGGCGGCCGTGGACTCCGAGCGCAGCAGGATATCCGCCGTGTACCACAACCGCCTGCGCAAGGGCATGCGGCTCGAGGCCGACCCCACCGTCCGGTACGCGGCCGGGAAGTACAACGAGCGGCTCTTCTACAAGGACCTCGACATTGACTCCCCGTACAACACCTACCGGAATGACGGGCTTCCGCCGGGGCCCATCTGCAGCCCGGGCGCGGCGTCCATCCGGGCGGCGCTTCACCCTCTTCGGGATAGCGACGACATCTTCTTCGTATCGAACCGGGACGGGACGCACACCTTCAGCCGAACCTACGCTGAGCATCAGGCGGCGCGCCTGCGCATCGCCGCCGAGCGCGCGGCCGCGGAGTTTGCGCTTGACACCGCGGACGACGGGGAGTAGCGTCTGAGGCCGCTACCGGGCGAGCCCAGGCATCCCAGCGAGCCGGCGGACTTCGCCGGCCAAGGGGGTGGTATCCCTGAGGACCCTGACCGTCATCGCGTTCACCGCAGGCATCGGGATCATCGCGCTGGGATTCTACTGGCTTGCGCGCGGGTCGCTGACGCTGGCCCCCGTGCTCCTGGTGGGGGGGTACTGCGTTGTGATCCCGGTCGCCATCATGATCGGCAGGCCGCGGGCGAAGCAGGCGGGGCCGGACGGCGGAGAGCGGGCGAATAGCTCAGCCGGTTAGAGCACCTGCCTTACACGCAGGGGGCCACAGGTTCGAGTCCTGTTTCGCCCACCACGCGACACGGATGAAGGCACGCTCGCAGAGAACACAGCCGGAGGGCAGGGCTCTCCGCTCACACGCAAGGGGGTGACGAGCCAGCAGGCAGCAGAGTGCTACGGGTGATGACGACGGCGACACACTCAAGGGGAGCTCACGGGGGGGTCGAGATCATGAAGCGCGCTGTTCTTCTGTTCGTTGTGCTGGCGCTCTGCGCCGGTCAGGCGGTCGCGGGGCAGAACCCCGACATCAGGATCTTCCTCAACGCATCGAGCGCGGGCACGGGCAACAACTGGACGACATCGCCCGCAGAGGGCACGAACAAGAGCGTGTACGTCTGCTTCGACAACTTCGGTCCCGGCGGCGGCATGTATGCCGGGCAGTTCCACATGCTCCCAGTGGGCGGACCCAACTACCTCTCGACGACGAACCAGTTCGCCGCGAGCCATGGCGGCCTGACGATCGGCGAGGCCGTGGTGCCCCCGGGCGCGTCGATGACGGTGGGCCCGCTCCCGCAGTACCCCGGCGCGAGCGGCATCATCGTCCTGGCCAGGGTGCGCTTTGAGACGCCGGAGCCGATGCGCGACGGCGGCTACATCATGCTCGTGACCTACTCGGCCGGTGACGGCAACGTGGTGGCTGACGCGAACAACCAGCTGGACGTGTGGTGCATCAAGTCCATCGCGAACGGCGGCGTCTCGGGGCACTTCTACTGGGACACGGAACCGGTGGGGTTCCCGGACGGCACGTGCATCGAGACCCCCGTGGAAACCCAGAGCTGGGGCGCGATCAAGGCCCTGTACAGGTAGTTCCCGCCCGCAGGGGGGGGCCGGCGGCGGCAAGCGGGAGCGGCCTTGCGGAACCGCCGGGAGCGGCGTAGAATGGCATGTGCTGGCAGACCGGGCTCGCCCCAGCAATGGCCAGGCGGGCCCGTTTCTGTTAGGCGGAGGACGGCGCAAGGCCCGCTTCTTGCAGCCCAGGCTCCGAGCGCGGTCCGGGCGGAGGAGTCCCAGGAGCCCGGCCGAAGGGCGGCGATGGCTGCGCGCCCGGTCAGAAATGATGCTTGCAAACAAGCCGGAATCTGTGCTACTATCTTGACAGCGGTGGTTACACCATCCACTTGGTGTCCGATGTTGCAGCGAGACCACGAAAGGAGGGTCAACGACCTCAGGGTGGCTTGAGCATGGGGTCAGCGGTGCGCGAGACCCCATGAGATGTGCGATCCCAGCACAGCAAGGCAAGCGGTAAGGAGGTGTTGAAATGGCGAGAACACTTGCCGGTGTTCTGGCAGGTCTGATGGTCCTCGGTCTCGCAGGCATGGCCGGAGCAGGCATCCCCGATCCGGACCTCTCGACGGTGGTCCTGTCGGCGGGCGGCCTGTTGACGTGCCCGCAGCTCGATGGCCCGCCCTACCAGTACATCACCGTGACGGCACTGAGGGCCGACGCGACCCCGATCGTGGGGATTCCGTGGTCGAGCTTCTTCTTCTTCGTCACGGGCGGCTACAACGTCAACATCACGAACGTGGATGCGGAGACGGGTGTGACGGGCCAGATCCGGTTCCAGGTGGACGATGCGCAGGCCATCCCGTACCCGGGTCCTGTCACGATCACGTGCCAGATCTACACGGTGGTGTTGAACGACAGTGACAACCTGACCTGCGCGACGGTCGACCTGTTCCCGCTCGGTGCGCCGGACGGCACGGTCGGCGTGCAGGACTTCGTGATCTTCGGTCAGGACTTCAACCAGGTTGCTCCGAGGAGCGACTTCAACTTCTCGGGCGGCCCGGTCGGCGTGCAGGACTTCGTGATCTTCGGACAGCACTTCAACCACCACAACTAGTGGGGGGATTGCACGGTAGGCGGAGGGCGCATCGCGCGGGTCGCTTTCGCTCTATTTCCCGACTCAGGATATCGAGCCTCGCGCTCCGCGCGCGCTTCCGAACAGCAGGAGGAGCAGTCATGAAGAATGTGTTGATTGCAGTGATGGTGGTCGCGCTCGCGGCCACCGCGTTCGCGGGCCAGAACCCGAACATCAGGAGCTTCCTGAACGCCTCGAGCGCGGGCACGGGCAACAACTGGACGACATCGCCCGTTCCCGGTGCCAACAAGAGCGTGTACGTCTGCTTCGACAACTTCGGCGCGGGTGGCGGCATGTACGCCGCGCAGTTCCTGATGCAGCCGGTGGGCGGCCCCAACTACCTCTCGACGACGAACCAGTTCGCCGCGACCCACGGCGGCCTGACGATCGGCGAGGCCGTGGTGGCGCCGGGCGCGTCGATGACGGTGGGCCCGACCCCGCAGTACCCGGGCACGAGCGGCATCATCGTTCTTGCCAGGATTCGTTTCGAGACGCCGGAGGAGCTGCGCGGCGGTCACATCGCGCTGATTCCGTACTCGGCCGGTGACGGTCCTGTGGTTGCCGATGCGAACAACATGCTCGACGTCTGGTGCGTGAAGTCCACGATGTACGGCGGCATCTCCGGCCACTTCGGCTGGGACGGCCCGCCTCCGATCGACGGCGACTGCGTTCCGCCCAGCCCGGTCGCGGACACGACCTGGGGTTCCATCAAGGCCCTGTACAAGTAGGCCCTGCCAGGTAGGTTCTTCGTGTTTGTTGCAGACGGGGGCGGCGCCTCAAGGCGCCGCCCCCGGTGTTCGGGGGCCGGGGAGCGCGCCACTCCGGGTGTGCGGAACGAGGCTTGCCAGAGAAACGGCCCTGTGGTATAATAGATGCTACAAGAGGTGGATCAGCGGACAGGCTTCGAGGGGTGTCCGAATCCCAGGGCGAACCAGGGCAACCGCGGAAGGAGGTGGTCCCGAGGACCGGACTGACGTGGTGTGGCAGGTTGGACGGAGCATCAACCTCGACTCAAGAAGGAGGCCGAAAGCAATGAAGCGTCTTCTGATTGCCCTTCTCGTTGTGGCGTTCGCGATGCCGGCGATGGCCGGTCAGAACCCGAACATCAGGAGCTTCCTGAACGCCTCGAGCGCGGGCACGGGCAACAACTGGACGACATCGCCCGTTCCCGGTGCCAACAAGAGCGTGTACGTCTGCTTCGACAACTTCGGCGCGGGTGGCGGCATGTACGCCGCGCAGTTCCTGATGCAGCCGGTGGGCGGCCCCAACTACCTCTCGACGACGAACCAGTTCGCCGCGACCCACGGCGGCCTGACGATCGGCGAGGCCGTGGTGGCGCCGGGCGCGTCGATGACGGTGGGCCCGACCCCGCAGTACCCGGGCACGAGCGGCATCATCGTTCTTGCCAGGATTCGTTTCGAGACGCCGGAGGAGCTGCGCGGCGGTCACATCGCGCTGATTCCGTACTCGGCCGGTGACGGTCCTGTGGTTGCCGATGCGAACAACATGCTCGACGTCTGGTGCGTGAAGTCCACGATGTACGGCGGCATCTCCGGCCACTTCGGCTGGGACGGCCCGCCTCCGATCGACGGCGATTGCCAGGAGCCGAGCCCGGTCCAGAATACGACCTGGGGTTCCATCAAGGCCCTCTACAAGTAGCCCAGGGATCGTCTTCCCGGTAGTGCCGGACGGGCGGTGCGAGAGCGCCGCCCGTCCTTCATTGGCGGGTTGCGGCACCCCGCCGGGCGTGCTAGGATGAACTGGGACGGGGGATTCGTGTCACGGCACCCCGGGGCAGCCGGCCCGGGGCCTCAGCGAGGAGGCAGGGAATCGTGCTCACGAGACGGTGGCTGCTGTGGGCCGTGCTGGCCGCTTTGGTCGTCGCCGGCTGCGCCGGGACGCGGGAGGCCGAGCGCCCGGTCGGGCCCTTCGAGATCGCCATTCTCGCCACGACGGACATGCAGGGCGAACTTGAGCCCTGCGGCTGACACGATGGCCAGCGTGGCGGGCTGGTCCGGAGGGCCGGCTACATCAACCAGATGAAGCAGACGACGGCGCTCGTGATTGTGGACGCGGGAGGGACGCTCACGCCGCGTGAGTACGCCCGCGAGTTCGTTGACAACATGAGCCTGGTCGGCATGGCGCGCATGGGCTACGACGCGGTGACCATCGGGGAGTACGACCTCCGAAACGGCGCGGAGTACCTCGTCCGGCTTGCGTCGGAGAACGGGGTCCCCCTCGTCTCGGCGAACGTGCGGGACGCGGCGACGGGCAAGCTTGTCGCGCGCCCGTTCGTGGTCGTCGAGGCCTACGGGGTGCGGGTGGCCATCACCGGGGTGTTGGCTGACGACATGACCGTCCGGCTCGCCAGGGATGTGACGGAGTCCGGCGTGACCGTCCAGCCGCCGGCCGAGGCGCTGGCGGCGCTCGTTCCGGAACTGCGGAGAAAGGCCGACTTCGTCGTGCTTCTCGCTCACACCGGCATCGACCACGCGAAGGAGCTGGCGCAGGCCGTCCCCGGCATCGACTTCCTCGTCGTCGGGAGCCAGAACAACTACGCCGCAAGGCTCTTCGAGGTCGGGACCACCCAGTTCCTCCAGCCCGGGTATAAGGGCCAGTACGTGTCCCTCGCCCGGCTCCGGTTCAGCGCGGACCGGGTGTACCAGGGCTGCGAGGGCGAGGCCGTCGCGATGGACGACAAGGCCCCGGTGGACGCCTCGATGGCGCTTCTCGTGAAGGAGCACAAAGCCGCGGTCGAGCGGTACGGCAAGGAGCGGTCGGCGGCGCAGGCGCAGGAGCAGGCGCAGAAGCGCATCGCCGAGCACCGCGAGGCCTGCATCGGCGTCGAGGGGTCCTGTCGTCGGTGCCACCAGAGTCAGTACGAGCAGTGGCTGACGACGGCGCACGCGAAGGCCTTCACGACGCTCGAGGCCGCGACCCAGTCAACGAACCCCGCGTGCCTGAAGTGCCACACCACCTGCAAGACCGACCTCAAGCAGGACGGCTCGGAGGCGATCCCCGAGGAGCTCCGGGGCGTGCAGTGCGAGTCGTGTCACGGGATCGGCACGAAGCACGCGCGGGACGGGTCGTTCGGCACGGTCAGCGTGGCCACGTGCATGCAGTGCCACGACAAGGCGAACAGCCCTGACTTCAAGTACGCCGCGTACCTGCCCAAGGTGAAGCACTGAGGGTCACGGGCATGGTCCCGAAGACGCTGACGCTCGCCGCAACGCTCGCTGCGGTGTCCCTCTCGGCACACCCCGCGCTTTCGAACGACGTGCGGGTCCTGGAGTCCACGGACCGCGGGATCGTCGTCGAGATCGTCACCGACAGCTTCACCGTGGAGCCGGTCGTCCACGGCGGCGCGGAGTTCGTCCGCGTCGCGGCGCCCGGGTGCGACTGGACGACGGAGCCCGGGCTGCCGCGGCTTCCGGTCCGCGGCGTGCTCCTCGGCGTGCCGTTCGGCTCGGACGCGCGCCTCGAGGTCGTGACGGTCGAGTCGGAGCGGCTCGGCGAGACGGCCGTGGAGCCCGCGCCGCGCGAGAGCTTCGCGCGCGACGGCGAGTTCGTCATCCCGCTTCAGGAGTTCGAGACCGACGACGCGTTCTACCGGGCCGGGGACTCGCACCCGGCCGGCGTCGCAGCGCTCGGGTTCGACGCGGTCCTCAGGCACCAGCGGACCGTGCAGGTCCTCTTTCACCCGTTCCATTACGGCCCGCGCGACGGGCTCGTCGTGAACCGGCGCATCGTCGTCCGGCTCGCTCTCACGCCGGGGGCCCGAACCGACGACGTCGTTCCGGCCCCGGTCGGCGAGCGCGAGTGGGACGGCATCTACGCCGGCACCGTGCTCAACCACCGCGAGGCGCGGGAGTGGAGGATGCGTCCGGCGCCGCGCGCGGTTCGCGGGCGGGCGGCGCGCCGCTCCGAAGCGTACCGGTTCGACGTGGGGGAGACCGGCATCCACCGGCTGGACTTCCCGGCGCTTCAGAGCGCCGGTCTCTCGACGACGCCGTCGGTGGACGACGTCGCGGTGTACAAGCGGTCGTTCGACCGCGCGGCGCCGGACCCGTTCGTCGAGACGCCGCTGCAGGTGGTCGTCGTGGACGCCAACAGCGACGGCCACTTCAACGGATCGGACCACATCCTCTTCTACGCGCGGAGCTTCCTGGACGAGTTCCTCGTGGAGGGATGGGAGGACCGTCACGCCACGCGGAACGCGTACTGGTTCGCCGTGGACCCGTCGCTCGCGGCGCGCATGGACGCGCGGCCGGGGTGGCATGACTGGACGGGCGTCACGCCGCCGGCGAGCTTCCCCGACACGCTCCGCTACGAGCAGGACGTGTACTTCGACCCGAGCCCGCCGTCGGACGTCGTGGACTTCTACACCTGGACGTCGTACCTGTCGCAGAACGACGACTACCAGCTCCCGTTCTCCGTCTTCGACATTGATCCGGCGGGGGACGTCGTGCTGCGCGCGCGCTATCACGGCAACGCGTCGGGCCTGCACACGGTGGACTTCTCCATCGTGAACGGGGCGAGCCAGCAGAACGCCGTGGGCTCGTTCCAGTTCGCCGGCATCACCTACACGATGGGCGCGGCGATCTACACGAGCGGGCCCGTCCCGGCGACGCACTTCACGGACGGCCCCAACCACCTCCGCGCGGTCGGGAACAGGACGGGCGGCGACCTCGACTGGTTCTCGCTTGCGTACCTGCGGCGGTACGCGGCGGTCGGGGGGAGGCTAGCGTTCACGAGTGCAGGCGTCGTCGGCGACGCGCAGTTCGAGGTCACGCGGTTCGCGACGCCAGGCATCCGCGTGTTCGACGTGAGCGACCCCATGCGCCCGGTGCGGCTTACACTGGGGGCCGGGAGCGTCGTCCCGGACGGCGGCCAGTACAAGCTTGTCGTCCAGGACCCCGTGCCCCGGTTCAAGCGCTACGAGGCCGTCGCGGACGGAAGCGCCCTTCCCGTGGCGAACGTCACGCGGCGAGCGCCGGCCGACCTCGCGACGCGCGAGGCCGACCTCGTCGTCGTTGCGCACCCGAACTTCGCGGCCGCGGTGGAGCCGCTCCTCGCGCGCCGCGAGTCGCAGGGCCACGCGGTCGCCCGGGCGTCGGTGAACGACGTCTATGACGAGTTCGGCGGCGGGATGCCCTCGCCGGACGCGATCCGCGCGTACCTGAGGTACGCCTTCGAGGAGTGGTCGCGGCCGCCGCAGTTCGCGCTGCTCGTGGGCGACGCGAGCGAGGACGCGCGGAACGTCACCTCGTCGAGCGCCCCCAACTACGTTCCGACCTACGTCCACGTGTCCGTGCAGAACAGCGACCTCGTCGGAAGCGACACCTGGTACGGCTGCTTCAGCGCCGTCTCGCCGTACCTCCCGCAGGTGTACGTCGGAAGGCTCCCGGTCGGCAGCGTCGGCGAGGCCAACGCGATCGTCTCGAAGATCCTCGCGTATGAGAACTACGCTGCGGGCGACGCGTGGCGGAAGAACGTGTTCTTCCTCGCGGACGACCTGTGGTCGTACGTGAGCCTCGAGGATCCGTACACGCGGAAGGGGTATGAGGCGGGGTTCACGACGATCTGCACGGGCCTCGCGCAGATCGTCGCAGCCTCTCCCGCTCGCATCGACACGACGGTCTTCGCGATGCGGCGCTACACCGACCCGTACCACGGCTCGAACACGAGCGGGGACATGAGCTACCTCATCGCGACGCAGAACTTCGTGCGAGGGACCGTGACGCCGGCGCTCATCGGGCGGCTGTCCGAGGGCGCGGTCATCGTGAACTTCCAGGGTCACGGGAACAAGTCGCTCCTGACGCACGAGTCGCTGCTGCTCAAGAGCGATCTGCCCGGCATCGCGAACGACGGGAAGCCGTTCATCTTCATGGGGTACTCCTGCCAGATCGGGTGGTTCCACTACTGGTCGGAGGGCGTCACCGGCGACTGCATCGTCGAGCAGATGCTCCTCGCGTCCTCAACGCGCGGGGCCTCCGCCGTCTTCGCGAGCACGGGCACCGAGTACCTCTCGACGAACGAGGTGATGAACCGCAAGGTCTTTGAGGCGTTCTTCCAGGACCCGACGCCGCAGGGGCCGCCGGAGCAGTACTACTGGCCCCGATGGTCGCTGGGTGGACTCCTGGCAAAGACGATCGTGAAGTACGTGACCGGCGGCAGGCCGAGCTCGCCGGCGCGGACGTTCTGCCTCCTGGGCGACCCGCTCATGCGCGTCGAGATGAGCCCGCCGCGCTTCCAGGTGACCGTGGACGGAGCGCCGAAACTGAGCGGCGACTACCTCCTGGCGACCGGCGACGTCGAGGTCGAGATCGTCGCGAACGTCATCGACGAGGTGGAGATCGACCCGGCGACGATCGCGATCGTCGAGACGGACGTCGGGACGATCGACCCGAGCGAGTACACGGTCCGGGCGATGGTGGACACGCTCTCGCAGCTCAGCCGGTGGTACCGGATCACCTACCGCGCGCCGATCCGTCACGCCGCGTACGACATCAGGATGTCGGCGCGGGACCTCAACGGGCAGCAGACGACCTTCGTGCTGCGCGTGGCCGAGGGCGCGCGCATCGAGATCCGCGACGTGGCGAACCACCCGAACCCGTTTTCGGCGAGCACGAAGATCATCTATCTTCTGAGCCAGAGCGGTTCGCGGGTGAGGGTGAGCGTGTACACGGTGGGCGGCCGGCTCATCCGGGACTTCAAGGACGCGCCGAACGCGCTGAGCTACAACGAGCTCGAGTGGGACGGCCGGGACGCGCAGGGCGACGAGATCGCGAACGGCGTGTACCTCTACGTGATCGAAGCCGAGGGCGACGACGGGAGCAAGGCCGTGACGCCCGTCGGCCGGATGCTGAAGGTGAGGTGAGGTCGTGCCTCCGGGCGTGCGCGAGGCGCTCGCATCCACAGGCGTCGGGGTCGAGGAGCGCGCGGGCAGAGTCATGGCTCTGCCCGCCGACGCGTCAGGCGCGGCCGCGGTCGTGCGGCTGGCCCGCGAGCGCGGGTGGGTCGTCGCGCCGGCGTGGGCGCGGGCGGAGGCGCTGACACGCCCGCCGGTCGTCGTCTCGCTCGAGAGGATGGCCGCGATCACGGAGGTCCTCCCGGCCGATCTCATGGCCGTCGTCGAGGCCGGCGTGACGGCCGGGGCGCTCGAGGAGCGTCTGCGGGAGCACGCGATGTTCTGGCCGGTGTCCGACGAGGCCGCGCCGGACGAGGCCGTGGGCGACATCCTCGCCCGGGCGCCGGGCAACTGGACGCGCCGCGGGAACCTCGTGCGCAGGTATGTCCTCGGGCTCGACGCGGTGCTCGCCGACGGCGAGGTGGCGCGCACCGGATCGCGGACCGTCAAGTGCGTGACGGGCTACGATCTCAAGCAGCTCTTCATCGGCTCGCGGGGCGCGCTCGGGATCGTCGTGTCGGCGGTGCTGCGGCTTGAGGCCGATGGGCGGCGCGAGGCGATCCGCGAGGCGTATGCGCGGGACTTCGCGGGGCTGGCGGCGGCGGCGGCGATGGGCGGCTCGGCGGCGAAGGAGTCCGGCGGCGGCTCGCCGCGCTCCGGCGCAGCGGCCGGCGGCCTCACGATCCTCGCGCGACTCAAGGCCGAGCTCGACCCGGACGGGGTCTTCCCGCCGCTCGATGCGCTGTTCGGGGCGGACGCGCTTCCAGGGGGAAGGGGGTGACCGTGGCCCGACGGACAGGTCCCGGTCCCGAGCTCTTGAAGCGCAGGGAGGCCGCCGCCAAGTGCAGGAGCTGCGGCACCTGCCGCTCGGTGTGCCCCGTCTTCGCGGAGGTCGGCCTCGAGAGCGCCGTGGCGCGCGGTAAGGTCGCGCTCATCCGCGCGGTGCTCGACGGGCGGCTCGGCCTCACCGACGTCTTCGACGAGAAGATCCAGCTCTGTCTGAACTGCAAGACCTGCGTCGCCGAGTGCCCGAACGACGTGCGCGTGGACGATCTCGTGCTCGCCGCGCGCGCCGACCTCGCAGCGTCGGGACGCCTGCCGCTCGTCAAGCGGGTCGTGTTCCGCCAGCTTCTGCGGCGCGGCCGGTTGCTCCCGCCCGTCGGGCGGATCGCCGCGTGGGTCCAGCGGTGGGTGCTGCGCGGGTTGCCGCCGACGAGCCCGCTCCGACTGCTCCTTCCCGCGGTCGGCATGGACCGACACCGCGTGTTCCCCGAGTTCGCGCCGAGGTCGTTCCTCGAGAACGCGCCCGAGGTGGTGAGGGCGACGGGGCGGCCGCCCGCGGCGCCGCTCGTCACGAATGCGGGCGCAGGCGGGTACGCGCCTCAGGCCGGACGGGATCGCATCGCTCGCGAGGCCAGGCGCGTGGCGTACTTCGTGGGCTGCGCGACGAACCTCATCTACCCGGAGACGGGCCGCGCGATCGTGAGCGCGCTCGCCGCGTCGGGCGTGGACGTCGTGCTGCCGCGCGGGCAGGCGTGCTGCGGGACGCCCGTGATGAACGCGGGCGACTTCGTGACGGCGCGGGAGCTGGCTCGCCGGAACATCGCGATGTTCAAGGACCTCGGCGTGGACGCGGTGATCACGGGCTGCGCGTCGGGCGGGCTTGCCTTCAAGCGCGAGTACGAGGAGCTCCTGGGGATCGAAGGCGGGTTCCCGCTGCCGGTGTACGATTGTGCGGAGTTCATCGCGCGGCGCGGGGCGGCGGGCCTTGCGGCGGCCGGGGCCGACGGGGCAACGCCTGCGATCGGGACACGCGGCCGGCGGCTCCGCGTCACCTACCACGACCCGTGCCACCTCTCGCGCGGCCAGGGCGTCACGCTCGAGCCGCGGGCGATCCTCCGCGCGCTGCCGGGCGTCGAGTTCGTCGAGATGGCCGATGCCGACCGATGCTGTGGCGGGGGAGGCACGTTCAATCTCGCGTACTACGAGACGGCGAAGGCCATCGCGCGCCGGAAGGTCGAGGCCATCCGCGCGGCGAACGTGGACGTCGTCGCGACGGCATGCCCGGTGTGCCTCATGCAGCTTCGCGACATGGTAGCGCAGGCGGGGGTGCGGGTCGAGGTGATGCACGTGGCCGACGTGATGGCGCTGGCAGAGGGGAGGAGCGGAGGATGATCTCGCGGCTGCTCGCCGGCATGCTCGTCTGCGCGTCCGCCGGCGCCGCCCTGGCCGCCCCCCTCACATTCACCGTGGACATGGCCATCATGCACTCGTTCGGGCAGTTCGACCCGGCGGCCGACCTCGTGGTGCTGCGGGGGACGATGAACGGCTGGTCGGGGAGCGCCGATGCCCTCGCGGACGCCGACGGCGACCTCGTGTTCGAGATCGTGAAGGACCTCGCGCCCGGGACGCACGCGTTCAAGTTCGTGCTCGTGCGCGGCGGGTCCGAGCGCTGGGAGCACTCGATCCCCGACCGGATGGTCACGGTCGGTTCGGAGCCGGCGTCGCTTCCGCCGGTCTTCTTCGACCATCGGGCGGGCTGGATGCCGGGCGGCACGCGGACGGGGGCGGACCTCTCGTTCACGCCGCGGCTGGTCTCGCTCGGCGCGCAGTACCGCGTGGGCGGCGAGCCGGTGGATCTGCTCGGCGCCTGCGCCGACGCCGGCTACGGGATCGTGCGCCTGAGGCTCTGGCACACGCCCGCCGAGCCTTGGCACGGGCTCGACGCGACGGTCGCGTTCGCGCGGGAGGCGAAGGCGCGCGGACTCGACCTCATGCTCGACCTGCACTACTCGGACACATGGGCCGACCCGGGCCACCAGACGAAGCCCGCCGCGTGGGAAGGCATCCCGTTCGAGGCGCTCGTGGACTCGGTGTACGCGTACACGAACGCGGTCGTGCGGCGGTTCCGCGACGCGGGCGCGCTGCCGGAGTACGTGCAGATCGGCAGCGAGATCTCGGCCGGCATGCTGTGGGACGACGGGCGGGTCGGATGGGCGGGAAGCGAGTGGGACACCGGCGAGCAGTGGGACCGCTTCGCCGCGCTTGTGTCGGCGGGCGTCGCAGGAGCGCGGGGCAGCCTGGCGCCGTCGGAGCGGCCGGCCGTCGTCGTGCACTTCGACCACGGCGGCAACAACGCCGGGTGTCGGTGGTTCTTCGACAACCTCCTCGCGCGCGGCGTTGCGTTCGACGCGATCGGGCTTTCGTACTACCCGTGGTGGCACGGCGAGATCTGGAGGCTGCGCGACAACCTCGTGGACCTCGCGGTCCGGTACGGCCGCGAGATCATGATCGTCGAGGCCGGCTACCCGTGGACGCTCGACTGGCAGGACGACACGCCGAACTTCGTCGGCAGCGAGTCGCAGCTTCACGCCGGCTACCCCGCGACGCCCGAGGGACAGCTCGCGTTCCTGCGGGACGTCGTCACGATCGCCGAGGCGACGCCCGGCGGGCTCGGGACGGCGGTGCTGTACTGGGAGCCGGGGTTCCTTGCCGTAGAGGGCGGGCCGGAGAATCCGTACGAGAACCTGACGCTGTTCGACTTCGAGGGCGACGCGCTGCCGGGGTTCCGGTTCGGCGCGCGGTGAGCGGTCGCGGCGGGGCTGGATCGAAGCCTGGGGTCGGGCGGCGCGGCCGCACGGCCGGTTTGACATCCGGCCCGAGGCTTGCTACAATGGCGCTCCCGGGAGGCGTGGCGAGGCGGCCACCGGCCGAAGCCGCGCCTTCTTCGCGGAAACGGACATACTCCTCAGTAGCTCAATGGTAGAGCATCCGGCTGTTAACCGGAGGGTTGTAGGTTCGAGTCCTACCTGAGGAGCCAGATGTGCCGGTGTACTAACCGAGGCCTGGTTCGGTAACGCGTACCAGATCTCTATCGTGCGCCGGTCGTGAACAAGGACCTTCTTCACCAGCAGGTGGAGAAGGTCCTTCTGTTGGGGGTCTGTTCCCTCCGCCACGCAGGGGTTGCTATCTGGTGGCGCGCCACGTCGCCAGGGCGTACAATCCGACATCGCCACTGAAGGAGATGGTGTTCCAGCGGTCCACTGACTGCGAATGCGCGCGGCCACCCTCGCCGGTTCGGAGTCAAGATGTCTCTCTCTCCTGGCACCCGCCTCGGTCCTTACGAGATCCTCGTCGCCCTCGGCGCCGGCGGCATGGGCGAGGTCTACCGCGCCCACGACACCCGCCTCGGCCGCGACGTGGCGATCAAGGTGCTGAGCTCGCACCTGGCCGCGACGCCGGAAGTCCGCGCCCGCTTCGAGCGCGAGGCGCGCACCATCTCGCAGCTCAACCACCCACACATCTGCACCCTGTACGACATCGGCCATCAGGACGGTGTCGACTACCTTGTGATCGAGCTGCTCGAGGGCGAGACGCTGGCCGCGCGGCTCGAGCGCGGACCGATGCCTATCGCCGAGCTCCTGACGGTCGGAGCAGAGATGGCCGACGCGCTCGAGAGGGCGCACGAAGCCGGCATCGTGCACCGCGATCTCAAGCCCGGGAACGTGATGCTCACGAAGTCCGGGGTCAAGCTCATGGACTTTGGGCTCGCGCGGCGGTCGGAGGCGCGCGCCACCGACGCCGCGGCGAGCGAATTGCGGACGATGAGCCAGCCGCTCACGGCGAAGGGCACGATCGTCGGGACGTTCGAGTACATGGCGCCGGAGCAGCTCGAGGGGAAGGCGGCCGATGCGCGCACCGATCTCTTCGCGCTCGGCTGCGTGCTCTACGAGATGGCGACGGGACGGCGCCCGTTTCAGGGGGACTCGAGCGCCTCGATCCTCGGCTCCATCCTGACCGGCCTGCCGGAGGCGCTCACTCAGCTGGACACGGTCGCTCCCCGCTCGCTCACGGAGATCCTCAACCGGTGTCTCAACAAGGACCCGGCGCAGCGCTACTCGAGCGCCGCCGAGGTCGGCGGCGAACTCACGCGGCTTGGCGGCTGGGCCCGGAACAAGGCGCTGCCCGAGCTCGCGCGCATCGTCGACGGCATCCAGGTCTTCGACGATGGACCCGGCCCGTGGGCGGCGTTCGAGCTCGCGCGGGAGATCGAGAGGCTCGCGCCCGACGACGCCCTGCTCGAGCGCCTGCGGCCGTGGTTCACGTGCGCGGTGACCATCGTGTCCGACCCGCCTGGCGCGTCCGTCTTCGCCAAGTACTACGGCGATCCCGCAGCAGACTGGGTTCCGCTCGGTCGTACGCCGCTCGAGAATGTCCGGTATCCTCGCGGGTTCACGCGACTGAAACTGGAGCTGGCCGGATACCGCACCACCCACGATGCGGTCTGGAACATCGGACCCATGGGCGCAGCGGCATATGCGCACCTCTCATCGAGGTGGGACTACCGACTCTTGAGGCCGGGCGAGATCCCCGACGAGATGGAACTCGTGCCGGGCGGCGGGCTCACGCTCTACATGCCTGGACTCGACTACCTGAAGGCGGAACCGACAGCCGCATTCCTCATGGACCGGCATCCGGTCACGAACCGCCAGTACAAGCAGTTCGTGGACGCCGGCGGGTACGAGAAGAGAGAGCACTGGCGGCAGCTCTTCCTCGCGGACGGCCGCGCCCTCTCATGGGAGGGGGCCATCGCGCGATTCACGGACTCGATCGGCCGGCCGGGCCCCGCGTCCTGGGAACTCGGCGAGTACCCGCCGGGCGAGGGCGAGTATCCCGTCACGGGCGTGAGCTGGTTCGAGGCGGCCGCGTATGCGGCGTGGTGCGGGAAGGAGCTGCCCACCGTCTTCCACTGGAACCGGGTGGCCTTCACTGTGGCGAGCGCCCAAGTTGTTCCCCTCGCAAACTTCTCCGGTCGCGGCCCTGTGCCGGTGGGGACCACGCAGAGTGTGAATCGCTTCGGGGTGTGCGATCTCGCCGGGAACGTCCGCGAGTGGGCCTGGAACGAGTGCAACCGGCCCGGCGAGCGGTTCATTCTCGGCGGAGGCTGGAACGACCCAGAGTACGCCTTCGCCGACGCCTACGCGCAGCCGGCCTTTGACCGATCGCCGACGAACGGCTTCCGCTGTATCCGCGCCCTCGACCCGGAGCCGAATCTTGAGAACCTCACGCGCGTCATCGATCTCCCGTTCCGCGACTTCCGCGCCGAGACGCCTGTCTCGGACGAGACCTTCGGCTTCTTCCTGCGACAATTCCGCTACGACAAGACACCGCTCGATGCGGTCGTCGAGTCCGAGGAGCAGGACCCGCTCGGGCTCAGGCAGACCATCTCCTTTGCCGCCGCCTACGGTGGCGAGCGGGTGCTCGCGCATCTCTGCCTCCCGCTGCGGGGCCGGCCGCCTCTTCAGACGGTTATTGTCTTTCCCGGTTCGCAGGCGATTTCCTCGCCCGCCGTCGGGGCCGCGGAGCTGCGTGGAATCGACTACCTGCTCAAGAGCGGACGCGCCGTGATGCTCCCCATCTACAAGGGGACGTACCAGCGCGGCGACGAGCTCAAGTCGGACTATCTCATGGACACGACGTTCTACAAGGACCATGTCATCATGTGGGCCAAGGACCTCGCCCGCTCGATCGACTACCTCGAGACGCGCGACGACATCGACGCCGATCGGATTGCCTACTACGGCTTGAGCTGGGGCGGGGCGATGGGCGCCATCATGCCGGCGGTGGAGAAGCGGATCAAGGCGGTCGTCCTGTGCGTCGCCGGCCTCAACTTCGAGCGCCCTCTTCCCGAGGCTGACCAGCTCAACTACATCACGCGCGTGACGCAGCCGACCCTGATGCTGAACGGCGAGCTTGACTTCTTCTTCCCTACCGAGACATCTCAGCGGCCGATGTTCGATCTCCTGGGCACCCCCAAGGAACACAAGAGGCGGATCTCCTACCCTCGCGGACACATGGTTCCCCGCGCCGAGGTCATCAAGGAGACGCTGGCGTGGCTCGACAAGTACCTCGGCCGCCCGGAGAGGTGACGGAGGGAAGGGGCGTACGGGCCTCACCCGCCCCCGCTAGTTGTGCCGTTCCACAGATTGGATGGCGACGCCGGCATCACGGCATCGCGCTCACGACCTGCGCGGTGTTCACCCGGCGCTTCAGTGTGCCCACGTTCCCATTCTCGAACGCTCCCGTGGGCCCAAGGGCGATCTCAACCGTCTGATCGAGGTAGGCGGGCGCCGGCGTGCCGTTGCCGCCGTCCTCAGCGACCTGTAGAATCCTGAACCAGACCTCCGGTTCCGCAACACTGGGCCGGTTAGTAGACCGGCACGTGCGCGGAGCCATGATCCGAAGGCCCGGTCCGAGCGGACCGGGCCCTCTGCTTGAAGGGGCCCGCCGCCAGCCGGGCCCCGCGTCTTCTTCCCCGCGCTCTCTCGCCGGACGCAGGAGCACACCTCTCCTCCCGCCTCTAGCGGTCGTTCCGCGACCACACAAGACCGGTCAGCGAGAGCAGGACGAGCGCGAGGCCGATGAACAGCAGCAGGCTCCGCCAGGGTGCGACTTCTCCGGCCAATCCGATGACCAGCGTGGAGACGATGAAGGTGGCGTTGGTGATGAACTCCCGCGCGGAGAACACGCGGGCGCGGATCCCGGGTTCGGCTTCCTCCTGGAGCATCGTGTTCTGCAGGACGCCCAGTCCCGAGTACGCGGCGCCCGAGACGAGCGCGGCGACGACGATGAACGGGAGCGAGAGGTGGAACCGGCCGATGACGAACGGCAGGCCGTGCACCAGGACGAAGGCGCAGATGGCCCGCTTTCGGTTGACGTCCTCCGGCAGGAGGCTCATCCCGGCCGCTCCCGCGACCATGCCGAAGGCGAGCACGCCGGCAAGGGCGCCCACGCCGGCGGTGCCCAGGCCGAGGACCTGCTGGACGAGGTAGATGAGGATCGTGTAGGACGCCGCCGAGACGAAGGTGGAGACGACGATCGAGGCGAGCACGAACGCGACGCGACGGTTGTGGGAGACGAGCGACAGCAGCTCCGCGAACTCGGCGAGGAATCGGCCCGCGGCACCGGCGAGCTCCCGCGCGACCGGGATGGAGGGCTCTCCTGGACGCGGGGTAGCCTTCCGCAGGGGAGAGATGGCGAAGGCGGCGACTCCGGCGCTGAGATGGGTGAGCGCGTTGATGACGAGTCCTGCGCTCCAGCCCACCCACGCGATGAGAACCCCGCCGGCGAGCATCCCGACGATCGTGGCCGCTCTGCCGAACGCAAGCTGGGCGGAGTTGGCGGCGACGAGACGGCGCTCGCCGGCCAGGACCGGGAGCAGGGACGGCCCGGCGGTGTTGTTGAACAGGTCGAGGCCGAAGAACACGAAGAGCGCTACCCAGAACGGGACGAAGCTGCCGGTGAGTCGTATCACCAGCGGCGTGACGAGGAGCACGCCGGACTGGATGAGGTGCGTGATGCCGAGCACGCGGCGTCTGTCCCAGCGGTCAACGAGCACGCCGACGACCGGGCAGAGCAGCAACGTGGGCAGGCTGAAGACGAGCGCGCCCTCGGAGTACCCCATGAGCCGGCCGGGACGGACCAGGGCGATGACCGTGATGAGGAGCATGTGGGTGAGCCGGTCGCCGAGCTGCGACATCGTCGTGACGAAGATGAGCCGGCGCACGTCCGGAATGCCCAGCACGGACCGCATGCTCTTCATTGGTGAAGCATGGTACCTTCCGTGCGGCGGATGTCAAGGTGACGAAGCGGGGTGAATGATGACGGGGGAGGCCTCGCGGGACGCGAGGCAGGGCCGGCAGGAGAAGCCCGGTCCACCAGATCGGGGCCCCTCTGCCGGGCGCTGAAACAGGGGCGGCCCCTCTGGACGGCAGCGCTACATGGGGTTAGATTCCCGTCAGTGCGCGGGTCATCCCCGGCGCAAGAAGGGGAGCACGAAGTGAGCAGGGCGGGCGGACGCGGCGTGGTGTCGTCCGGAGTCGCGCGGTGCATCCTGGTGGCTGTCGGCGTCGTGTGCGTCGGCCTCGGCATCGCGGGCGTCTTCATTCCGCTCCTGCCCACGACCCCATTCCTCCTCCTTGCCGCGGCGTGCTTCATCCGAAGCTCGGACACGCTCCATCGGTGGCTCCTGACCAATCGGTGGGTCGGCGGCCACATCCGGAACTACATGGAGCACAGGGCGACGACGCCGGCCACGAAGGTCGGGAGCGTCACCATGCTCTGGTGCGCTCTCGCGCTCGCGGGCGCGCTCTTCACGCGGAGCTGGGCCGTTCGCTCCCTGTTGCTTCTGATCGGCGTTGGAGTGACGGTGCACCTGGCAACCCTGAGGACGGTCCGGCCGGAAGGCGACCGCAGGCTGCGGGAAGCCGGTCGAGAGAGACACGAGCCCGATCGCGGCTGGAGAGGAGCACGGCAATGAGCAGTGACAGCAGGTGCCCGGTGACGGGCAAGACCGGAAGCCGCGTGGCCGGAGGCGGAACGAGGAACCGGGACTGGTGGCCGAACCAGTTGAACCTCAGGATCCTCCACCAGCACGCGCCCATGGGCAGTCCGATGGGCGAGGAGTTCGACTACGCCGAGGAGTTCAAGAAGCTCGACTACCAGGCGCTGAAGGACGACCTCTACGCCCTCATGACCGACTCGCAGGACTGGTGGCCGGCCGACTACGGTCATTACGGCGGGCTCTTCATCCGGATGGCGTGGCACAGCGCGGGGACGTACCGGATGGGGGACGGCCGCGGCGGCGCAGGCGGCGGCAACCAGCGGTTCGCGCCCCTGAACAGCTGGCCGGACAACGTGAACCTCGACAAGGCCCGTCGTCTTCTCTGGCCGATCAAGCAGAAGTACGGCAGGAGGATCTCGTGGGCCGACCTCATGATCCTCGCGGGGAACTGCGCGCTCGAGTCGATGGGGTTTCCGACGTTCGGGTTCGCCGGAGGGCGCGTGGACCTGTGGGCGCCGGAAGAGGACGTCTACTGGGGTTCCGAGCAGGAGTGGCTCGCCACGAGCGACAAGCCCGGGAGCCGCTACAGCGGCGAGCGCGACCTCGAGAACCCGCTGGCCGCGGTGCAGATGGGGCTCATCTACGTGAATCCGGAGGGCCCGGACCGCAACCCGGACCCGGTGGCCTCCGGCCGTGACGTCCGCGAGACGTTCGCGCGGATGGCCATGAACGACGAGGAGACGGTCGCGCTCGTGGCCGGCGGGCACACGTTCGGCAAGTGCCACGGCGCGGGCAGCCCGACGCACGTGGGCCCGGAACCGGAGGGCGCCCCGATCGAGCAGCAGGGCTTCGGCTGGAAGAGCAGCTTCGGCAAGGGCTCGGGCGGCGACACGATCAGCAGCGGTCTCGAAGGCGCCTGGAAGCCGAACCCGACGAAGTGGGACATGGGCTATCTGAGGATCCTGTTCACGTACGAGTGGGAGCTGGTCAAGAGCCCGGCCGGCGCGTATCAGTGGCTCGCCAAGGACGTGGCCGACACGGACATGATCGTGGACGCCCACGACCCGACGAAGAAGCACCGGCCGATGATGACCACGGCGGACCTGTCGCTGCGGTTCGACCCGATCTACGAGCCGATCGCGAGGCGCTACCTGAAGAACCCCGCCGAGTTCGCGGACGCCTTCGCGCGGGCGTGGTTCAAGCTGACCCATCGCGACATGGGGCCGCGCTCGCGCTACCTGGGGCCCGAGGTCCCGCGCGAGGAGCTGATCTGGCAGGACCCGGTGCCCGCGGTCGACCACACGCTGATCGACGGGAAGGACGCCGCCTCGCTCAAGGAGAAGGTCCTCGGCTCGGGCCTGTCGGTCCGCGACCTCGTCTCGACGGCCTGGGCGTCGGCCTCCACGTTCCGCGGCTCCGACAAGCGCGGCGGCGCGAACGGAGCGCGCGTCCGCCTGGCGCCGCAGAAGGGCTGGGAGGTCAACGAGCCGGAGAAGCTCAAGGCCGTGCTCTCGACCCTCGAGAAGGTCCGGAGCGAGTTCAACGCCGCGCAGTCCGGCGGGAAGAGGGTGTCGCTCGCCGACCTGATCGTCCTGGGCGGCTGCGCCGGCGTGGAGCAGGCCGTGAGGAACGCCGGCCACAAGGTGACCGTTCCCTTCACGCCGGGGCGCACGGACGCGACAGAGGAGCAGACCGACGCCGCGTCGTTCGCCGTCCTCGAGCCGCGCGCGGACGGGTTCCGCAACTACCTCAAGGCGAAGTACTCCGTTCCGGAGGAGGAGCTCCTCCTGGATCGGGCGCAGCTCCTGACGCTGACGGCCCCCGAGATGACGGTGCTCGTCGGGGGGATGCGCGTCCTGGACGCCAACTTCCGCCAATCCAAGCACGGTGTCTTCACCGCGCGGCCCGGGGCGCTCACCAACGACTTCTTCGTGAACCTGCTCGACATGGGCACCGCGTGGAAGGCCGTTGAGGGAGAGGACGGCGTGTTCGAGGGCCGCGACCGCAAGACGGGCAGGCCGAGGTGGACCGGCACGCGCGTCGACCTCATCTTCGGGTCGAACTCACAGCTCCGGGCTATCGCGGAAGTCTACGCGTGCGGGGACGCGCAGGAGATGTTCGTGCGCGACTTCGTCGCGGCGTGGAACAAGGTGATGAACCTCGATCGCTTCGACGTCGCGCGGGCGTAGCGCGGAGGGTCTCGTGGAGGCCTGGCCGGACCTCGGCGCCGGTCACATCGCGCCCGGGATGCGCTCGGTCCGGCTCTCGATCCACGACCTGTCCGGCCGGCTCGTCAGGCGGCTCGACCCCGCGGAGTGCCCCGACGGCGGGTTCGGCGCAGTTGCGTGGGACGGGCTGGATGACGCCGGCGCGCGGGCGGTCTGCGGCACGTACTTCGTGAGGCTCGAGGCGGACGGGGTCCTGGCGACGCGGAAGCTGACGGTCCTGAGGTAGTGCCGCGTCCCCTGCCCCCTCCAGCGGCCCCAGCGGGGCCTCCATTATCACCCTTGACAGCGATGCCGCGCTCGACTATACTGCCCATAGCAGTTCAGCCACGTCGGTATGGCAACATATCCGGAGACTCCTAGGAGGGACCTGGCCTGCGAGCCGGTCCCTCTTTCGTTCAGTGGACGGCGGGGGAGTCCGCAGGAGATCGTGGGGCGATTCCGACGGCTCGGTGATGGCGGGAACTGCAGGGGCGACAGCGCCCCGCAGGAGCAGAGGTCGGTGGGCGCGGGCGATCGGCCCGGTCCCCGACAGGACCAACGCCGGCAGAGGCGGCGATCCCGCCGGCCGGCCAGATCGAAAGAGGTAGTGCAGTGAGTACGACAGGAACCGTGAAGTGGTTCAACGACAGCAAGGGCTTCGGTTTCATCTCCTTGGAGGACGGCTCGAAGGACGTGTTCGTCCACCACTCCGCCATCCAGGGCGAGGGCTTCAAGAGCCTGAGCGAAGGTGATCGCGTGGAGTTCGACGTCGTGCAGGGTCAGAAGGGCCCGGCGGCAGAGAACGTGAGGCGCATCTAAGCGCACCCGGCATGAGCCGGGTCGCACGTTGATACCGAGACGCGGGGCCGCCGTCTGTGTACGATGGCGGCCCCGTCGCTTCCTGAACCCGGGCCGCTTCGATCGCGAGGAGCCACGTTGAACGCGCTCCTGATCTACCCGAAGACCCCCGACTCCTTCTGGAGCCTCACGCACGCTCTCAGGCTCATCAACCGACGGGCCGCATCCCCGCCCCTCGGCCTCCTGACCGTCGCCGCGATGCTGCCGGAGGAGTGGGACCTTCGCCTCGTGGACCTCAACGTGAGGGCGCTCACCGACGGCGACCTCGCCTGGGCCGACTGCGCGCTCGTGAGCGGGATGATCGTGCAGCGGGCGTCGGCGCTCAAGGTCGCTGCCCGGTGTAAGTCGGCGGGGCTCACGGTCATCGCGGGAGGGCCGCTCTTCGCTTCCGCGGAGGAGCGGGAGAGGTTCGGGAGCGTCGACCACTTCGTGCTCAACGAGGCCGAGCTCACCCTCCGGCCGTTCCTCGAGGACTTCGCGAGCGGGCGGGCGCGCCGCGTCTACCAGACTCAGGACTTCGCCGATCTTGCCGCGACCCCCGTGCCGCGCTGGGACCTCGTCGATCCCCGGCACTACGCCTCGAGGGGCGTGCAGTTCTCACGCGGCTGCCCGAACGACTGCGAGTTCTGCGAGGTCACGAAGCTCTTCGGCCGCCGCTGGCGGACCAAGACGACCGCGCAGATGATCGCCGAGCTGGACGCGCTCTACCGTCTCGGATGGCGGGGCATCATCCCGTTCGTGGACGACAACTTCAACGCGCACGGCCGGCGCCTTCACGACGACCTTCTCCCGGCGATCATCGCGTGGCGGCGCGGGAAGCGGGGCGTGAGCTTCAGCGCGCAGGTCACCATGGACATCGCGGATGACCCTGCGCTCATGCGCGCGATGGTGCGCGCCGGGTTCGACACCGTGTTCATCGGGATCGAGACGATGGACGAGGCCAACCTCGCCGAGTGCCACAAGAGGCAGAACCGGCATCGGGACCTTCTCGCGGACATCAAGCGCATCCAGCGGGCGGGGCTTCAGGTGCAGGCGGGCTTCATCGTCGGCTTTGACGGGGACACGCCGTCCGTCTTCGCGCGCATGACCGAGTTCATCCAGAAGAGCGGGATCGCCACGGCGATGGTCGGGATGCTGCAGGCGCCCGTGGGCACGGCTCTGCACGAGCGGCTTCGCCGCGAGGGGCGGATCCGCAGCGATCTGTCGGGCGACAACTCGGACGGCACGACCAACATCGTTCCCAGAATGGGGCTCGACTCGCTCCAGAGAGGCTACAGGGGAGTCCTCAGGGACCTCTACGCTCCGCCGAACTACTACCGCCGCGTGAGGACGTTCCTGCGGGAGTACCGGCCGCCGAGGGCGAGCGCGCACCTGTCACGGTCGCACATCGTCGCGGTCCTCCGGTCCTTCTATCATCTGAGCGTTGCAGGGAGGGAGGGCTGGCGGTATCCGGGCCTCATCTTCTGGACCCTCTTCAGACGGCCCCGGGCGCTCCCGGTCGCCATCGCGCTCGCCATCTACGGGTACCACTACCGCAGATGCTACGAGCCGATCGTCGGAGTGTCCGTTCTCTGATCTCCCGCGCCTGCTCCCGGCGACGCGACGAGGGGTGCGCCTAGGCCGTGCAGACGCTGCCTGCTCCGATGCTCTCGTGGCTTCCCTCGGTCCTGCCGGCGCTCGCGCTCGTGGCCAACCCGACCGAGACGCTCGGCATCTTCCTGCAGATCACCGTGCTCCTGGTCCTGGCCGCGGCCGTCGGGTTCGTCGGGAGTAGGCTTAGGCAGCCCCTCATCGTCTCGTTCATTGCCGTAGGCATCTTCGTGGGATCCTACGGGCTCGACCTCGTTCGGGACCCCCACTTCCTCGAGCTTCTCGCCGAGAGACCGCTCCCGCGCTCGGCACGCTAGCGGACGAGCATGACCTTCGACGTCCTCGTCTCGCCGCCCGCCTCAAGACGCACGAAGTACGTCCCCGCGCTCAGCGGAACCCCCTTCCTGTCCGTTCCGTCCCACCGGATCTCGTGCGGCCCCGCCGCGCGGGTTCCGTCTTCTAGCACGACCACCTCGCGGCCCGCGACGTCGTAGACGCCCAGGTGGACGCGCGACGCGGCCGGGAGCGAGAAGCGGACGCTCGTCGGAGGCGTGAACGGGTTCGGGTAGCTGCGCTCGAGGAGGAGCCCCACGCCCGGCGGCGGGTCGTCGCCCGGGTCGGTGCCCGTGCCGCCGCCGAAGCGGTAGATCGCCACCTCGTGACCGGCGAGGCTTACGCCCGCGATCTCGTACGATGCGCCGACCGTGACATCGAGCGTGTCGCCGGGATCGAGCAGGCTCACGAGCGCGTGCGAGCCCTGCTCCAGGCTTGCGACCGAGCCGGTCAGCGTGGCGCCCGCTACTGCGCCAGGCACCGTGTTGACCATGCAGAGCACCGTCTCCTGCTCGTGCCGGCGCACGAACGCGAGCACGGGCGACGCGGAACTCGATAGCGTGTGGAAGCTCCCGCGCCGCAGGGCGGGGGAGCCGCGACGCGCTCCGACCAGCCGCCTGTACCACGCAAGCAGCGACCCCTGGTCCTGATCCTGCGCGACGACGTTGCGCGTGGAGTAGTCCGCGTTGACGGCGCGCCACGGCGTCCCCGTCGTGAACCCTGCGTTCGGCGCGGCGCTCCACTGCATCGGGGTCCGGATGTTCAGGTGGTCGCCGCTCCCGGTCATCCCGATCTCCTCGCCGTAGTAGACGAACGGCACCCCGGGCAGCGTCATGAGGATGCCCGCCGCGGCCATCGCCTTCGCCTCGTCGAAGCCCAGCGCGTTCATCACGCGGTCCTGGTCGTGGTTGGTGAGGAACGTGCCGAACTGGAGATAGGGGTAGAGGCGGTAGACCTGGTCGGCTCTGTAGGCCAGCCCCCCGGCGTTCCCCGCATTGGCTGCGGAGAGCATCGCGTACGACAGGTCGAACTCGAAGCAGAGGTCCAGGCGTTCCTCGGTGACGTACTGCAGCACGGTGCCTGTCGACGTCCACGCCTCGCCGACGGACATCGCGTCGGGCTTCACCGACTTCACGTGCGCGTTGTAGTCCTCCCAGAACTGCAGCGTGGACGCCGTGTTCTGCAGCTGCCCGCCCTCCTCGAGGACGTAGAGCACGGCGTCGAGGCGGAAGCCGTCCACGCCGACCGTGTCAAGCCAGTAGGACGCAGCCGCGAACATCGAGTCCTTCACCGCCGCGGTCTCGTAGTTGAGGTCCGGCATGCCGCTCCAGAAGAGCCCGTAGTACCAGCCCGACGGATGCCAGTGCCACACGTTCTGACCCCAGGGCCCGGTCTGCCCGGGGTTCGTCGCGGACCAGCGGAAGTGGTCGCGGAACGCCGGGTCGTTCTGCGCGGACTGCACGAACCACGGGTGCTGGCTGGAGCAGTGGTTCATGACGAAGTCGATGATGACCTTGATGCCGCGCGCGTGGGCGGCGTCCAGGAACGCGCGGAAGTCGTCCATGGTCCCGTAGTCGGGGTGGATCGAGCGGTAGTCCACGGCATCGTAGCCGTGGTAGCTCGGCGAGTCGTGGATCGGCATGAGCCAGATGCCGGTGATGCCGAGGTCGTTATCGGTCAAGGGGTCGCCGTCGTTGAGGTGGTCGAGCTTCTGCGTGAGCCCCTGGAAGTCCCCGATGCCGTCGCCGTCGCTGTCGTAGAAGCTGCGCACGAAGACCTCGTAGAAGACGCAGTCGTTCCACCAGAAGAGCTCGCCTCCGCCGCCGGCCGGCGCGAGGTTGTTGTACCAGACGAGGATGGTGTCGTCGCCTGCCGGCACGGTGTAGAAGCGGTTGTTGCCGACGCCGGGGAACTCCTCGGTGCCGTCCCAGACGCCGTTTCGGCGGAACTTGTACTCGATCTGCTGGCCGGGCGTGAAGCCGCCCCGCGTGACCTCGTAGATGCTGTCGCCGTCGGCGTCGGCCAGAGGCGTGAGGGGGGAGCCGCCCCAGCCGTTGAAGGTGCCCGCGATGTCCACGAAGTCGCTGCCGGGGTCGAAGGCGCCCAGCTCGATCTGATAGGACATGCGGACGCGGAAGGTGATCTCCACGGCGGGCGCGGCTCGCGGCGCGCCAGCGGCGACGGCCGCGACGACCACGACGGCGATGGTCCTCGACAGGGTGCGGTTCATGGGGCCCTCGGCTTCCTCGGCGAGCGCTCGGATGACTGCGGTTGCCACCATCCATGATAGCACGCCCGGCCTCCGCTGTCCGATCCGGCCGCGGTGAGGCTCACCGTGCAGGATGCGTCGGGGCGCGTACCTTGCCGGGCTCGGGAGCGGCAGGCGAACCGCCGTCCCGGGCAGATTGCCGCCTTGCCTCTCACTTCGTCGAGCCGGTATCATCGTGGGCGAGGTTCGCGCGAGTCGGCAGCGTTCCCAACGCAGTCGCAGGTGGCGTACGGAGGTGCGCGTGATGAGAACAACGTTCGTATCGTGGACCGTGGGCCTCGCGGCCGCCGTGCTTCTCTCCGGTCCCGCGCTGGCCGCCCCGACGGGGCTGGGGGTCGGCGTGCACGGCGGCTACGGCCAGTCGGCGGACGCGGAGAGCGGCAGCCCCCTGGCGGGGGCGCACGTGCTGCTGAACGTCGCACCGTGGCTCGGTGTCGTCGGATCGGTCGAGTTCAAGTTCAAGGAAGACCACGTGGAGAGCGGGATCGACTACGACGTGACGAGCTATCCGATCAACCTCCTCGGCCGCATCTACCTCCCGATGGGCAGTCTGAACCCCTACGTCACCGGCGGCATGCAGTACAAGGTCATCCGCTACGGCGGCAACCTGTTCGAGGACTTCGAGCTGGACGACGGCGAGAACTCGTTCGGCTGGGTCGCCGGCGTCGGCGCCTCACTCAGCCCGGCCGGCAGCATCGAGCTCTTCGGAGAGGTCCTGTACGAGTCGAACGACCCCGAGCGCGATCTCGGGAGCGCCGTCGAGGACGCCAAGGACTTCCGGTACGACCAATGGAGCGCGCGCGCAGGGATCACGCTGATCCTGAACTGATCGGGGGGTGCATGAGAGGCGCCGGCCGGTCGCTGGCCGCATGGTGTTGCGTTGTGCTCGCGGCGTCGGCATCGGGGGCCGCGGCCGCCGACTCCGTGCGGACATGGAGCCCGGAGCCCCTGGCGGGCATGGTCCTCGTGCCCGCCGGGGCGTTCACGATGGGCGACGGGGCGGCCCCGTGCGGCAAGAGCCCGCACCGCGTGACGCTCACCCGCGGCTTCCGCCTCGGGCGGCGCGAGGTGACCAACCTCGAGTACCTCGAGGCGGTCCGGTGGGCCTTCGACCGGGGCTACGTCAACGCCACGCCCGCTTCGGTGATGGACGGTCTGGACGAAGGCGGCGTCGAGCTTCTGGACCTCGACAACGCCGACTGCGAGATCGCGTTCTCCGGCGGCGCCTTCGCCCTGCGCGACGCGGGCCGGGGCGTCAATGCCGACCATCCCGTCAAGTGCGTGACGTGGTACGGCGCGGCGCGGTACTGCGACTGGCTGAGTCTGCGGGCCGGGCTGCCGCGCGCCTATCGGCACGACGGTGACTGGGCCTGCAACGGCGGAGACCCCTACGGGGCGCAGGGGTTCCGCCTGCCCACCGACGCGGAGTGGGAGTACGCGGCGCAGTACGACGACGGCCGTTTCTTCCCGTGGGGCGACGATCCGCCCGACGCTGGCCGCGTCAACTGCTGCTGGACCCTCGGCTGGACCACGCCCGTGGGGAGCTACGCCGACGCGCCCGAGGCGCTCGGGCTCTCGGACATGGCCGGGAACGTCTGGGAGTGGTGCAACGACTGGCACACCTGCGATCCGGGCAGGGCCGCTGTCACCGATCCCGTCGGGCCGCCCGCCGGCGCGGGGCGCGTCGTACGAGGCGGCTCGTGGCAGCGGGTCGGTCCGGCGTTCCTCAGGGCCGCGCGGTTCTGCGGGAGCCTCGAAGGGGGGAGCGACCACTTCGGGTTCCGTGTTGCGGTGACCGCAGCCCCGTGAGGGGAGGGAGCGTGGAGCTCGCGCTCAGCATTCTCATCGGCCTCGGCCTCTCCGCCGCGTGCGGGTACCGCGTGTTCGTGCCGTTCCTCGTCCTCAGCATCGCCGCGATGACGGGCCACGTGACGCTGGCGCAGGGGTTCCAGTGGATCGGGACGCCGTACGCGCTCACGGCCTTCGCCGTGGCGACCGTGCTCGAGGTGGTCGCGTACTACGTCCCCTGGGTGGACAACCTGATGGACGCCGCGGCGACCCCCGCGGCGGTCGTGGCGGGGATCCTGATCACGGCGTCGGTGGTCGGAGACGTCTCGCCGTTTCTGAGGTGGTCGCTGGCCGTCATCGCGGGCGGGGGCGTCGCGGGGGCCATCCAGGCGGCGACCGTCGTGGTGCGCGGCACGTCCTCCGCGACGACCGGCGGCCTGGGCAACCCCGTCGTGGCCACAGGCGAGCTGGGAGGTTCCATCGTCACGTCCATCCTCGCGGTCCTCGTCCCCATCGCGGCCGTGCTCCTGGTCGTTCTTCTGCTCGTTCTGATCATCAGGTTCGCCCGCCGGCGGATCGAGGCGTGTTAGCGGCGCGGGCGCCGGACCGGGCGGCGCCTCAGTCCGTCACGGACAGAGAGCGAGGCGGTGTCATGCGGCAGACGGCACTCCGGGCGACGATCGCGGGGCTCCTGATCGCCGTCGCGGTCCCCGGCGCGTACGCGGGCGTCCTCATCTCCGAGATGTGCGACCCCCGCCTGAACTACCTCACCGACAGGTTCATCGAGATCTACAACGCGGGGGCGGCCTCCGTGGACCTCACGGGGTGGTCTCTGGTGGCGGTGGGGAACTGGGGCAACATCTTCACCTGGCCGCTCTCGGGATCGATCGAGCCCGGCGAGGCGCTCGTCGCAGGCGACCGCACCACGACCATTCCCTTCCAGGTGGACTTCGCGGACGAGGCTTGGTCGAGCAACAACAGCCTCTGGAACGGGAAGGTCGGGGACGGAGCGAAGCTGCTCAACGCAAGCTCGATCGTCGTCGACTACGCCGTCGTGGACGGCACGGCGTTCGAGAACGAGGACTACGTCCGCAAGTACGGCGTCGTCAACCCCTCGACGACCTACGATCCGTCGGAGTGGACCGCGACCGAGGTCGACTATCCCACGGACGGAAGCCCTGGGACCCACTCCTCCGCGCCGCCGGCGCCGGGCCCGGTCGTGTCCGACGTCGCGACCGACCCTGCCGCGCCCCTTGTCGGTGAGGCCGTGCACGTCGAGGCCGTCGTCACCGACACGGTCGCGATCGCCACGGTGTCGCTCTTCTGGGGCGTGTCGCAGTTCTCGCTCCCGAACGAGATCCCCATGTCGCCCGCGTCGAGGAGCGTGTACCGCACGGACGAGGCCATCCCTGGGCAGAACGCGGGGACGACCGTGTACTTCCGCATCCACGCGACGAACAGCATTCCCGGCACGACCATCACCGACATCCGGAGCTACTCCCTTCCGTTCGTCGTGTCGGTGAGCGCCGTGCAGGGGACGGGCGGAAGCTCGCCGTACAACGGGTATGCGGTCATCACGCACGGAGTGGTCACCGGCAGTTACGGAACGCTCTTCTCCATCCAGGACGGGAGCGGCCCGCGGTCCGGGCTCTGGGCGCGCGCCGCCTCCGCGCCCGCCGAGGGGGACTCCGTGACCGTCCGCGGCACCGTCACCGAGAACGCCGACGTCGTGTACGCGGGCACCACGATGCTCGTGGGCGCCATCGTGACGGGCGCCGTACCCGGCGCCGGGCTTCCGGATCCGGCCGTCGTGTCCACGGCCGCGTCCTCGTCCGAGGACTACGAGGGCGTGCTCGTGAGGGTCGAGGGCGCGGTCTGCACGAACGCGCTCCTCGGCTCGGGGCGGTGGCAGGTGGACGACGGGAGCGGCCCGGGGCGCGTGGACGACCTCGGCTACGCGTCCCAGCCCGCGCTCGGAACGGCCTACGACGTCGTCGGGCCGGTCATCTACGCCGACGGCGCCTTCGCGCTCGAGCCGCGCCGCGCCGCCGACGTCGTGTGGGCGGGCGATGCCGCGGCGCCGTCCATCTACCAGGTCTACGCGGAGACGGAGACGACTCTCATCGTCGCGTTCTCCGAGCCCGTGGACGCGACGACCTGCGGCACGGCGACGAGCTACACCATCGAAGGGCTGACCGTCGTCGGCGCCGCGAGAGACGCGCACCACGCCGACCGCGCGGTGCTCACGGTCTCGACCATGTCGCCCGGCGAGTACTGGCTTGTCGTGGACGGGGTCGAGGACCTCTACGCGAACGCCATGGACAGCGTGAGCTTCTCCTTCGACTTCGTGGACGTCACGGTGCCGCCCGGCTACTACGCCGCCGCCGAGGGTCTGGCGGGCGACGACCTCCGCGCGGCCCTGCACGAGATCACCGACGGCCACACGGTCCTCCCGTACTCGTACTCGTGGGAGGCGTTCTACACGACCGACGACAAGCCGAACGGGAAGGTGTGGGACATGTACTCGGACGTCCCGGGCGGCGAGCCGCCGTACGAGTACACCTTCGGCGTTGATCAGGGCGGGATCGGGGGCGTGGAGGGCACGGGGTACAACCGCGAGCATGTCTGGCCTTCGAGCTGGTCGGGCGGCGAGCTTCTGCCGAAGTACTCCGACCTCCACACGATCTATCCGACCGACAACTTCGTCAACAACCAGCGCGGCAACGACCCCTACGGTGAGGTCGCGTCGCCGACCTGGACCTCACTGAACGGGAGCAGGAAGGGCAACTGCGTGTACCCAGGCTATTCGGGGCCCGCGTTCGAGCCGATCGACGAGTACAAGGGCGACTTCGCGCGGACGTTCTTCTACGTCACAGTGCGGTACCATACCGAGGACGCCGCCTGGTCAGGCAGCGCCATGACCGACGGCGCCGACATCCTGCCCTGGGCGGTCAGCCTCCTGCTCGGCTGGCACGAGGCCGACCCCGTCGACCGCAAGGAGCTCGAGCGGAACGGGACCGTCTACGCTATGCAGGGGAACAGGAACCCGTTCATCGACCGCCCCGAGTTCGCGGACCGCATGTATCAGGCCGCGGCCGTCGGCGACGGCGACGCGCCGGGCGCTCCGGTCATCGCGCTCCACCAGAGCGCGCCGAACCCCTCCGCGCGCTCGACGACCATCCGGTTCGCGCTTCCGGCGGCGACCGATGTCCGTCTGCGCGTGTACGACGCCGCGGGGCGGCTCGTGCGCGTGCTCGCCGACGGCCCGTTCGGACCCGGCGAGCACGAGGTCTCGTGGGACGGTCGCAACGCGGCCGGGCGCGAGGTCGCGGCCTCGGTGTACTTCTACTCGATGGAGGCCGACGGTTTCCGCGACGCGCGGAAGCTCGTCCTGCTCAGGTGACGGCACCGAGGACGCCCTTGTCAGACAGTCCGGTCTGTTGCACAATCGCCGCCTTGGGAGTGAGGGTCTCAGGAACCAGGGGCGCGGACCGCGCGGGAGGCAGGACGATGCTGGTTCGTTGGCGGAGGATGGCGCATCTCGGAGTCGTCGTGTTGCTCGTCGCCGTGGTCGCCGCCGGCTGCGGCAAGAAGAGCGAGGAGAAGCTCGCCGAGGGCCTGATGGAGAAGACCATCGAGGGGGCGACCGGAGGCGATGCAGATGTCGACCTCGGCGGCGGCGATGTCACGATCAAGACGCAGGAAGGCACCACGACCATCTCGGAGACGAGCGAGTGGCCGGGGGACATGTTCGACGGTGTGCCGAAGTTCACCTACGGCAAGGTGACGAACGTGACCCGCGTCGACCAGACACAGAGCGGTCAGAAGACGGTCAGCGTCCACCTGAGCGAGCTGGAGGGTGGAGGGGCCGAGAAGTACGCGAAGGAGCTCGAGGCAGCCGGCTGGGACATGCAGGTCGTGATGTCAGCGGGCGAGGGCGGGATGATCAACGCCCAGAAGGGCGACCTCGGACTGGCTCTCATGTACAACACCACCGAGAAGCACGCGGTGCTGAGCGTCCTCAAGGGGCTCGACGAGTAGGATCCCCGAGAGCCTGATGCTGCACGCGGGGCCCGCCCTTCTCGGCGAGGGCCCTTCTCTCGAAGCCGGCGGGCGAGGCGAAGGGAGGCCGACCGTGCGCATGCTCGCGTCGTCAGCGGCGGCAGCGGTCGCGCTGGCGGCGGCCGTGTGGATTGCGGCGGCCGCCGAATGGCAGGTGACGATCGCGAGCGCGAACAGCGCCCACCCGTCGTGGTGCGGGGACCACATCGTGTTCCACTCAGACCGCGTCACGCCCGGCAACTACCAGATCTGGATGGTGAGCGACCAGGGCGAGGTGACGCCGCTGTGCGTGACGAACGATCCGACGAAGTCGCTACGCGAGCCCAGCTGGAACTGCGCAGCCCAGTTCGTCGCCGTATGCGGGGGGACGGGGGAGAGGGACCGGATCTACCTCGCATACGAGTGGGGTCCGCCGTACATCCTCGTTGAGCCCACGCAGTCCGCTGCCGACAACGAGTCGCCGAGCTACCTGGGCGGCACAATCGCGTTCCACTCCGACCGGGCGGGCCAGCGGGACATCTACCTCATGTCCGAGGGCGGAGAGCAGAACTGGCTCACCCGGCTCACGACGAGCGCGGCGGACGATGTCGATCCGGCCATCTCGCCGGACGGCTCCCGGATCGCGTTCGCGAGCGACCGTGCGGGGGACCTCGACATCTGGCTCACGGGCGAAGAAGGGGAAGGGGTCACGCTTCAGCGCCTCACGGCGAGCGGAGCGCGGGACGTCGAGCCCGCCTGGTCGCCGGGGGGCACGCACATAGCGCTCGCGAGGCTCGGGGTCGGGATCGTCGTCGTGAACGTAACCACGCGAGCCGAGCATCAGGTCACCGCGGGCGGCACGGACCGGTCTCCGGCGTGGTCGCCCGAGGGCGACCTCATCGCGTTCACGCGTCCGGGAGCGTACGATCAGATCTGGTGCAGTGACAACGTGCCGTCCGGTACCGCGGTGGCGTGGGCGACCTGGGGGAGCATCAAGGGGCTGTACAGGTGAGCGCGCGGCGGCAGGCGTCGACCGGGCGGCGGTCGGCATCTCGCGCGGGCGTCCGCGCGGCGGCCGGTCCCCGGCCCCGCGTCGCTATCTGAGGACCACGAGCTTCCCGACTGATCCTGACCCCGTCGCCGACCCCGCGCGCGCGAAGTAGACGCCGTGCGGGACGTCGGCGCCGGAGGCGTCCCTTCCGTCCCAGCGCGCGTGGCGCAGCCCCCCGGCGGCGGGCGAGAGCGCGATCCTCCGCACGAGACGCCCGCGGAGGTCGTGGATCGTCACGGCCTCGGGGTCGGCACCCTCGCTTCCCGTCTCGATGACGAACAGGACAGGGCCCCGCGCCGGATTGGGGAAGACCTCGAGCCGCGCCGCGCCGCCGGTTCCCACTTCCGGCACGCCGGTCCCGCCGCATGGACACCCGATGCCCCACGCGCCGATGTCCGCCCCGCCCGCGCCGGCACCCGCGCACGGCGAGCACTCGTTCACGGTGAACGAGCCGGCCGTCGTATCGCAGAACGCCGGGTCCTCGAAGACGTTGTCGTGATGGACGCCGCACAGGTGATCGCCGCCCGCGTTGCCGAACGAGCAGGAGTGCGTGATGGTGAAGGCGCTCGCGCCCGGGCAGTACACCGCGGCGCCGGTCGTGCTGAAGGCGAGGATCGTGTTCGTGATGGTCGGCGACGCGTCGTAGCCGTAGACGGCGCCGCCGTTCGATGCGGCGTTCCCGACGATGGTGCAGTTCGTGATGACCGGGGCCGAGTAGCAGCAGTAGATGCCTCCCCCGTACGTGGCCGCGGTGTTCCCCGCGATGGTGCAGCCCGTGAGGCGCGCGCCCGAGCCGCCGCGCAGGATCCTGATGCCGCCCCCGCCGCGGACCGCCGCGTTCGCGACGACCCGGCAGCGTGTGAGCGCGGGGGAGGAGTCGGCCGCGTACATCGCCGCGCCCTCGTCCGCGGTGTTGCCGGTCAGAACGCAGTCCGTGAGCGCCAGGGCGGAGTTCGAGCAGTAGACGCCGCCGCCGTAGCCCGTCGCGGAGCCCGCTCCGGTGACGCACCCCGAGATCACGCAGTTCTCGATGCGCGGCGAGGCGCCCTCGCACAGGATGCCGCCGCCGCGCTCCGCGCTCTCACCGTTCGCGATGGTGAACCCGATGACGGCGGCGGCGCCCGTCTCTCCGGTGTGGAATCGGAAGGCGCGCCCCAGGCGCTCGCAGTCGATCACCGTCTGCGCGGGACCGGGCTCGGATGCCAGGACGATGGCCTTGCCGGTGAAGTCGAGGTCGCGATTGGCCGGGCCCGTGTAGACGCCGGCCGCCACGAGCACGGTGTCGCCGCTCGCGGCTGCCGCCAGGGCCGCCTGGATGGTGGTGTGGTCGCCGCCGGACTGGTCGACG
>Ga0194125_10000617_pt1 | contig 59591 bp, 55 predicted proteins | sample TA2KigC250mmetaG_FD_148626 | JGI IMG/M metagenome (GOLD analysis project Ga0194125, IMG submission 148626) | Freshwater microbial communities from Lake Tanganyika, Tanzania - TA2015034 Kigoma Deep Cast 250m | ecosystem: Environmental > Aquatic > Freshwater > Lake | place: Tanzania: Lake...
TCTTACAACCTGGGTTGTCATCTTGGGAATCAGAATAAAAGGTTTTTTTAGGATAGTTAATCATTATTTTAAAAGATAAGAACATGAGAATTGTTATTGATTGCAGAATGTACGGTCTGGAGCATGCTGGAATTGGAAGGTACGTTGCGAACCTTGTTCGCGAAATTAAAAACCTCGCCAAAGGCCCGCTTCGCAGCGAGGCGAGCGAAGCTCGTCAAAGACGGCAAAAACCCAAAAATAAAAATTTGGAGATGATCTTGTTGGTTAGATCTAAGAATTTTAGAGAAATAGAAAAAGAAATTAGGGGTTCGTTTAAGGTTGTGGTCTGCGATATCCCTCATTACTCTTTGCGCGAGCAAATTTTACTACCACTTCAATTAATTAAACTAAGGCCGGATTTAGTTCATTTTCCCCATTTTAATGTGCCGTTTTTTTATTTTGGTAAATATGTGGTAACGATTCACGATTTAATCAAGCACGAATCAAGGGGAAAAGAAACAACAACGAAAACACCCTTATTATACTGGCTCAAATACTGTGGTTATCGACTAGTTTTTTGGAACGCAGTCGGCAGGGCAAGTAAGATTCTAGTGCCATCGGAGTGGGTGAAAAAAGAACTGGTTAAAGAATGCCATTTAGGCCCCGGGAAAATAGTGGTGACTTATGAGGGAGCTAGTAAAAAAATCCAAAATCCAAATTCCAAATTTTCCCGCGGAGCGGGATCCTGCTCTGCAGGACAAATTCCAAATAAAATACTTAAGAAATACCAAATCAAAAAACCTTTTATCGTCTATACCGGCAGTCTCTACCCGCATAAAAATGTTGAGAGATTGATTCAATCAATTAAACTGCTATCTAATAACTACAAACGACCGATTTCTCTGGTTATTATCTGCGCTAGGAGTGTTTTTTGGAAGAGAATTTTGGAAAAGATTAAGAAGATGGGGGCGGAAAATCTGGTAAATTTGGCGGGATTTGTTCCCGACGAAGAAGTAGGGGTACTTTATCAAGAGGCGGTTGCCCTTGTTCAGCCCTCCTTAATGGAGGGATTTGATTTAAGCGCGGTTGAAGCAATGACAGCGGGCTTGCCGGTGATTGTTTCGGACATTCCGGTCCATCGCGAGATTTGCGGCCAGGCGGCGCTATATTTTGATCCCTATAACCCGGCGGATATGGCTGATAAAATAAAATTCATTGTCGGTAACGAAGAAGAAAGAGAGAGATTAAGAACTCTTGGTTTTGGGAAAGTAAAGAAGTATTCCTGGCAAAAAATGGCCGAGCAAACCCTTAAGGTTTATCGTTCTCTAATTCATAACGAAGTTGGCAAAACACTCTTAGGCTTTGAAAGAAATATCAGAGCAATTAATGAGTAAGATTACGAAAATAACTAAGGCCGTTATCCCCGCTGCCGGATTCGGTACTAGATTTTTACCGATTACTAAATCGATCCCCAAGGAAATGCTACCTGTGATAGATAAGCCGATTATTCAGATTGTGGTTGAAGAATTGGTTGAGGCAGGTATAAAAGATATTATTTTAGTGGTTAGTCCTTATAAGAGAGCGATTGAGGACTACTTTAATCCCCATTTCGAGTTAGAGACGCTACTGGAGAAGAATAATAAGGCGAAAGAATTAAAAGAGATTAGGAGACTTTTCCGTTTGGCTAATTTTATTTTCATCCGCCAGAAGCAAATGGGAGGAAATGGTGACGCAATTCTTACGGCGGCGCCGGCGGTAGGAAACGATCCGTTTTTAGCTTTTTGGGGTGATGATTTTATGGTGGCCAAACCCAGCCGGGCAAGGCAGTTGCTTGCCGCTTTTGAAAAATGTCAGTCTTCGGTTCTAGCGACGATTAGAACCCAAAAAGCGGAAGACGGCGCTAAATATGGATTTGCGGTGGGCAAGACGGTTGATGAGAGAATAATCAAAGTGGAAAAGTTAATCGAAAAGCCGGGAATAGGCAAGGCTCCCTCGCCTTGGGCGGTTATTTGTGGCGCTTACACCCCCGCTTTTTTTTCTGCCCTGGAGAAAGCCAAGAAAAAATTAGGGGAGGGAAAGGAGCTCTATTACATTGACGGTTTGAATATTTTACGAGAAACCGACCCTCTTTTTGCCTTAGAACTGGCTAATGTTCGTTATTATGATGCAGGAAATAAACTTGATTACTTAAAAACTGTAGTAGAGTTTGGCCTGAAACATAAAGAGGTGGGAAAAAAGTTTCGAGAATATCTTAATGGCATCAAAAAGTAATATACGTATCAGATGACAAATAAAATCTTTGAGGCGAATGGATATTAGGAATTTTAACGAAATTTACATTGTAACGGAGAGGTTTAATGTGCAGACTAAATAGCGAGAACTGTGGGTAAATTTTGCTAAGAACACGTATAGAATGCTAAAAGGCTAAAAAGCGCAATTAAAACATCCTCCGCCAGTTGAAGTTTAAGGACTTCGGGCCGAGGATCTAATTGAATTCTAAATGAGCAAAACTGAATTGTCGAGTACTCTTGACCTGTTAAACAGGACCTAGGGAATACGAAGATGTTTAAAAAAGTTAAAAAAAGTCGTAAATATGGGAAAACGATTGTTTTAATCGATGCGGCTAACATTATTTACGCCAATAAACATCTTTATTGGTCTATTGACCATCGAAAGTTAATCAAGTATTTAAAGGAGAGGTATAACTCCCAGAAAATTATTTACTACGCCGGACTGGAGAAAGGCGATATTCGCAAGGAGAATTTCTATAAAAAAATCGAAAGTTTTGGCTTTGAGACTCGCATTAAACCGGTCGTCGCTTACAAAGGAAAATTTTACTGGAAGAATTTTTGGTGTCCGGCCTGTGGAGCGTGGGTTAGTAAAAAATTTCAAGGGCCACCAACTAAAAAATCCAACTGCGACGTTGACTTAGCTATCGACGCGATAAAGTATCTCTCCAAATACGAGACGCTTTTACTTTTTAGTGGAGATAACGATTTTTCAGCCTTGATTGAGTTTTTAAAGGGAAGGAATAAGAAGGTAATTGTTTTTTCATCGATGGAAAATTGTGGCAGGAAGTTAAGAAAAACAGCGTACGCTTTCGTGGAGATAAATCAGCTAAGAAAGATACTCGAATTAGAAAATAAGCACTAAAAAAGCGGCCTGTTTGACAAACCGCTTTCGATGTTTATTGGCTTTATCATATCACTTTGTTGAAAATTGTCAAGAGGTAGAAGATGATGAAAGTTGCTTTGGTTTATGATCGGGTGAATAAATGGGGCGGGGCGGAGAGAGTGCTTTTGGCGCTCCACGAAATTTGGCCCGAGGCGCCTCTTTATACTGCCGTTTATAATCCCGAAACTGCTCCCTGGGCGGACGTTTTTAAAGTCATTCCTTCTTTTTTACAGAAAGCGCCCTTTTTTCGGAATCGCCACGAGATACTGGCGCCGTTAATGCCCATGGCATTTGAAAGCTTCAATTTCGATGAGTTTGACGTCGTTATTTCAATTACCTCTGAGGCGGCGAAAGGTATTATTACTAAACCGAAGACTCTTCATGTTTGTTATTGTTTGACGCCGACAAGATATTTGTGGAGCGGATATGGAGAATATTTTGGCTCGGCAGCTAGGCGGCTGGGCAGCTGGGCAGCCGTTGAGTACTTGAGGAAATGGGATAAGATTGCGGCTCAAAGGCCGGATTATTATGTGGCGATTTCCAAAAATGTTAAAGAAAGAATAAAAAAATATTATGGGAGGGAGAGCGAAGTGATTTATCCACCAGTGGATACAGAAAAATTCGAAATTTCCCCCTTCGCCCCCCGATTAGGGGGGCTTCGGATGGACAAGCAGAATTCAAAGTATTTCTTAGTTGTTTCCCGACTAGTGCCATATAAAAAAGTCGATTTAGTGGTAGGAGCTTTTAATGAACTCGATTCGCCCTTAAAGATTATTGGTGTCGGTAGTGAAATGGGAAGGCTGAAAATGATAGCCAGGGCAAATATTGAATTTTTGGGCCAATTGACAGACGAGGAATTGTTTAGGTATTATCAAGGATGCCGGGCGGTTATCTTTCCGCAAGAGGAGGATTTTGGCTTAGTACCGCTTGAGGCCCAGGCGTGCGGTAAACCGGTAATTGCCTATCGTGGAGGGGGCGCATTAGAGACAGTCGCTGAAGGGAAAACTGGTGTTTTCTTTGACCAACCGACGTCACAATCCCTGATTAAGGCAATTGAGCAATTTAGCAATTTAGCAATTGGGGAAAAGGATTGTCGGGAGCAGGCGGAGAAATTTAACAAGGAAAGATTTAAAAGAGAGATTAAGAATTATATTGAGAGGTTATATTAGGTGCTAACGAAATGAAACCAATACTAATTTGTGGAGGAATAGGAAAAAAACTTTGGCCGTTGAGTCGTTACGATTTGCCAAAGCATTTTCTCCCTCTTTTTGGAGGCAAATCGCTTTTTGAATTAAGCTACCAATCTTTGCGGTTAGGCTTTAAGCCGGAAGAAATATTTGTTCAAACAGTTCCCAATCAGGCAAAAATTGCCCGGAAAATTGTCCCGGAAATTCCCCTGCGCAACTATTTTATTGAGCCGGAAACGAGAGATCAGGGCCCGGCGACCGGTTTTGCTGCCGCAAAACTTTTTAAAATCAACCCTGACGAGCCCTTTATGATAATTCAGGCCGATGTTTTAAGAGATCCGGTAGAGAAGGTGTCGGAAATGATAAAAAAGGTAGGTTTATTGGTTGAGAAGGAGGGAAAAATTGTAACAGGGGGGTTGAGGCCTGAGTATGCGGCGATGGGAGTAGATTATTTTAGTGTCGAGAGGAAAGCCGTAGTGTTTCAAGGCCTAAAGTTTTACCGGATGGAAAAATGGCTGGTTCGCGATACAGAAAGAGAAGTGCTGGATAAGTACCTGGCAAAGAAAACGGTTTTAACACATACTAATCACTACGCCTGGACGCCGCGCTTAATGCTAGAAGCGATTAGAAGAAGAGCCCCAGACTGGCACCGCCCTTTAGAAAAGATGATGAGGGCTTTTGGCGCTAAAGAAGAAGAGGCAGTTGTTAATGAAGAGTATCGAAAAATGGAAAAGGGGCCGATCGAGCGGGTTACCCAGGCCGAACTAGAAAGCGGCTATATCGTCGAGCTCCCCTTTAAGTGGACTGATTTTGGGACTTGGGAAGCCATTGCCAGGTATCAACTGGCCAACAACCAATATCAGCCGGGAGAAAATATTACCGAGATCGGAGGAAAAAATTACTTCGTGATAAAGGAAAAAGAAAAGATGCTTGCTACGCTTGGAGTAAAAGATTTAATTGTCGTTGATACAGCGGACGCCCTTCTGATTTGCCACAAGGATAAGGTGGGAGAAGTAAGCGAGGTGGTGAAAATTCTCAAAGAAAAAGGAAAGGAAAAATATTTATGATGTATCAAGTCGCCAAAAGACTGATTGATATAGTTATGGCAATTGTTCTAATTATCCTTTTTTCGCCGATACTTATTATTTCTTCTCTTCTGATCAAACTGACTTCCCCTGGCCCAATCTTTGTGGAGGACTCAACCAGGGTAGGAAAAGGGCAAAAGTTATTTTATATGTTTAAGTTTCGGACGATGATTCCCAGGGCTCGGGAGCTTTTGAGAACAGACCCGAAGTTTCGCAAGCTTTACGAAGAGTACAAAAGCAACAGTTATAAACTAATTAAAGATCCGCGCGTGACAAAAGTGGGGGCCTTCTTGCGGCAATATTCCCTGGACGAGCTACCGCAAGCATTTAATGTTTTGAGGGGGGAAATGAGTATTGTCGGGCCGAGAGCATATTATCCTGACGAGCTAGAGCATCAGCAAGTGGTTTACCCGGAAACGAAGCAATTTGTTCAAGAGATACTGAAGGTCAAGCCGGGAATTACGGGCTACTGGCAAGTAACGGGCAGAAGCGAGATAAATTTTGACGAACGGGTCAAAATGGATGCTGAATATGCCGACCAAAAATCGATTATTTATGATATATTAATTATATTAAGGACTCCTTGGGCGATGATTTCGGGGAAGGGGGCGGTGTAGATTTAGTATTTGGTATAGAGTATTTGGTATAGAGTATATGGGGATGAAAAATTCAAAATTAAAAATAATAATTGCTTCCCCGGGAATCTTTATTGCGATTGCACTCCTTTTTGGGCTTGTGATGATGGGGCCGGCAAAGAAGGTTTTGGGGGATGTGGACAACCTGAAAATTTCCGGCAAAGAACTGGTAGCCAGTTTTGCGGAGAAGGATTTGGCTAAAGCCAAACAGGCGAATGAGAAAACAAAAGAAAATCTTAAAAGTTTATCAGCGAATTTAGCGGCCTTTCGCTGGCTCGGATTTGTGCCCGTGGCCCGAAATTATTATCGGGACGGCCAGCACTTGGTAGGAGCGGCCGAACCGGCGCTGGAGGCGGTTGATTTGGCGATCGGGGGAATTGAGCCATATGCGGACATCATTGGCTTCTCGGTGGTCAAGAAAGGCGAGGGGACAACGGCCGAGGACCGGATAAACTTTCTGGTGAACACCATTGCCAAGATTGGGCCCCAGCTTGACTCCATAAATCAAAAGATAGGCAAGGCGCAAGAAGAACTTGATCAGGTTGATGCCAGTCGTTACCCCGTAGAGCTTCGGGGAATGAGGGTTCGCTCCCAGATAGAGATGCTGAAGGAGTTTGTCAAGCAGGCTCATTTTTTTCTACAAGGCGGCCGGCCGGTTTTGGAACAGGCGCCCTGGCTTTTGGGAGAGGATAATGCCCGAAAATATCTTATATTATTTCAAAATGATGCGGAACTTAGGCCAACCGGCGGTTTTATGACCGCCTACGCGATTTTGGATGTAAACAAGGGGAAGATAAAGCCGCTTTTTTCCGAAGATGTCTATTCTTTGGACGGTCGGTTCAACAAAAGAATTCCGGCTCCAGAACCAATCCTAAAATATCTGCCCAAGGTTTATTATTGGAATTTGCGCGACATGAATCTCTCTCCGGATTTTTCCGTCTCCATGGCCACTTTCTCCGGTTACTACCGCCAGGTATCGCAAAGCCAGCAGATTGACGGAATAATCGCCGTGGACACTAAATTACTGGTTTCTCTTTTAGAAGTTTTGGGGCCGATTGGCGTACCGGAGTGGGGTAATTTTTCCGCCAAACCGGAAAGTCGTTGCGGGGGATGTCCGGAGGTCGTTTACAAACTGGAAGACTTAATCTCCAAGCCGGTGAGCGAAATAAGAACCTCGCGCAAGGCCGTTTTGGGGGCCCTGATGCATTCCGTTTTACAAAATGCGATGCAGTCGCCCAAAGAAAAACTGGCTGGACTTTTTAATACGGGCCTAAACGGCATTTTGGAAAAGCACATTCTCTTTTACTTCTTTGACGAGAAAGTTCAACAGGCCTTTGAGTCCTTTAATATGGCCGGCAGGGTAAGGGAAACGGCGGGGGATTACTTTTATCTGGTTGATTGCAATTTTGCCGGGGCCAAGTCGAACCTTTTTATCAAACAGCAAGTGGAGCAAAAGATTGAGGTTGGAGGCGACGGTAGTCTGATAAAAGAAGTGATTATCAGTTATAAAAATCCCTCTCCGCCCTCAAATTGTAATCTGGAAAAAGGCGAACTTTGCCTAAACGGTCTTTATCGCAATTGGTTTCGGCTCTATGTTCCCAAAGGCTCGACCTTGCTCGAATCTTCTGGCTCAGAAGTGCCCGTGAAGACAGCCGAAGATTTGGGCAAAACAGTTTTTGAGGGATTTTACGGGGACGACTACCCGCTGCGGCCGCTCGGGTCCGCGAAGTTAATTTTTAAGTACAAGCTGCCTTTTGGGGCGGATAAATCTTCGGGGCACAAACTCCTAATTCAAAAACAGCCGGGCACAGATGGCGCACAATACTCGGTAGAATTAGGCGGCCAGAGAGAAGAGTTTGAGCTGAAAATGGATAAAGAACTAACGCTGAAGATTTAAGTGGCTGGTTTTAAAACCGAAGGCATCGTCCTCAAGCGAAAAGACGTTGGCGAGGCTGATAGGATTGTTACTCTTTTCTCAAGGCAGCATGGTAAAATCCGCGCCTTAGCTAAGGGAGTTCGCCGGCTTACCTCAAGAAAGGGCGGAAATCTGGAGCTTTTCAATCAGGTTCGGGTTTTCGTCGAGGAAAGAAGAGGCCTTAGCCTGATTACGGAAGCGGAGTTAGTGAGCTCCTTTCTGGCTTGGCGGAAAGACTTAAAGAAAGTCGCAGTTGCCTACCAGCTTTGCGAGCTTGCCGACAAACTGACTGCCGAGCATCAAAAACACGCCGAGGTTTATGAACTGCTTTTGCAAAATCTCTCGGACTTAGCGATGGTCCCTAGCCCTAATTACCAATTGCTAATTACCAATTACCAGCTCTCGTTACTTGAGTTTTTAGGCTTTTGGCCAAAAGGGAGGTCCCATGACGACGTTAATCTAGAAAAATACATTGAGAGTCTGATTGAAAGAGAGTTAAAAAGCAGAAAATTTTTAAATAGGGTTTAGGACTTGAGGCCATATAGGATCCTCGAGGCTTTGAAAATTAATATTTTAGCCTTTGGGAAGCTATCTTTAAAATCGAAACCGCAAGCGTTGAAGTGCCCGACGCCGCCGCTTTTGCAAGGCGAGCTTAGTTGGGCGAGGACCGAACTGGAAGCAAGATCGGCAGAGTAATTATTGACGGAATGAGCACAAGGGGGTATATTTAGCATTATGGATTTGATGGAGAAAATTACTGCTCTTTGTAAGAGGCGAGGTTTCGTTTATCCGGGAAGCGAGATATATGGAGGATTTGCAGGGTTTTGGGATTATGGACCTTTGGGGGTAGAGTTAAAAAATAATATTAAGCGTCTTTGGTGGAAAAGTATGATTTACGAGAGAGATGATGTGGCAGGAATAGATGCCGCCATTATTATGAATCCGAAAGTTTGGGAAGCCTCGGGACATGCCGCTTCGTTTACCGATCCTCTGGTTGAGTGCAAAATTTGCCATAAGCGGTTCAGGTCCGATGAGAAAGAGGCTATTGAGGAGCATGATAAAGAGCATAACGGCAGAGGAGATTGGACTGAGCCGAAAACTTTTAATCTCTTAACTGAAGTGTATCTTGGTACAACCGAGCCCAAGCAAAAAGCTTATCTTCGAGGAGAAATTACCCAGGGCGTTTTTGTAAATTTTAAAAATGTCGTTGACTCTACGAGAGTAAAGATTCCCTTTGGTATTGCCCAAATCGGAAAGGCCTTTCGGAACGAAATCACGCCCAGTAATTTTACTTTTCGCACCTTAGAGTTTGAGCAAATGGAGCTGGAATATTTTGTCAGACCTGATGAGAAAGAGTCAAAGGATTGGTTTGAATACTGGAAAAAGCAGAGGATTGATTGGTATATAAATTTTGGTATGGACAAAAGCAAGCTTAGATTTCGAGAACATGAGCCAGAAAAGCGAGCTCATTACGCCCGTTTCGCTGAGGACATCGAGTATGATTCTCCTTTCGGTTGGGCGGAATTCGAAGGAATTCACCACCGTGGAGATTGGGATTTATCGCAACAGGCAAAATATAGCGGCAGAGATCTAAGTTATCAGGATGAAGCAACCGGAGAAAAATTTATTCCTTGGGTGATTGAAACTTCCGGTGGAGTAGACAGGACGACGCTCTTCTTTTTGATTAATGCCTTTTGCGAGGAAGGCGAGAGGATTATTTTAAAGCTACATCCGAGACTTGCCCCCTATAAAGCAGCGGTGTTTCCCCTTTTGGCAAACAAACCAGAACTAATAAGCCTGGCACAGAAAGTTTATCGGGATCTAAAACCACACATTGTCGTAGGTTGGGACGACCGAGGAAATATTGGTAAGAGATATTACGCCCAGGACGAGATTGGCACGCCTTGGTGCGTCACGGTTGACTTTCAGTCGCTTAAAGATAAGACGGTTACCGTCAGAGACAGAGATACCACCAAACAAGAAAGAGTGGGGATTGACAAATTAGAAGAATATTTCAATAATAAACTCACGAATTTAAGCGAATGAAAAACGAATCTAAGCCAATATGAAGAAAGTTTTATTTTTCACTTTTTGCCTCTTTCTCGTAACAATCTTATCTGGCTGTATATTCAATAAAGAAGAAGCACCAGCCGAACAGGAAAAAGGTTACCTCTCCCCCGCGAAAGCTACTCCCGTACCGACCCAATCAAGCCAGCTGGTAATTGAAGGGAAGCCCTATCTTGCCTTAACTCCGCGGGCCGACGGCAAGGAGCTGAAGCTGTCTTTAGGGGGAATTGTGGGGGCAAAGTCGATGGACTACGAGCTGGTGTATCTTGCCGGGGAGACAGATAACCAGTTGCAGCGGGGCGTGGTGGGCTCGGTGGACTTAGCCGGAAGCACCGAGTACGGTAAGTCCTTGCTCTTGGGATCATGTTCCAAAAGCGTGTGCAAGTACGACGAGAACGTGAAAGAAGGGACAGTAAGTTTGATTTTTCGGGGAGACGGCGGAGCACAGAAATATGAAGCTGTCTTTCGTTTGCAAACCGGCCAGGATGCCAAAACCGGCTTAACTTCGGGCGACGGTAATTTTAAATTCGTAAGCAGCACTCTTCCCCCTAGCAATTATTACTTAACGGTTTCGACTCTCGGCCTTTTTAGGATGCCAGTTGGCCGGATTGTCGCCGGCCCATATGGTATCTTCACGTCCGGGTCAACTTCGGCCAAAGGCAAAGTATTTTTTAAGCCATCTAGCCCGGCTCAAGCAGCGAAAATTTTAGTTTGGGCCGGCCAATCTTGGACAGAACTTAAGAGTACCCGGGAGGATGAGTTTGTCACCGCCGAAACCCCGACCCTAGGCGCCTTCGTCGCTGTTGTCGAGTAACTTCGAGGAAAGACTTTTTTCATTATCTTGGTATTTGCCTTAGTAGATTTCTCCTGCGGCTCATGCCGCGTCCTTGGCGAGGCCTGCGTGCTTAATTGGCCCTTGACATGCCCGTAAAAAGGTATCAAAATGGGATAAAGTGGGAAAAAGTGGTAAATAACTATGTTTATCGGTACACACTATCACTCACTTGATTCCCGAAACCGGCTGGCTGTTCCCAAAAAATTTCGGGAGGAATTGGGAAAAGAAGCGGTGGTTACCCGCGGCCTGGACGGCTGTTTATTTCTCTACTCAAAGGGAAACTGGTTAGAGATTCAGGAAAAATTGAGCAAGACACCGTTGACGAAGGCGGACGCCAGGAGTTTTTCCCGCCTTATTCTTTCCGGGGCCGTCGAAGTAGAGGCGGATAAAATCGGGCGGATTTTACTGCCCGGGTTTTTGAAAGACTCCGTGGAAATAAAAACAGAGGTGGCCGTTTTGGGGGTAGGGGAACGGATCGAAGTTTGGGCTAAGGAAAGATGGGAGACTTACCGCCAAAAGCTTGAAGAAGAAAAAGATTCCGTGGCCGAGAGGCTGTCAGAATTGGGCATATAGATGGGAAACCCATTTCATCGGCCAGTTCTTTTAAAAGAAACGATTGGGCTACTAAAAATTGTCCCGGGCAAGTGGTATCTGGATGCGACTCTTGGGGGTGGGGGCCACGCCGAAGCGATTTTGAGGGCGGGAGGAAAACTTTTAGGGATTGATTGCGATAAAGAGGCAATTGAATTTAGCCGAAAGCGCCTCGAATTAGCCTGTCCTGGCGCTTTCATTAAAATCATTTGGGGAAATTTTGCCGGGATCGGCGAGATCTGTCAGAGAGAGGGTTTGGAAAAATTCTCGGGGATCCTTTTCGATCTGGGCGTTTCCAGCCATCAGCTGGAGGCGCCCAACCGAGGATTTTCCTTCAACCGCAGCAAAACTCTGGACATGAGGATGGATAGTCGTCTTGGGGTGCGTGCGGTAGATCTTGTCAATGGCTTAACCGAAGGAGAGCTATATGAACTTTTTAATAAATTTGGTGAAGAAAAGCTGGCTCGGCCAATTGCTCAAGCTATTGGCCATGCCCGTTCTTTAGGGCCGATTTTAGCAGCCGATGATTTAGCGGCGGTGGTTGTCGGGGTATATCGGCGATTTTGGAAAGGGAGAAGCCGAACTCATCCGGCGACTCGCGTTTTTCAGGCCCTAAGAATCGCCGTTAATGATGAGCTTAACAATTTAAAAGAGGCTTTGCCGCAGACGGCGACTCTTTTGCGGCCCGGAGGAAGACTGGCGGTGATTTCCTTCCACGGGCTGGAAGACGGCATTGTCAAGCGGTTTTTGCACGACAAAGAAAAGGAGAAACGCTTGAAAACCATAACTCGGAAACCGATCTTACCAAGCGAAGAAGAAATCCGGGTAAATCCTTCGGCCAGGAGCGGAAGATTGCGAGTGGCCGAAAAAATTGATTAGGAGCAAAAAAATGCGTTCATTTTTACTAATAACAATTCTGGCGGTTGCCTTTCTTCTTATTAATATCTTAGTCGTAAGTCAAATCTCGACTAGCGGGAGGTACCTGGCTGATTTAGAGGATAAAACGACGGTGGTTGCCGAAGAAAATAGTGTCTTGGAACAGGGTGTTGATGAGGCAACCTCCCTGGCGACGATCTCGGCGCTTGCCCAAAGTATTGGCTTTTCTCGAACCCAAGTGATCTATGCGACCGGCAAGTTGCCCGTGGCGATGGAAAAAATAAGGTAACTTTTTCTCCGCAATTTAATGACAAGAGTCAATATTCTACTTTTCGGGTTTGGCTTTTGTTTCCTGGTAATTATCGCCCGTCTCTTCTATTGGCAAATTATTATGGGCGAAAAACTGAAGGCGATGGCGGAAAATCAGCAGGCGGGGTTAACGAAAATTGAAGCCTCGCGAGGGAAAATTTATAGCGCCGACCTTTTTCCCCTGGTGAGTAACGAACCGTCCTTCCTGCTTTTTGGGTTTCCTCGGGAAACAAGTGACGCCAGGGAAATCAGCGCTAAACTTGCCCCCCTGACCGCCCAAGCCAGCGGTTCCGATGCCGCGCAGCTTGAGACTGAGGCGGAGAAACTGGAATCGAGGCTTTCTCGCGCTGACCTCTTTTGGGTTTCTTTGGCTCGAAATTTAAGTAAGGAAAAGAAGGAGTCTATTGAGAAACTGGATATTGATAGTATCGGCTTTGAGCAGGGGGAGAGGCGGGCATATCCCGAGGCTTCGATTGCGGCACAACTTTTGGGATTTGTTGGTTCTGATCAAAATGGCAATGCCCGGGGATATTTTGGTCTTGAGGGGTTCTATCAGCGGATTTTGGCTGGAAGAGAAGGCGAAATTTCTTTTGAAAAAGACGCTCGGGGCCGGCCGATTCTGCTCGGCAGAAAAATTGAAAAAAAAGCCGTTTCTGGCGACGATTTAGTTTTATATTTAGAGCGGCCGATTCAGTTCCTGGTAGAGAATAAATTAAAGGAAGGGATGCAAAAATATAATGCGAGTGCCGGCCTAGCGGTAATCATGGATCCCGAAAGCGGGGGGGTACTAGCGATGGCCTCTTTTCCTTCGTACGATCCGAAAAGCTTCACCAATTTTAGTGGTCATTTTTTTTCTAATCCTGTCATTTCGGAAACCTTTGAACCGGGGTCAATCTTTAAACCTCTAGTGATGGCAGCTGCTTTGGAAGAAAGGGCAGTCAGTCCGGACGAGCGGTGTTCCCGATGCGACGGCCCCCGGCAAGTCGGTGAGTATACGATTAGAACCTGGAATGAAAAATATCACCCCGACTCGACAATGGCGGAAATTATCCAACACTCTGATAATGTGGGCATGGCTTTTGTTTCAGAAAAGTTAGGAACCAAAAAGTTGGTTTCCTATTTGAAGAAATTTGGTATTGATAAGCCGACGGGAATAGATTTAGAGGGAGAAACCGTGGCTCCTTTCCGGGAAGAAAAAAAATGGTTACCTATCGACCTGGCGACTGCCTCATTCGGCCAGGGTGTAGCGCTGACACCGATCCAGATGGTGCGGGCAATTGCGGCGATCGCTAACGGCGGCAGGTTAATGGAGCCGCACGTGGTGGCTAAAATTCAGGCGGGAGAGAAAGAGATTGAGATTAAGCCTAAAGTGCTTGGCAAGGTGGTGAGTGAAGCGACTGCCAAAGCAGTAACGGAGATGATGGTGAATGCGGCGGAGAGAGGAGGAACATGGAAAAGGCCGGCGGGGCGTATTGCGGGAAAGACCGGTACTGCCCAAATTCCTATTTCCGGGCACTATGACGACAAGAAAACTATTGTTTCCTTTGTGGGTTTTGCGCCGGCGGATAATCCGCGCTTTGTAATGCTAGTGAGCCTGAGGGAGCCTACGCCAAGCTGGGGATCAATGACGGTTGCGCCCCTTTGGTTCGAAATCGCCGAGGGAATTTTTCATTATTTCGGTATTTCGCCTTGAGAAGAGATGGTATAATTGGCCTACTTAATGCTTAGGCGGTTAAAAAACTTATTTCACCTTCTTAAGGCCCTATTCGCGGTTCTTTACTTTCGCTATCCGGCCAAAAACTTGAGAGTGATTGGTGTTACGGGAACCGACGGGAAGACAACCACGGTTAACCTTATCTATTCGATTTTGAAAGAGGCTGGATTTTCGGCGGCGATGGTTTCTACTGTTTCCGCGAAAATCGGCGATGAGGAAATCGATACCGGGTTCCATGTGACAACGCCTGATCCGTGGTTGCTACAAAAACTACTTAGGAAAATGGCAAGCCAGGGGGTTAAGTATGTCATTCTCGAGGCGACCTCTCACGGTTTAGACCAACACCGGCTTTTTGGGTGTAATTTTGAAATCGGAGCGGTAACCAACGTTACCCATGAACATCTGGACTACCATGAAACTTACGGGAACTACTTGGCGGCAAAAGCAAGACTACTTGGGGGGATAAAAGTGGCGATTTTGAATAGAGACGATAAATCGTATGAGTATTTAAATGCCAAATGCCAGATGTCAGATATCAGATGTATCACTTACGGAATTAGGAATCAGGCTGATTTTACCCCTAAATGTTTTAAGTTTAAAACGAGACTTCTCGGAGAATACAATCAATATAATTGCCTGGTGGCGATTGCCGTGGCGAAAAGTCTGAGAATTGCTGACGAAGTGATTAAAAAGGCCCTGGCTGATTTTTCTGGAGTTTCTGGCCGAATGGAAGAGATCTCCGAGGGGCAAAATTTCGGAGTTATCGTTGATTTCGCCCACACTCCAGCCGCCTTTGAGGCAGTTCTTAGCGCGCTGCGTGGCCGGGTAAAAGGCGGGATTATTCACGTTTTCGGCTGCACTGGCGAGCGAGACAAGAGTAAGCGGCCAATGATGGGAGAGATTTCCGCTCACCTAGCTGATAAAATAATCTTAACTTGCGAAGATACATATCACGAAGATCCCGAGAGAATTATTAAAGAAATCGGAGTAGGGGTAAAAAGTGGGGGAAAAGTTTTAGATAAGGATTATTGGATAATGACAGATCGAGAGGAGGCCATTGGGCGGGCAATTAAAATGGCAAAAAGAGATGATTGTGTTCTAGTCACCGGTGTAGGACACCAAAGAACATTGAATCTTGGCGGTCGGGAGACGCCCTGGTCGGATCAAGAAACTTGCAGGCGATTTTTAAAAGAGAGGGTATCATGAAATTGATATTTGGCGAATATAAGGCAAGTTACGAAAAATACTATTTCCCTTACCAGGTTTGGTTGCTGAAGGAAGATAAAGATTCCCTCGAGGAAATTTATAATTTAGGATTTTTGCCGATTAGGAATCTACCGGGTGTTTTTTATCTTTCTAGGAGTGTGCGGGTAAGCCTCGAGAAATTTTCCCCCTCTAGTGAGAACAGGAGAGTTTTAAGAAGGACCTCTGATTTTAACTTTGAATTTATGGCGCTAGACCAATTTGGCTATACATCGGCCGTGCAGAAATTTTGTAAGGATTATATGGATAAGCGCTTTGGCAAAGGGCAAATGAGTGTTGCGGACATAAAGAGCGTTTTTCGAAAAGGAGTTTATAACCGAATTTTTATCGGGAAGAAAGGCAAAGAAGAAGTTGGATACGCTCTCTGTCTGGCGGCAGAAAACCTAATCCAATATGCCCATGCTTTCTACGATCTAAAATTTCTGTCTTTGAATTTAGGCGCGAGAATGATGCTCCAGGCGGTAATGTGGGGGAAAGAAAACGGCAAAAAATATGCCTATTTGGGCACGTGCTATGAAAAAAGCGCGCTCTATAAGACGGAATTTTCCGGCGTTGAGTTCTTTAATGGCTTTCGCTGGTCGGATAACCTGGAAGAGTTAAAGTGTTTAGTCGAGAGAAAAAGCGAAACTTATCTTTTCAAAGACGAAGATTTCAGAAACAAGTTCTACAGCCAAAGCCTAGAGGAAATGTTTAAGCATCAATGAAGAAGCACGCCTACTTTGTCGGTATTGCAGGCAAGACAATCGCTCCCCTCGCCAAAATGTTTAAGGATTTAGGTTGGCGAGTAACAGGTTCCGATCAGGCCGAAATCTACCCTCCGATTAGTACCTATCTAAGAAAAAACAAAATTTCTTATTGCCGGGGGTATGCCGAGGAGAATTTAGAGGGACGACCCGATTTAGTAGTGGTGGGCCGGAGCGCACTTCTTGTCAACCCGCAGAATCCGGAATATCTGAAAGCCAAAAAGCTTGGCCTCAAGGTTCTTTCCCACCCGGAAACATTAAGAGAATATATAGTTAGGAAAAATTCGGTGGTAGTGGCTGGAACTTACGGGAAAACAACGATTTCCGCGCTAATGTCCTGGATATTAGAAGTAGCTGGGCTTAATCCCTCCTTTATGACGAGCGGCGTCCCCTTAAATTTTCCCGATGGGGTACGCGGCACTGATTCTCTTTGGTCGGTGATTGAGGGCGATGAGCCACCGGCGATGAAAGAGACCGACCCCTCTAAATTTATGTTTTATAAACCGAAATATGTCATTTTAACTGCCTGTCGGTGGGATCACCCCGAGGTTTTTCCAAGCGAGAAGGCGTACCTAGGGGCATTTATTAAATTTGTTAAATTAATTCCGAAAGATGGTCTTTTAGTGGTCTGTCGGGAGGGGGAAAATAACGAGGTAGTGGCGAAAAAAGCGAATTGCCCCGTAGTGTGGTATTCAACTAGGGATCATGGGGCGGATTTTTGGATGGAAGATCTCTCCTTTAGGAGCGATTTTACGCAATTTACGGTAGTTAGTAAAAAGAATGGCAGTATGATTGCTCTCGAATCACCCCTTCTCGGTCTCCATAACGTGCAAAATGTTTGTGGAGCAGTTGCCTTAGCGCTTAATTTTAAAATTGATCCCCTAAAGATCCAGTCCGCCGTAAAAACATTTAGCGGGGTAAGGACGAGACTCGAGTTTCTGGGAAAGTTTAAGGGGGTAGAAGTATATTGGGATTTTGCCCAGCACCCATTTAAGGTAAAAGAAGCATTGGCTGCCCTGCGCACGCGCTATCCGAAGGAAGCCATCTTTTGCGTTTTCCACCCCCACCAAAATATGTTGCAGAGGAGAGAGAGTCTCTCGTGGTATTCGGGCAGTTTTGATAAGGCAACAGAGGTAATCGTAGCCAGGTTTACTTTCTTCTCGAGGCTTGCCCGCAAAGATAGGGTAACGGGGAAGGATATTGCCGGCCAAATAGCGAAAACCCAACCAAATGTTCACTATCTCCCGCTTGACAAGGAAGTCATAAATTTTTTAGTGAAAAACTGGGCAAGGGCAAAAGTGGTGATTTTTATGTCATCGGGCGGACAGAAGGTGCCGGAAATGATAAAGACTTTGGCAAAGAAGTTAGGCGTAGGGATATCGCAGCTGGACAGCCTATGCTAAAATTAAAAGCAGAATAAATTTTTTTGAGATGGCAAAATTTATTATCTCCGGCGGAAGACAGCTTAAGGGAGAAATCCGGCCGCAGGGCAATAAAAACTCTGTCCTTAAGATCATGGCGGCTGCCCTTTTAACCCATGAAGAGTGCCTAATTGAGAACGCGCCAAAGATAAGTGATGTTTTGGCGCTGGGGGAGATTCTTAAGGAAATTGGCGTTAGGGTAGAGGGCCTAGGCACCGATATTCTCAGGATCCAAGCGAGAGATATTAAAAATACTGTTTTGCCTCCCGAGTTGGTGGCCAAGTTGCGCGCTTCGGTGGTTTTGATGGGTCCGCTCCTGGCAAGAAATGGCGAGGTGAGTTTTCGTCATCCCGGTGGCTGTGTTCTTGGCCGGCGGGCGATCGGGACTCATTTTGACGTTGTTAGGTCTTTGGGGGGAGAAGTCGAGGCCCAAGGTGAGAATTACTATGCTAAGATGAGAAAACCGGGGCCCGCCAGTATTTTCCTTGATGAGGTTTCGGTGACGGCAACAGAAAATGCGCTACTTTTGGCTTCCTCAATTAACGGCGAAACGGAAATTCGCGATGCTGCTTGTGAGCCCCACGTTCAAGAACTCTGCGATGTTTTAGAAGAAATGGGGGCGAAAGTTTCCGGGCAAGGCAGCAATCTCCTCAAAATTACCGGCGTGCAAAAGTTAAAAGGTTTCCACCACAGAATTTGGCCAGACCATATTGACGTGGGTACATTGGCAATTGCCGCGGCCGTGACCGCCGGGCAAATAGAAATTAAAGAAATTAGGCCACAAGACCTGGAAATGATACTCCTCTATCTTTCCCGATTCGGCGTGCAGTTTAAAATTAAGGGCAGTACGTTGTCCATGTTACCCTCAAAGTTAGTTGCCCCTTTGGGCAAAATTCAGACTCGTCCTTGGCCCGGCTTCCCCACCGACTTAATGAGCGCCTTAATCATTTTGGCGACGCAAGCGCAAGGAACGACTCTTTGTCACGACTGGATGTATGAATCAAGGCTGTTCTTTGTTGACTCCTTAATTACCATGGGGGCAAACATCACCATTTGTGATCCCCATCGCGTTTTGGTCAACGGGCCAACTGTTCTTCGCGCAAAGAATCTTTCGAGCCCAGACATCCGCGCCGGCGTAGCCCTATTGGTGGCTGCTCTCTGCGCCAAGGGGGAGAGCGTCATTGATAACATTGAAATGATAGACCGAGGATACGAGAAAATTGATGAGCGACTGGCCCTTCTCGGGGCGGATATTAAAAGAGTAAGTTAGATGGAGAAAATAAACTTAGCGGTTGTTTTTGGAGGCAAGTCATTAGAACACGAAGTCTCGATTGTTTCGACTTTTCAGGCCTGGGAGTGGATCAATCCACAAAAATACAACCGCTACTTAATTTATATTGACCAGAATAACCGTTCTTATTTGTGCCCCTCGCTGAGGAAAGAAAATTATCAGCAATTTATTAAAAAAGTCCTGGAAGAAAAGAGGGGAATTGAGTTTATCTCCGGAGGCTTTCGTTACTCTCGGTCCTTTTTGAAAAAGGAAGTCGGTATTGATGTTGCCCTGCTTATTTTGCATGGCGCCTATGGCGAGGATGGCCGAGTTCAGGGGATGCTTGATTTTTACGGAATTCCTTTTACGTGCTCGGGCGTTTTGGGTAGCGCCCTGGGGATGGATAAGGTAGAACAAAAGAATATATTCGAAAAGCTTGGTTTGCCAATTACTCCCTATTTATGGTTTTATGACTTTGAGTACCAAAGTAGCCCCCAGAAAATTAAACTAGAGATTAAAAAGTGCCTCAAATATCCCCTTTTCGTTAAGCCCGCTAATGGTGGTTCAAGCGTTGGCGTTACAAAGGTGAAAGAGGAGCGAGGCTTAGATCAAGCGGTCCAAAAGGTTAGTCAATACGACCACAAGATTTTGGTTGAACAGTCTGTTGGGGGGGTTGATATTAATTGCTCGGTGATGGGTGGATATGAGTTGCGAGTGACTCCGTGCGAGCAGCCGCTTTCGGAGGACGAGTTCCTCTCGTTTAGAGAAAAATACCTGAAGGGAGGAAAGACTAAGGGAATGGCAGGCTTGTCGAGGATTATCCCGGCTCCGATCCCAGACGAGGTGGCCGGCCTCGCTCAAGAAATGGCCAAAAAAGTCTTTAGGGAACTCGGTTGCTGGGGAATGGCAAGAATGGACTTCCTCTATCAGAAAGAAACGCAAAAGATTTACCTTAATGAAATTAATACCATCCCCGGTTCACTAGCTTTTTATCTATGGCAAGCCTATGGCTTGACGCCCAGTCAGATGGTTGACGAGCTGATTAAATTAGCGTTGGAGCGCGAGGAAGAAAGGGCCCGCCTTAATTATCACTACCAAAGCGAAATTCTGAATCAGAAATAGTGATCGGGGAGTTCGTTTTCTATGAGAATGACCGTTGGTGGTCGTAAAAGCGGGGTTAAGACAGTCTCGTAGGTTTGATTTTTTTCTACAAAGATAATTCTCTTAGCGCCTTTGGCACCTCGAGCGAGAGATTCCCTATTAGTTTTACCGACGATTAGAAAAATATCGCAGATTTTGGTCGCTTCAGCGGCGATCTCGCAATTGATTTCGTTCTGTTTTTTGCCAAACTCGATCATTCCCGGCGTAATAATAATCTTTTGGTAGGCTTTGTATTTAGCCAGTTCATCTAGGGCTTTTCTAAACCCAAGAGGGTTGGAATTATAGGAGTCGTCAAGATAAACCAAATCGCGACTTACCCTCTTCGTGGTTAGTCGGTGTGCTGGCGGTGCAAATAGTTTAATTCTTTTTTTAATTTGGCTGGGAGAAATATTTAGTTGCGCGCCAATTGATAGACAGACTTTTGCGGGATCGATTATTTCGTGGTCTTTTGTTGGCAAGAAGAGCCTTTGTCTGTCGGTAATAAAAGGTACAAGCTCCATCTTAGTTTGCCGAATGTTTTCCAAGGTTTTAAAGCGTTCTAGGTGCATCCAGCCGATACTGGTAATAACCCCAAAATTTGGCTTAACCAGCTGGCAAATTGCCTTAATATCTCCTCTTTGATAGGCGGCGGCCTCAATGATGAGGACTTGTTGCCTATTATTAATCTTACGTAAAACCAGAAGGGCGATACCGATTTGGGTATTGATATTGGCTGGCGTTTTGGCTACTTGATATTTATGCTCTAAAACGTAGGCGAGCATTTCCTTAAGAGTAGTTTTGCCGTAGCTCCCCGTGATAACTATTTTTATTAGTTTTGGATAAAACATTAGCTTAATCTTGGCCAGAAAAATGATAATCTCTTTTGTGGGGCTGGAGATTTTATCAACTAGGGAGTTGGCGAAACTGACTGCTCTTTTCTCCCCGAATAAGGGGATAAATAAAAATGAGGCGACGAGGGTAAGAATCGTTCTTGTAGTCCAGCGGAGTTTATTTTTCCTTTCTTCAAGATCCTGAATCCGATACCTTTTTAGCCAATCGAGGTAACGCTCGTTTTGGTACTCTTCAAGTTGGAGCAGGTAAAGCAGTTTCCTTAGAGTTTTCATTTATTTATAAAGTTGGCAATTAGATTTGCAATTTCTTCTGGGTTTTGCTGAAACACGAAATGGTTACCGGAAACAATTTCTAACCTGCTATTGGGAATTAACTGGTGAATGTTTTCTCCTAAATCTGGGGACAATTCATTGTCTTCTTTCCCCCAAATAACAAGAGTAGGAGATTTAATTTTGGCATAAATCGGTCGTAAATCCTCTTTAACGATATTTTTGAAAAGCGGCCGGAGCCGGCCAGCGTTTTTGTAATCCCGACTGACCAGAAATGAGCGGACGACTCGCTTAATCGGCGTAGGGATAAGCTCTTTAAAGCGATACCAGATTTTCGGTTCCGGAATCCCGGAGGGGGCGATTAAGATTAATTTGGTAATGATTTTAGGGTTTTGATAGGCAACCAGGGTAGCGATTTTTCCGCCGTATGAATGGCCAACCAAAGTCACCGGCGTAATTTTTTTCTTTAGAAGCCAGTATTTAACCGCCAAGGCGTAATCTTTGGAGGAACTGATCTTTTGTGGCAGTTCGCTTTGGCCAAATCCTGGAAGTTCTATTAAAAAGAGCTTGCGCTGTTTGAACAAAAAGGGGACTAGCGGCGTAAAAGAATGACAGTCTTGCTGCCAGCCATGGATAAAGACAATCGGAGGTTTCCCTTCTCCGAACTCAAGAAAATTGAGCTCCATGGCTTGATTTTAGCATAAAAAGCATCTAATATCTAAATGTTATGGCTTTGTTTTTGGGACTTTTAATTTTCTCTTTTACCGTTACCAGCATCCTCATTATTCCCTTTATTAACATTCTCTACAAAATTAAATTCTTGCGGGCAGAACAGAAAACAACCGACTTCCAGGGCACACGAACTTCTATTTTCGACAGGCTTCATAAACACAAGGCGGGAACGCCGGTCGGGGGCGGCTTGCTAATTATTCTTCTGGTCTTTCTTCTTTATGTTTTTCTTTTCCCCCTTCTCTCTTATCTCGGGGTTTATATTACGGCCGTTTTCCCCATTAAAGAAGAACTAAATATTCTCTTTTTTACCTTTATCTCCTTTGGTATTTTGGGGCTCTACGATGACGTGATGAAATTCTTTGGTTTCCGGCGGACGGGATTCTTTGGCCTAAAGATGCGCCACAAATTCGCTATTCAGTGGATTCTTGGCCTCATCATTGCCGTTCTCTTGGCGCAAAATCTGAAAATTAACTTTATCTATATTCCTTTCTTTGGCGTTTTGAAGTTAGGATGGCTTTATTTGCCTCTGGCCGCCGCCATCATTGTCGCTTTCGCGAATGCCTTTAACATTACGGATGGCCTGGACGGGCTTTCTTCGGGGCTTTTGATGATCTGTCTTTTTGCTTTTTGGTTCATTTCCCATACTGTTTTGGACACGCCGCTTTCGGTTTTCTTGGCTCTTTGGATTGGATCTTTGATTGCCTTTTTATACTTTAACGTTTATCCGGCGCGGCTTTTCCTGGGCGATGTGGGCGCGCTTTCTTTCGGGGCAACGCTGGGAGTGATTGGTCTTTTAATAGGGAAAGTTGCTGCCTTAGTGGTTATTGGGGGAATCTTTGTGCTCGAGGCCACGACTAGCCTCTTGCAGATGCTTTCCAAAAGATTTTTGGGGAGAAGACTCTTTGCTTGTGCGCCGCTACACCTTTTCTTGCAGAATAAGGGATGGGAAGAGCCAAAAATCGTCATGCGTGCTTGGTTAGCCGGCATCATGCTGGCCATTTTCGGTCTATGGCTGGCAGTGATATAAGACCTGCCATCGGGCAGGAATTTAAAATTCAAAATGGAAAATGTAGAATTGAACACTTTGATAATTTGAATTATTGAAGTGTTGTGAGATTGAATTAGCGAACCATGATCGAGAAGTCGCCTGCGATTGAACAGCTGCTTTACCAATATACTCATCTTCCGATTGGCGGAAAGAAGATTAGATGCCCTTATTGGATGGACAAAATAAAAAAGGGGATTTGCGGGCCATCTGGCGGGAAGGGGAGTCCTGAGCAGATTGTTGAGGCCACTTTGATGGCAGCCAAGAAAGAGGGTATTAATTTAGACGAGCTTTCTACAAAACAAATAAAAGCCTTCATGAAGAGAAACCGGATTGGTATTGATTGTTCGGGTTTGGCTTTCAATCTTCTCAACGTTCTGGACAAAGAAAAAGGCGGCAAAGGCCTAGCCGAGAAGATTCCGGGAGCAAAAGGGAAATTTCTAGTGAGAGCTAATGTAAGAATGCTAACCGATCGAAACGTTTCCATGCCGGTTAGTTCGGTTTCCGATATTAAAATAGGCGATATGATTAGGCTCCGAGGCGGCAGGCATATCGCAGTGGTGGCTGCAGTGAAAAAAAGCCGTAGCGGGAAAATCACCGAAATTACTTACACTCATTCATCACCCAAAACAGCAGTTAGCGGGGTTCACTCGGCGAAGATCAAGGTTAAGGACGAAGCCAGGAGATTAGAAAATCAGGAGTGGCTGGAGGAAACCAAAGACGACAAAAACTATGGCAAGTTTGCCTTTTCTCCCCTACGCGGCGATGGAGTAAGAAGGTTCAAGCTATAATTTCTTTACTTCTCTTCTTCGATCAGCAAGACCCGAGGCGGGTCAAGGCTGACTATCTCCATTTCTGCCCCACAGTTCTCGCACTCGATAATTTCGCCGACCTCGGCATCTCCGGAGACGAGAACTTCTTTCTGACAGTCAGGACATTTGACAGTCATACTGAATGGTATAATTGAAGCATGGCTCAAAAAATTAGTCAAGAGGCAAGCTTAGCTTGTCAAGTGGGGAATACCAGAGAAGTTTTAGTCGAAGGAATAATTTTGAAGAGAGAGGACGAAAATCCCACCGGTTCAATTAAGGACAGGGGAATTTCTTATCAAATTGATCAAGCAGAGGAAAGAGGTTTGAGTGATTTGGTTCTTTCTTCTTCGGGAAATGCGGCCATCTCCGCGGCCTATTTTTGCAGGCGGGCAGGAATTAATCTATCTATATTTGTTTCCCCTAAAATAAGTAAAGTAAAGCTAAAGAGGATAAGGGGTTTGGGAATCACGGTTTTTCAAACTCCGCGGCCGATTAGCGGAGCGATAAGATTTGCCAAAGAGAACGGTTTTTTGAATTTGAGACCATCCGCTGCCGCAGATGGGCCCGTTGGTTACCAATCTATTGCCGCGGAGATATTTGATAGGTGGGGGAAAATTGATTCGATTTTCTTACCTGTTTCCAGTGGCACAACCTTGGTGGGTGTCGCCGAAGGGTTTAAAAAACTAGGTTTTCTGCCGCAAATTCATGCCGTCCAAACTGCGGCTATTTGCCCCATTGCCGGTAAGTTTGACCAAGACTTCGTTCCCGTCAAGTCTAGTCTAACTTCCGCCTTAGTGGCCAAATTCTTGCCCAGAAAGAAACAGGTGTTAGAATTAATCAGAAAGTCAGGTGGCTGGGGGTGGGCAATTTCCGACGAAGAAATTACCCAAGCCGATGTTTGGCTCAAAGAGAGGGGAATAAGTACTTCCTTTGAGGGGACAGCGGCCCTGGCTGGAGTTTTTAAGGCAAGACGGAAGCATTGGTCTTTAGGAGAAAAGATTGTTTGCCTTTTAACTGGAAAGAAATATGATTAGCGAACCCATATTCTACTTAACTAATGATGTTAGCCACGGAATTGGCGTAGAAAAGTTACTGCCAAATTATCATATTATTTGCATTGACGATCACCCGTTAGTTACCTCTCTAATAGAGGCTGGGGTAAGGGTTTTGTGCCTCGAGAGACTTTTAAAAAGGAAAAATATAATCTTTCGGAGTAGCGGCAAGCTTTTAGAGCAGCCTGAAGTGGCAAACTATATAAAAGAAAATTCGGGTAGTAAGACGCCGAATATTCTTTATTTTAAACCCTCACCCAAAATTGACTCGCTTTGTCGAAAAAGGGGTTACCGGCGACTGGGCAACACGGCGTCATTGAATAGGATTTTTGAAGACAAAATTTCGTTTTACAAGATTTGCCACACCCTTGGGTTAGCTATTCCGCCGGGCCAAGTGGCTAACTTGGCTAAGGCAGACTTTCGAGATTTAAAAGAAAAGTATGGCCCAAAAGTAGTGATCCAATTTGGTCGGGGTTGGGCGGGATCAACCACTTTCTTTATTACCGATGCAGACCAGTTTAATAGACTAAAGTGCCGTTTCGGTAATTTGGAAGCGAAAATAACGAAATTTATAAACGGAAAAACTGTTCTTAATAATTGTTGCGTCACTAGAAACGAGGTTTTAATAGGCCAGCCAGCGGAGCAGATACCAAGGATTTCGGATTTTACCGCCAAAGAAGGGGCAACCTGCGGCCGTATTTGGCCGGCGAGCCTTAATCGGGATCAAGTTTTACAGCTTGAAGAGATAACAAGGACCACTGGTGAATATATGCGCCAAAAAGGTTATTTGGGTTATTTTGGCCTTGATTTTCTTCTTTCCGAAGAGGGGGAAATCTATCTTTCCGAAAATAACGCTCGCTTTACCGCCTCCGCACCGTTTTACAGTAAGCTGGAGATAAAGAATGGGAGCTTGCCAATGGCGCTCTACCATATTTCGGTATTTCTCGGTGGTCCAGAAAATATGATAAAGTGGCAAAGAAAAGAGGTAACAGGGAGTGAAATCGTGGTTAGAAATAATCGTTCCTTGCCGATCACGATTAAGAAAGATTTTCAACCAGGGATATATAAGTTATGCAATTCCCTACCAAAGCCGGTGCGATCGGATTATGATGTTGGCGGCGCAAAGTCTGAGAGCGAGTTTTTCTTAACGGCAGCCGCTTACGGCAGAATCGTCAATCCCGAGATGGAGCTGGCCCGCCTAGACACTTTTGCATCCGTTAGAGAAAAAGATGGTAAACTTGCTGATTGGGCTATTAATTTGTTAAAACGTCTTAAAAAAGACCTAGCGGGCTGATGTAGATGGCTATTTTGAAATCGCAGAGAAAAAAAATCGACTGGCCGTTACTGGTTCTTTGTCTGGGAGTAGTTCTCTTCGGACTCTTAGCGATTCTTGACGCCTCGGAGGCGATCGCCCTAAGGGACTTTGGCGACAGGTTCTATTTTTTCCGTCTCCAGGCGAGCTGGGCGGCGATAGGCTTTTTTTCCATGATTGTCTTAAGCAGGATAGATTATCATCTAGTAAGCAAGTTTTCATTTCCCCTACTTCTGGTGGCCACTCTTTTCCTGGTGGCCGTCCTATTGCCCGGAATTGGCGTTAAAGCTCTTGGCGCTCGGCGATGGCTAGGGCTTGGCCCTATTGGATTTCAGCCTGCCGATCTGGTTAAGCTTAGTCTCGTAATTTACCTTTCCTCGATTCTTAGCAAAAGAAAAAGCCTGGCGATGGTTTTAATAATTCTTTTTCTTTTTGGTGGTTTGATAATGGCCCAGCCGGACCTAGGAACAACGGCGATCGTTTTTGGCATCGGCCTTAGCCTTTTTTTTGTTGCCGGAGGCTCTTTGTCGCATCTTTTTGTTCTGGGCGGCCTAGCAAGTTTTTTTGGCTTAATGATGATATTAACCTCGACCTACCGCCGGTTCCGCCTGTTAACCTTTCTCGATCCGACAATTGACCCCCTGGGTATTTCCTATCATTCCCGCCAAATACTTTTGGCTCTTGGCTCGGGTGGGTTTTTTGGCTTGGGGCCAGGTCAGTCCAGGCAGAAACTTGAATACTTGCCAGAAGTGGCGACTGATTCGATATTCGCGGTGGTTGCCGAGGAGATGGGATTTTTGGGCGGGGCGATTTTGATATTGGCTCTTTTTCTAATCATTGCGCGGTTGTGGCGGGTTGCCAGCAATGCACCGGACGAGACAGGCAGGCTTTTGGTTGTGGGCGTGGCCTCTTGGGTGGCGATACAAACTATAGTTAATTTGGGGGCAATGACTGCCCTTTTTCCCCTCACTGGAGTGCCATTGCCATTTGTTTCATATGGCGGTTCTTCTTTGGTCCTTCTTTTGAGCGGAGTTGGTATTGCCCTGAACGTTTCAGAAAAGAAAATTAAGCAAAAATGACGGACAAAACAATTGTCATCACCGGTGGCCATCTCACTCCTGCCCAGGCAGTCATGGAGGAGTTGCAAAAAGGAGACTGGCAAATTTACTATTTCGGGCGCGAGTTTTCTCTTGAGGGCAGTCGAATTCCTTCCGTGGAATCGCAAGTTGTTCCTCGAATGGGAGTGAGGTTTATTGGTTTCCCCGCCGGCCGGCTCCAGCGGCGGCTTACCAGAGAAACTATACCGGCACTTTTGCGCATTCCCGCCGGTTTTTTTAGTGCTTTTTCTAAGCTTTGGCAGCTAAGACCCAGAGTGATCCTTTCTTTCGGTGGATATGTTTCGGTGCCGGTAGTTCTGGCTGGCTGGTTGCTAAGAATTCCCATTTTGACTCACGAGCAAACAAGAGTGTTCGGTTTAGCCAGTAAAATCAACTCCTTTTTGTCCAAGAAAGTCTTGGTGTCGTATTCAGAAAGTATAAAATTTTTTTCAAAGAAAAAAGTCATTTTAACCGGCAATCCCTTAAGGGAGGAAATATTCAACTATCAGCTATCCCGCCAAAGGCCCGCTTCGCAGCGAGACGAGCGAGGCTCGCCAGGGGCGGCGACTATTAGCAATCAGCTATCGAGAGAAAAGCTGCCACTAATTTATATTACTGGCGGCAATCAGGGAGGACAGGTTATTAATCGGGCAGTCGAAGAGATTCTGCCACAGCTTTTAATTAAATATCGCCTTGTCCATCAGGTAGGGGGGCTGGATTATGAAAAGTTCAAAGCTCACCAAGTCGGACTTGGACAAAGTTCAAAGCTCAAAACTCCTCTCGGGGAGCGATATTTTGTTACGTCATATGTTGAGGCAAAAGATATTGGGTGGGTTTTAAATAGCGCCAGCCTGGTGGTTTCTCGGGCGGGGGCAAACATTACGAGCGAGTTGGCGGCTCTTGGGAAACCAGCGATTTTAATTCCCATACCCTGGAGCTCTCAAAATGAACAGGAAGAGAATGCCAAAGCCTTAGTTGAAGCAGGGATAGCCGTTATCCTTGAAGAGGGGCAACTTAGTGGGAAAAAATTATTACGGGCGATTGAGATGATGATGACTAATCTCTCAAGATACGAAAATTGCGGTAAAAAGACTAAGGCCCTGGCCTTACTTGGCGCGGCGCCGCGAATCGTCGCCGAAATAGAAAAATGTCTAGAGAGATAAAAAAAAGAAAGAGGATTTTAGTCGGCTTATGCTTCATCTTCCTAATATTGTCGTGTTTTATTCTTTCCCGAGCAAAGCAACTTAGCCTTTCTTTCAGGGAGGATAAACTGGCTGAACCAATTCAAGAAAAGACTCAGGAGGAAAAGTTCTTGGAAAAAATAAGGTTGGGGCTAGCTGATCCGGAACTCACCCTCGTGGGTGAGCCCGAAATAACAGCAAGTAGTCTCGTGGCAACGTTTTCGGGAGGGCTAGTGGTAATATTTTCTACGAAACGCGAACCGCAAGCTCAGGCCGACTCTTTACAATTTATAATCACCCGGGCTAAAATAGAAGGCAGAAGTCCAAAGAGGATCGATTTAAGGTTTAACAAGCCAGTGGTGACTTTTTAACTATGGCCCATTCTAAAATTATTGCCGGAATCGACATAGGCTCTTCCAAGATTGCAACTATTATTGCTCAGGCTGGCCCCGACGAAGAACGGGTAAGTGTTATTGGGGCCGCCTCCGCCCCGTCGGCCGGGATTCGGAAAGGACAGGTTATTGACATCGAGGGGGCCAGCTCAGCCATTATTGCTAGCGTGGAAGCTGCCGAGAGAATGGCTGGCTACTCGCTTAGTCGCACTCTCGTTTCCGTGGGAGGGGCTCACATCAGTTCGCAAAATTCGCATGGGGTAGTAGCCGTTGCGGAGCCCGAAGGCGAGATTACTCCTAGCGATGTGGAGCGAGTTATCGAGGCGGCTCGGGCCGTTTCTCTCCCTTCCTCGAGAGAAATAGTTCACTGCATTCCTCGTCAGTTTACAGTGGATGGCCAAGAAGGAGTTTCTGATCCTCTCGGAATGAACGGCGTCAGATTAGAAGTCGAAACGCACATTGTTTCTGGTTCTGCCACAGCGATGCGTAATCTAGAGAAGTGTATCGCTGAAGTGGGGGCTGATATTGAAGGATTGGTTTTTTCCGGGCTGGCAGCGGCCGAAAGCGTGCTCACTCCTACGGAAAAGGAACTGGGAGTAATCCTGGTCGATTTGGGAGGAGGGACCACCGATTTGGTCATTTTTGTTGAGGGATTTCCGGTCTACTCATCGGTTTTACCGATTGGGGCAAAAAACGTTACGAATGATTTAGCAATTGGCTTGCGTCTTTCTTTAGAGAGCGCCGAAAAATTAAAAGTTGCCTTATCGCAGAAGAGGAAAGAAGTCGTCTCTTTGCCAGACACAGAACAATCAGAAGAAAAAAAGGCAGAGTCTGCCAAGAAAGAAGACGAAATTGACCTGAACTCCTTGGGTATTTTTGAGGAGACGAGAACGGTTTCGCGAAGAACACTTACAGAAGGAATAATTAAGCCGCGGTTGAATGAGATTTTTACGATGGTGGGATTAGAAATAAATAAAAGCGGCTTTGCCGGGATGACGCCTTCGGGAATTGTCATCTGCGGCGGCGGGGCAGAGACCGTAGGTTTGATAGAGGCCGCCAAGAGGACGCTTTCCCTACCGGCGAGAGTAGGTATCCCCGTCGGTTTTGCCGGACTGGTTGACGATATTCTGGCGCCTGCGTACGCCGCCTCTTTGGGTCTTGTTGCCTATGGCATTAAGGGGGAAGAGAGGACCAGTCGTTTTCCCAGGCTTCCTTTGTCTTCAATTGGCGAGATCGGAAAGCACCTCCCCGTCAAGGGAGTCCTTGGCAAAATTGTCAACCTCGCCAAGTCTTTCCTCCCCTAAGGAGCGGGATAGCGGAATCGAACCGCCTTCTCCACCTTGGGAAGGTGGCATACTACCGGTGTACTAATCCCGCGATAACCGAGATTATCTAACTAATTTTAGCACATTTCCCGGATGGATTAGGTTGGGATTAGCGAGCTTATTGGCTTTGGCAATTTGTGACCATTTAAAGCCATCCTGATAGGCCCTAACGGCAATTTTCCAAAGACTGTCTCCCTTAACCACGGTGTATTCCGTACCGCCTATCGGCTCGGCAGCTAGTAAGCCGCCCTTAGCTGTCTCTGTAGCCTGGACTACTGGCTGGCGAACTTCTGCTTTAGGAATTCTCAGCTCCTGTCCTGCCAAAATTTTTTCCGGTCCTTTGAGGCCATTTTCCCGGGCGATGTCAACCCAATTATATCCCGAGCCATAAAACCTTAGGGCGATCTTCCAAAGACTATCACCCTTTTCGGTTTTATAGGTAATGGGCAATTCAGAGGAAACCGGCGATGGTGTGTTAGCAGGAGTAATGCTCGATGGCGTTTCTGGCCTTAGAAATGGTAAGCTCGGCCCCGTTATGCGGTTGATGCCGCGAAAATAGTTGAATAGCAAAAGACCGATTACAACAACGACCAGAGTGCCCAAAACCACGCTTATGGCGCCCTCGGCTAACTTAAGACCCTTCAAAATATTTTTAATTGTCATGATACCTGCCTTATTCACCCCCTTTCGGGCAGATTTTTTGGGCAGGTTTTGATAACCAAGTCAGAATTGGCGGACCCGGCCGGACTCGAACCGGTGATCTCCCGCCCAAATTTGCGGGGCCGACGAGACTTGAACTCGCGGCCTCTTCCGTGACAGGGAAGCGCTCTAGCCAACTGAGCTACGGCCCCAAATTTTTGGCGGGCTATGTTGACCGCTACACCACGCGTCCACGCAACTTCATACTATCACATGATTGAGGTTTTAGTCAACCGGATGGTATCATTGCAAGTGTGACAAATAGGGAAATTGCAGAACTCTTACGAAGTATCGCAGCGGCCTATATAGTTAGAGGTGAAGATAGATTTCGAGTAATGGCATATCAGCGAGCGGCCGAGTCGGTTGATCACGCCACTAGCGAGGTTAAAGATTTATGGGATGACGGCAAGCTGAAAGAGCTAGCAGGCGTTGGTTCCGCGATTGCCTCGCATCTTGATGAGCTTTTCAAAACAGGGAGAGTAAAACACTTCGATGAGGTTAAATCCGGATTGCCGCCAGCAATGTTTGCGCTTCTGGATATTCCCGGGATTGGCCCGAAGACTGCTTTTAGGCTCTGCCAAGAGCTTCAGCTAAAAGAAGAAAAAACCGCTATTTCCCAGCTAGAGAAAGCCGCCAGCGGCGGATTAATTAGAAAAATTGAGGGTTTTGGCAGTGAGTCGGAAAAAAGGATTCTAAGCGGCCTGAAAGCCCTTAAAAGGGGTCAAACCAAGGAGAAGAGGATGTTGCTGCCGTACGCTTTTGCGTTGGCGAAAGAGGTGATTGAGTACCTTGCGGAATGCCCTGCCGTAATACGGGCTGACCCGCTGGGGTCGTTACGAAGAATGGTGGCGACCATAGGGGATATTGACATTGCCGCATCTACTAAAAATCCCAAGGACGTCATTCGCCATTTTATTAACTATTCTAAGATTAGGCGCGTTCTTAGCCGGGGAGAGGAAGCCCTAGCGAGAGTAATTTTACAAAGCGGCCGGCAAGTTGATCTGCGCTTGCAGCAACCAGAAGCATATGGGGCGATGCTTCAATATTTTACCGGAGGAAAAAGCCACAACATTGCCCTGCGCGAATACGCGTTACAAAAAGGATTTTCTCTCTCCGAACACGGAATTAAAAACCTTAGAGATACAGACAAGAAAGTAAAAAAATATGCCGCGGAAGAAGATTTTTATCGCGATTTGGGACTGAAGTGGATCCCTCCGGAGTTGCGGGAAAATATTGGCGAGATAGAGGCTGCCCTTCGCTCCGCCCAGGGTAAACCAGGCGGGCTTCCAGAACTTGTTAACTCCGGGGATATTAAAGGAGATCTGCACGTGCACTCAAATTTTCCGATAGAGACAAGTCACGATGAAGGGGAGAATTCCCCCGAGGAGATTCTGGCTAAGGCAAAAGATCTTGGTTACGAGTATCTTGGTTTTGCCGAGCACAACCCTTCGGTGAGCCAGCATAGTAAATATAAAATAATTGACATATTAAAGCGTAAACAAGAAGTAATAGAACACTTAAAATACTCAAGAGTAAACAAAATATTCGTAAACCCAATTAATGGGCTTGAAATAGACATTAAGGCTGATGGAACGTTAGCAGTTCCGGAAGAGGGGTTGGTTTTATTGGATTATGTTATTGCTTCAATACATTCAAGTTTTAATCTTAGCCGCGAGGAGATGACGGCACGGGTATTGCGTGCGCTAGATCACCCGAAAGTGAGAATTTTTGGGCATCCTACAGGCAGAAAGATAAGTACCAGAGAGGGATATGAGCTTGACTGGGAAAAAATATTTGCATTTTGTAAGAGAAGGAATATCTGGTTGGAAATAAACGCCTGGCCAGATCGACTGGATTTACCAGATACGCTTGTGCGCGAAGCTGTGAAATATGGTGTGAAAATGATTATTTGCACCGATGCCCATGCCGTTAGTCACTTACCTTTAATCACTTATGGCGTGGCCGTTGCCAGAAGGGGTTGGGCGGAGAAGGAAGATATTATTAACGTTTTGGGGTATAATAAGTTTATGGAAATGATAAGGAAAGGGGGTGAATAGTAAATGTCAGCTTTATTAATTTTAATAGGAATAGTCGCGGTCATTGTTTTTTATGTCTTGTCCCTATATAACCAATTCGTCACGATTAAGACTCGGGTCGGAGCCTCGATTCAGGAGATTGGGAACCAATTAAAGCGTCAAGCCGACTTAATTCCCAATCTTGTTGCTTCAGTAAAAGGCTATATGAAGCACGAAAAGGCCATTTTCGATGAGTTAACGGAGGCAAGAAAAGCGGTGATGAAGGCAGTTGACTTAGGCGATCCGCAAAAAATGATTGATGTTGGGAATCGCCTGCAAGCAGCCCTGGCCCCGATTCGTGCCGTATTCGAATCAACACCACAGTTGCAAGCGGCTGGGCCGACCAGCAAGCTAATGGATGAACTGCGGGACACGGCCGATAAAGTAATGTACGCCCGCAGGACATTGATAGATTTAGCGGCCGACTATAATATTAAAGTGGTTACCTTTCCTTCAAATATCGTGGCCATGATTTTTGGCTTTAAGGCCGAAGCAGGGTTGAAAATGCCCTCCGAATCGGAGGGCGACTTTGCCGCAGTTAGTGCGGAGAGCACAAAGGCTCCTGGGGTCGAGCTTTAATTTTCTGTCAAGGAGGGTAGATGATCAACGTATACGAGCAGCAAGACAGGAATAAGCGCCGAAGTCTGCTGGTCATTGTTTTATTTACAATTTTTATTACTGGTGTTAGCTGGGTTTTTTCCCGGGCTTTTAGCTATGGCCCTGGAACTGTCGGGCTGGCACTAGTACTTTCCGGTCTGATGGGTTTTTCCAGCTATTGGTGGGGAGACAAGCTGGTTTTGGCTATTTCAGGAGCGCGCCCCGCAAGCAAAAAGAATGATTTTAATTTTTACACGGTTGCGGAAAATTTGGCACTTGCCGCCCGAATCCCTGTCCCGCGGCTTTACGTTATTGAAGATTCTGCGCCCAACGCCTTTGCTACCGGCCGAGACCCGGAGCATGCCACTGTTTGCGCCACGACTGGTCTTTTGCAGAAGCTTGACAGAACCGAGTTGGAGGGCGTGATTGCCCACGAGCTTTCCCATGTTAAAAATTACGATACGCGGTTAATGAGTATCGTGACGATTTTAGTAGGAATGGTAACACTTTTGGCAGACTGGGCCTTAAGAGGAATGCGTTTTGGCAATCGCAGTCGGGAAGGCCGGGGGGGAAATCTGGGCTCTTTCTTGCTTATCGTCGGCATAGTTTTGGCGTTAATTTCGCCCCTTATTGCCAAACTTATCCAGTTGGCAATTTCCCGCAAAAGGGAGTTTTTGGCAGATGCTTCAGGAGTGATGTTAACCCGTTTTCCCGAAGGACTAGCCAGAGCACTGGAAAAAATTTCGGCTGATAGGGAACCTCTCGAGGCAGCTAATAAAGCCACGGCGCACCTCTACATTGTCAATCCGCTTAAGGGGCAGAGTTTTGTGGGTTGGTTTGCCAATTTTTTTAATACCCACCCGCCCGTCGCGGAGCGTGTTAAAGCATTAAGAGAAATGTGATGGAAAAAAAGTCAAAAGTCAAAAGTCAAAAGTCAAAATTAACGGAAGGAGAAGTGGTTCATGTTGCGAATTTGGCCCATCTAGCTCTCGCGCCAAAAGAGATTAAAAAAATCCGAGATCAGCTCTCGGAAGTTTTGGACTATGTAAAAATTTTACAGCAAGTAGATACGGTCAAGATTGTGCCCACAAGCCAAGTGACCGGACTAAAGGATGTTTTTCGGGAAGATAGTGTCCAGCCTTCTTTGTCGGTGAAAGATTCTCTCTCTGAGTCAAAAAATAGCGAGGGGGAAAAGTTTAAAGTGAAATCAATTTTTCAATAGTTATACCAATTATTCGAATAATCGAACATGAAGCTAAACGAGCTGACTATTAAAGAAGCCCACGAGGGTTTAAGACAGAAGAAGTTTTCTTCGTTAGAGTTAGTTAGGGCCTGTCTTGGACAAATAAAAAGGCTTGATCCCAAGATTAATGCCTTTATTACCGTTTGTGAGAGGGAAGCGGCCAAAGAGGCCGAGAGAGCCGATAAAATTCTTGGCCAAAAGCCGACGGATATTAGTGCCCGGCCGCTCTTGGGTATTCCGGTTGCGGTTAAGGACAACTTCTGCACTAAAGGCCTGAAGACGACAGCATCCAGTAATGTTTTGGCTGATTTTATTCCTCCGTACGATGCTACCGTGGTGACTAAAATTAAAGATGCTGGTGCGGTGATTTTGGGAAAGACGAACATGGATGCCTGGGCTCATGGTTCTTCAACCGAGACATCGGATTTTTTTACCACGCATAATCCCTGGAATTTTAATCGCCTGCCGGGAGGCTCCTCCGGTGGATCAGCGGCGAGTATTGCCGCAGACGAAACGATTGCCAGTCTCGGTTCCGAAACTGCCGGTTCGATTCGCCAGCCATCATCTTGGTGCGGGACAGTCGGCTTTAAGCCCACCTACGGCCGCGTAAGTCGCTACGGACTGATCGCGATGGCCTCTTCTCTGGATTGCCCCGGTCCCATTGCTAAGACAGTGAGCGATGCCGCTATTCTATTGAGGATAATTGCCGGAAAGGATCCTTCTGATGCCACGACATCGTCTTATGCGGTACCGAATTATCTGGAAAAGATTAATAAGGGAACAAAAGGAATCAGGGTTGGTGTTGCAAAAGAGTACCTTGCTGTAGCCGAAAATGAGATTAAAGAGGCGGTTTTGGCGGCGGTAAAGACGCTTGAAAAAATGGGGGCTAAGGTTAAAGATATTTCTTTGGTTGATCCAAAGTATGCCATTGCCGTCTACACTATTTTGCAAAGATCAGAAGTTTCCTCCAATTTGGCCAGATATGACGGGATACGTTTTGGGTTCGGGAGGGAAAAATTTGGCCAGGAGGCAAAAAGAAGAATAATGCTCGGAACATACTATCTTTCGGCGGGGTATTACGAAGCCTATTACCTAAAAGCCCAAAAAATGAGAAGTATTATTTGTAGAGATTTTGAGAAAGCATTCAAAGACGTAGATGTTATTTTGGGGCCTTCAGCGCCTACAACCGCTCTTCCTTTGGGAGCAAGTAAAGACCATCCCATGTTTGGAGAAATGATGGATATCCTTTTTGAACCATCGGCCATTGCCGGATTACCTGGCTTAAGTCTTACCTGCGGTTTCTCGGCGGAAGGCTTACCTATTGGAATGCAGATCCTGGGCCCCCAGTTTAGCGAGGAACTCTTATTTCAAGTTGGTTATGCCTTTGAGCAGGCAACTGATTGGCATAAAAGAAAACCGAAGTTATGATGAGACAAATTGGTCAAATTAGTCAAATTCGTAGAGCCAATTATCAGCCCATTATCGGCCTGGAAATCCACATCGAGCTTAAAACAAAAAGCAAGATGTTTTGCGGTTGTCCGGCTGATCATTTTGGCAAGCCGCCCAATACGCAAACTTGTCCGGTCTGCCTCGGTTTGCCTGGCGCGCTACCAGTACCCAATCGTAAGGCGGTTGAATGGACAATTATGGCCGGCCTAGCCTTAGGTTGCCAGATACCCGGGGAAAGTAAATTTGACCGAAAGAATTATTTTTATCCCGACCTGCCGAAAGGTTACCAGATAAGTCAATATGATCAGCCGCTGGCCATAAGCGGCAAGCTAGGAAATATTGGGATTTGCCGAGTTCATCTGGAAGAAGATACCGGGAAACTGGTTCACGTTGAGAAAGCGACATTAATTGATTTTAATCGAAGCGGAGTGCCATTAATGGAAATTGTAACCGAGCCCGATCTAACCTCGTCTGACGAGGCGAAGGAGTTTTTACAAAACCTGCAAAGAATTATCAAATATTTGGGAATCTCGGAAGCGGACATGGAAAAGGGGCAAATGCGCTGTGAGCCAACGGTTAATTTGGAAATAAAGAAGGGGAATCTTACAGTTTACACGCCTTTAGCGGAAATTAAGAATATTAATTCCTTTAGATTTGTTAAGCGGGCCATTGACTTTGAAGTACAGCGCCAGTTTGAGGAGTTTGAAAGGACAGGAATTGAGAAACAGGCGGGAAACAAAGTCACTCGTGGCTGGAATGAGCAGAAAGGAATAACTATTTTACAGAGAGAGAAGGAGGAGGCGGCGGACTATCGCTATTTCCCCGAGCCGGATATTCCGCCAATGCGTTTTGAAAGGAAAAATATTGAAGATTTGCGAAAGAAATTGCCGGAGTTGCCCGAGAAAAGAGCGCGACGGTTTATTCGAGAATACGGCGTGTCCGAATACAACGCGGCCATCTTAATTGAGAACAAAGGAAAAGCTGATTTCTTCGAGGAAGCAGTTAGTTATGCGAGGGAGCTCGAGAAACCCCCGGGGACTAAAGCGATTGGCGACTGGATTGTTAATAAGCGTGTTGATTTGGCCAAGACTTCTCCGGAAAATCTTCTCAAGGCCATTTTGGCCAAAGCCGGGGCGGCGACGCTAGATGACTCAGAGTTAATCGCTGCTATTACAAGCGTTCTGGGTATTAATCAAAAGGCAGTTATTGATTATAATAATGGCAAAGAACCGGCCTTAATGTTCTTAGTGGGACAGGTGCTGCGCAGAACGAAGGGGAAGGGTGACCCTGGGCAGATTAGACTTTTATTAGAGAAAGAACTTCACGATGATAAGAAAAGATAGCCAAAACCATTTCTCCCAGTTGCTTGGCAATAAGGATTTTCTGAAGATTTGGATCTGTCAAGGTTTTTCGACAACCACCATCAACCTGGTTAGTTTTGCCCTGATCATGAAGATTTTTGAGACCACGCTTTCCACGATTACCGTCTCTTTTGTTTTTATCTTTTTGGCAATTCCCGCTATTTTAATTGGGCCCTTTTCCGGTGTGGTGATTGATATGGTTGACCGGCGGAAAGCATTGGTTTTTACCAGTTTGGCTGAGGCCGCGATAGTTTTTTGTTTTTCCCTGGTGGGAGCCAAGATTTGGCCCGTCTATGGCCTGATATTGCTTTTCTCGTCGTTACAGCAATTTTATGTGCCTGCTGAAGGAGCATCTTTAACCACGGTTGTGGAGAAGAAAAATTTGCCGGCGGCCAACAGTCTCTTTCTCTTCACGGTGTACGGCGGCTTATTGGCTGGGGCGGGTTCGGCAAGCCTTCTCCTAAGGGTCTTTGGACGAAGAGTGCCCTTTGTAATCGGCTCATTATTTCTTCTTATTGCTGCTCTAGCGAGCTACCTCCTTCCCCGGGAAAAATTTATGACTCCACCCAGAATTAGGGGGTGGGAGAAATTCTTTCAGGAGTTGTATGCCGGTTATCGCTTCATTAGCCAGCAGCAACTCGTCCTTTTCCCCATTCTTCTTTTAGTTTTTATCCAAATGACTTTGTCGATTTTGGCGATTTTGTTTCCCTCCTTTGCGGTTCAAGTTTTGAAGATTGAAGTTATTGATGCGGGAACTTTTCTTATTTTACCGGCCGCGATTGGCGCAATATTGGGGGCAGTATTAGCCACCAGGCTTCTAGGGAAGTTAAGAAAGAAGAGGGTGATCTGCGCCGGGCTTTTCGGCTTTAGCGGCTGCCTGCTTTCTCTCTCGCTGGTCCTTCCCCTCCTTTCCGATTTTAGAGTTCCGCTGGCATTTACGCTGATGTTTTTTGCAGGAACTGCCTTTGTCGCGGTGATTATTCCCACCCAAACGCTTATTCAGCAGCATACACCGTCAACTTTGCGCGGGAGAGTATTTGGCGTATTGGGTTTTTTGGGAATGGTGGTATCTTTGATTCCCACTTTTTTGACGGCGGCCTTGGCCGAAGTGATTGGAGAAACATGGGTAATTTTCCTCATCAGCTTAATAATTCTGGGCCTAGGGATTTATGGGAGCAGGGGCAGATATGCCCTGTCGGCCAACGCAAACCATAAACTATGACGGACTTTGTTCACCTACATACTCATTCCGAATATTCCCTTCTCGACGGACTGGCCAAGATTCCCCACCTAGTGGGACAGGCGATTGGGTTTAAGCAGAAGGCGCTCGCCTTAACCGATCATGGCGTAATGTACGGCACAATTCCCTTTTACCTTGCCTGTCGAGAGGCCGGCATTAAACCAATTATTGGTATTGAGGCCTATATGGCTCATCGCTCTCGTTTCGACAAGCAGCCGAAGATCGACGCCGACCAGTACCATTTGCTTCTTTTGGCCAAGAACACGCTCGGTTACAAGAACCTGATGCGGCTAGCGACCATCGGGCACTTAGAAGGATTTTACTATAAACCAAGGCTGGATCTGGAAGTTTTGAAGAAATACTCCGAGGGACTAGTTTGCCTAAGCGCCTGCCTCCAAGGCGAAATTCCGAGCTTAATCGTGGAAAACCGCCATAAGGATGCCGAAAGCCGTGCCCACGAATTTTTAGAGATTTTTGGTAAGGATTTTTATCTCGAGATTCAAGAACACCCGAAGATTCCAGAGCAGGCCAAAGCCAATAAGGGCCTTGTGGAAATTTCCCGAAGACTCGGGATCCCCCTTGTTGCCACGAATGATATTCATTACGCTGAGGCCCAGGATGCCGAAGCCCAAGATATCCTCTTGGCTCTGCAAACGCAGAAAAAGTTAGCTGATAAAGATAGGCTGACTATGATGGATTCACCTGATTTCTACCTTAGAAGCTCCGAAGAAATGGCGGCACTCTTCAAAGAACAACCGGATGCTCTGAAAAATACGGCCGCAATCGCCGAAAAGTGCAATCTCGAAATTGAGATGAACAAGTGGATTTTGCCCCACTATCCTCTGCCAGCAGGTGAGACGGCCGAAAGCCATTTGAGAAAGATGGTTTCAGAGAGACTATCTGACCGTTTTCCCGAAGTGACCAAAGAAATAAAAGAAAGGTTAAGCTATGAAATGGATATAATCTGCCAAAAAGGCTTTGCCACCTACTTTCTTATTGTGCAGGAGTTTGCCAATTGGGCGAAGCAGCAAAAAATAAGAGTTTCTTGCAGGGGGTCGGCGGCTGGCTCGCTGGTCTCGTATGTCTTACGGATTACTTCAATTAACCCCCTGGAGCATAACATTCCCTTTGAACGTTTTTTAAATCCCTGGCGACCTACCCCGCCCGACATTGACCTTGATTTTGCCGATGACCGCAGAGACGAAGTCATTAACTATGTGACCAAGAAGTATGGCCAAGACAAAGTCTCGCAGATTATTACTTTTGGAAAGATGGAGGCGCGGATGGCAGTCCGAGACGTAGCGCGCGTTTTGGGTTATTCTTATTCTACCGGAGATAGACTTGCCAAGATGATTCCTTTTGGGCCCCAGGGCTTTGAGACGACAACCGAGTGGGCGATGGAGTCTAATCCGGAACTTAAGGCTGCTTACGAGAACGAAGAGGAAACAAAAAAAATACTGGATTTGGCCCATCGGCTGGAGGGGGTATCCCGCCAGGCGTCAACTCACGCCGCCGGCCTAGTGATTGCCGATTGCCCACTAACCGAATATGTTCCCCTTCAGTGGGATACCAAAAGAGAAAAAGTAATCACGCAATATGATATGTATGCTCTGGACCTTAATGTCTCCGAGCAGGCAATTGGACTTTTGAAGATGGATTTCTTGGGAATTCGCAATTTAACGATTTTGGGAAGGGCGGTTGAGTATGTCAGGTCGACCAAAGGCAAGGAAATTGACCTTTCCGAAATTTCCCTCGAAGACCCCCGGGTTTATAAGTTAATTTCAGAAGGCGAAACGACCGGCGTTTTTCAGCTTGAGTCGGCGGGAATGAGACGGCTGGGTAGGCAGCTTAAGCCGTCGCGGTTCTCTGATATTGCCGCCATGGTGGCCCTTTTTAGGCCCGGGCCGATGCAATGGATAAATGAATTTATTTCCGGGAAGAATAATCCAGCCGGTGTCCGTTATTCCCATCCTGCCTTGAAGCCTATTTTAGAAGAAACATATGGCATCGCCGTTTACCAGGAGCAATGCCTACAGATAGCCGTGACTATAGCTGGTTACAGCTGGGGGGAGGCTGACGGGTTGAGGAGGGCGATAGGGAAGAAGAAAAAAACCTTGATGCAAAAAGAGAAAGATAAATTCATTGCGAAAGCAATCGACAACGGTTACAAGAAGGACGACGCGGAGAAAATCTTTTCTTTGATTGAACGTTTCGTTGGTTACGGCTTCAATAAGGCCCATTCTACCTCCTATGCCATGATTGCTTATCAAACGGCCTGGATGAAGGTTAATTATCCGGTTGAATTTATGGCTGCTTTTCTGACAGCAGAATCGGGTAATGCTGATAAAGTTGCCTTGGGGGTAGCCGAGTGCCGGCGGATGGGAATTGTTATCCTCCCGCCTAATATTAATAAATCGGAAGTGGGTTTTTCTATTGAAGCGCACGCGGGTTCCCTGGAGGATTGCGCGATTCGTTTTGGCCTCTCGGCAATTAAAAACGTAGGCGAGGCGGCCATCGTGGAGATAATAAAGGCAAGGCAGCTTGCGGGCGAGTTTAAATCTCTGGGAGATTTTTTCCAGAGAGTTGATGCCCAGAAAGTTAATAAAAAAGTTTTAGAAAGTTTAATCCGGGTTGGGGGGATGGACAGTTTCGGGAAAAGGGCGGCGATGCTAGCCGGACTCGATAAGTTACGGGCTCAAAATGAGAGTTTGCAGAAACAAAGAGCCGCTGGCCAAGCCAGTCTTTTTCAGGAAGATAATGAGGCCCATGGCAAGATTATTGCCGAGGATGATTTGCCTAAGATAGAAGAATTTTCCAGGCAAGAGCTGCTTCGGCTGGAACAGCAGCTTTTAGGTTTCTATTTGACAGAACATCCTTTAATGCCACTTCTTTCTCTTCTGGGGGAGGAAGTCACGCATAAGCTCTATGAAGTTTCTCCGGAAACCATCGAGGTTGACCAGAAGATTAAAGTGGGCGGTATTCTTTCCTCAATTAGAATCGCAATGACTAAAAATGGCGTTTCAGAAATGGCGTTTGCCACCATTGAAGATGACACGGGCAAGCTTGAAGTGGTAGTTTTCCCCCGGGTTTTTTCGGCGACGAGGAGCATCTGGGCCAAAGACCAAGTTCTTTTAGTTGATGGTCGCCTGGAGGCTCGCCAAGGAGGAACATCCTTAATTGCCGATAGTGCGATTTCGCTTTCCACTCTTAATCAGGATCAGCCAAGCTTTGATTTTACGGTGAGGGTTCCTCGTGGCGTTCATGCCCAGGCGCTTGTTAAACTTAATAAGCTGTTAAAAGATAGTCCGGGAGAAAAGAGGGGGATTTTAATTTTTGAGACAGAAAACGGGAAACAGCGCAAACTGGCATTAAATTTTGGGGTTGATTATAATGATGGCCTGGAAAAGCAAATCAAGAAAATTTTGTCAGAATAGTTGAAATATGCTAGAATATTGATTATGGCAATAAGCGCACAGTGGCAAGACGTAAAATTTAAAGTCGGCGACACGATTAAGATTCAGCACCGCATTAAAGAGGGCGGCAAAGAAAGACTAGTCGCCTTTTTGGGAGTGGTGATTGCCATCAAGGGAAGAGGGGAAAACAAGATGTTTACCGCCAGGAGAATGGGCGCGCAGGGCGTCTGGGTTGAGCAGATTTTCCCCCTCTCGTTGCCGTTAATTGCCAAAATCGAGGTGAAAAAGAAGGCGACCAAAGTAAGAAGGGCCAAGCTTTACTACTTAAGAAAGACCTCTTGATGGGGAAATTAAGCGTTGGGAAATTCGGCGAAGGGCTGGCGGCCGAATTTTTGGCCCAAAAAGGCTACCAAATCATTGAGCGGAATTTTAGAAAAAGATACGGAGAAATTGACCTCGTGGCCCGGGAGGGCAAGACCCTGGTTTTTATCGAGGTAAAAACAAGATTAACAGACAAATACGGCCTGCCCGAAGAAGCGATAACTCCGTGGAAGCTGAAAGCTTTGGTCAGATCCGCTAATTATTATAAAATGCTTCATCCGGAACTGCCTGAACTTTTGCGGATTGACCTAGTGGCTATAGACTACGTGAATTCTTCCGATCACCCCGAAATCAGGCTAATAAAAAATATAAGTGGTTAATTTTTGATTTTGCCGTTTCGCAACTACTTTGTTTTTGGCCTTAAAAGTAGAATGAGACCCAAAAGAATAGCCACTAAACTTAAAACTTGAGCGACTTTGACGCCTTGGATTTGCCAGGTGTCAAAGCGGGCAAATTCGGTTAAAAAACGGATGGTGCCAAAAAGAAGAAAATAGACACCGCTAGCAAACCCAATTTTTTGCCCTTTTCTTTCGAGTAAAAGCAAAATAAGAAAAACGGCGAGCATGGCCAGGAATTCGTAAAGAAAAAGCGGGTGGAAAGAGGTATGGTTTTGCCAACTGCTAGGCCGGCGAGACGGGTCAATGTAAACTTTCCACGGCAAGTCAGTTGGCGGCCCAAATGCTTCCTGATTAAAAAAATTGCCGATTCTGCCGATTGCTTGAAGTATAGCGGCGGATGGAAGAAGGAGATCAGTTAATTGCCAAAAAGAATAATGTTTTATTTTGGCATAAATTGCCAAGGCAGAAATGCCGGCAATGAGGGCCCCGAAAACACCCAGCCCCCCTTGCCATAAAAGGAAAATTTCTCCTGGATGGTTAAAATAGTAGGCTTTGTAGTGTAAGACATGGTAGGCCCTTGCCCCCAAAACACTACTGGGAATGAGTATCAAGAAAATGCTTTCGACAGTCGAATTTGTAACCTGGTACAACTTTGCCCTAAGTCTTGCCACCAAAAAACCTACCAATACGCCCAGGGCCATAAGTCCTCCATAGATGTAGAAATTGACTGGCCCGATTGCAACCATTGCCAGCATATTGTAAGATATATTAGTGGCAAAACATAGTGCAGGGAAAGGGGGTGAGATAAATGCCAGATTTTAAGGTTGGAGTGATTACCCACTACTACGATAAAATTGGGGTAGCTGTCCTTGAGTTATCTGACGAACTTGCCGCGGGTGACACTATAAAGATTTCCGGCCACGGTCGGGAATTTACCCAGGTGGTCGCCTCAATGCAGGTTGAGCACGAACAAATCCAGTCGGCCAAGCGAGGCCAAACGGTGGGCATGAAGATTGACCAGGAAGCGAAGGAGGGCGACGAGGTTTATAAAGTTACTGCCTGATGATGGAGTGGTTTCCGGCTGACGATATTAGAAACGAGATAATTTTTCTCTTGCAAAAACTGGGCTTTTCCCACATAGATCCGGCCAGGATATTTTGCTTCCGCTCTACCGGCTCAAAGTCCAAAGCCAGGGCAAGAATTTGGTCCTTACCGCGCATTTGGCAAAAAGCCCTGGCTGTCCCGCCCGGGTATTGTATCGAAATTATTGCGGAGAGGTTTGATCATTTGCCAGCGGAAGATAAGAAAAAAATTTTAATTCACGAACTATTACATATTCCGAGGAATTTTTCCGGCAGTTTGCTTTCCCACCGCGGAAAGTACCACTCAATTAACACCAAGGTGGTGGAGATTCTTTGGCAAAAAATACAATGCTAGTTCTTCTTCACGGAGAAAATACCGTTTCCAGCCGAAAGCGCTTAGCCGAACTGGTTCGCCAGGCCGAGGAAAAGGGATTAACCGAGAAAATTACTCTCGAGGGAAAAACGTTAACTCTCACCGATCTGAAGCAGGCCCTAGAGGCAAAATCGCTTTTTGGCGAGGGCAAAATAGTGGTCGTGGAAAATTTTCTATCTTTGCGAACTGGTAAAGAAAAGGAACAAATCATAAATTATCTTGTTCAATTGAGGGGCGAGGTTTCTTTATTACTTTGGGAGAATAAGCAATTAACCCAGGCAGTTATTGCTAGGCTTACCCCCACTCTTACCATCGAAATATTTAAGGTTGAGCCATTGGTTTTCCGCTTCCTCGATTCGCTTAGGCCCAAGAATGCTAAAGAGATGTTGAATTTGCTTCACCTTAGTCTTAGGCAAAAAGAGCCCGAGCTGATTTTCTATCTCTTAATAAAGCGATTCCATTACCTTATCCTGGCAAAAGATCTTCAAGGTGACGGGCTCGACAGTCTTCCTTCATGGCAGCAAAGAAAAATTTTAGGCCAGGCAAAGCACTTTACCTTGGCGGAACTTCGGTCGGGCTACGCGCGCCTCTTAGAGATAGACTTTCGTCGCAAGACGTCGGCAGCGCCTTCTTTCCAAACCCTGCTTGATCTTTTTATTATTAGTCTTTAGAATTGATTTTGATGAGAGGAAAATTCGTTGTTTGGTTTTCGGAGGTTGGTAAAGATGATATTTCCCTTGTCGGCGGGAAAGGGGCTAACTTGGGAGAGATGGTTTCCTTTGGTGTCCCGGTGCCGCCGGGCTTTATCGTTACTTCTGGGGCGTATTTTGATTTTCTGCGCGAGAATAATCTTACCGATAAAATTAAAAAAGAATTGCAAAAGCTGGACGAGAACAACCCCCAGTCTTATTCAGTCGTCTCCGCAAGAATTAAAGAAGCTTTGTTGGCGAAAAAGGTGCCAAAAGACACAGGAACAGAGATAATAAGAGCGTATCTTGATTTAGGGGGAATTTTAGGCCAGAGGGTTTTAGTGGCAGTTCGTTCCTCGGCAACGGCGGAAGACTTACCCACCGCCTCTTTTGCCGGCCAACAGGTCACCTTTCTAAATGTCAGCGGAGAAGCTAATGTGGTTGAGAAAGTTAAAGAATGCTGGGCCTCTCTTTTTGAACCAAGGGCTATATTTTATCGCCAGGAAAGAAATTTCGATCACCTGAAAGTGGGTATCGCCGTACCGGTTCAAAAAATGATTCAATCGGAAACTTCGGGCGTAATGTTTACCTGCGATCCCGTTACGGGCGCAAAGAACAGAATCGTTATCGAGGCAATTTATGGTCTGGGCGAACTGATTGTCCAGGGCGAAGTAGCACCCGACAACTATGAAATCGGAAGTAAGTCCTTGAAAGTTCTCACTAAGAAAATATCTAGCCAGCCAGTTCAATTAATTAAACTAAATGGCCAGACCAGTCTTAGACCAGTTCAGTCTAATAAACAGTCAAGACAAAAAATAACGGATAGCCAAATTATGGAGTTGGCGAAGTTAGGCAATAGGATTTACCACCATTATTTCTTTCCGCAGGATATCGAATGGGCCATTGAGAGAGGAAAGATCTATATTTTGCAAACCCGGCCGGTTACCACTCTAGAGCAGGCCAAAAAAACAGAAGAAAAAAGAACGCAGTCGTTTACCAAAGACCTAACGGTTCTGCTTAGAGGTATGCCGGCTTCGCCAGGAGTCGCTACCGGTGTTGCCAGAATAATTCATTCGGCCAAGGAAATTAATAAAGTAAGAAGCGGAGAGGTTTTGGTTGCGCCGATGACCTCTCCTGATTATGTGCCGGCGATGAAAAAAGTGGTGGGTATTGTTACCGATAGCGGCGGCCAAACATCACATGCCGCCATCGTTTCCCGCGAACTGGGAATTCCCTGCGTCGTTGGCACAAAAGAAGCAACAAAGACCCTGAAGAATAGCCAGATAATCACGGTTAACGGGACAAAAGGGGAAATTCTAAAAGGCGGATTTCGGTCCGCTGAAAACCTAAAAGTTTCTTCAAGCTCTTTCCTCCATACTCCGAGCAGAGTCTCTCTCAATACGGCTACCAAAATCTATGTTAACCTGGCGGAGCCGGAAATCGCCGCCGAGGTTGCCAAGCGCGATGCGGATGGCGTTGGGCTTCTCCGGGCCGAGTTTATGATTGCCCAGATGGGACTTCACCCCAAAAAAATTATCAGGGAAAAAAAGGAAAAATTATTTATCAAGCACTTAAGCGACAATCTGGCCATTTTCTGCGAGAGTTTTAAGCCAAGGCCGGTAGTTTACCGGGCGACTGATTTTAAGACAAACGAATATCGGAACTTATCGGGAGGAAGAGAGTTTGAGCCCGAGGAGCCTAATCCGATGCTTGGTTTCCGCGGGGCCGCCAGATATATCAGAGACGCCGAAGTTTTTGAGCTTGAACTGGCGGCGATAAAGGAAGTACGTGCCAAAAAGGGGCTAAAGAATTTGTGGTTGATGATCCCCTTTGTGCGGTCACCACAGGAACTCCACGAGGTGAAAAAGATCATCGTTTCCTCTGGCCTGATGCGTTCCTCGACTTTTAAGCTCTGGATGATGGTGGAGATACCGACTAATGTTATTATGCTCGAAGATTTCCTGGAGATCGGAATTGATGGGGTATCTATTGGGTCGAACGATTTGACAATGCTTATTTTGGGCGTTGACCGCGATAACAATGAAGTAGCACCGTCTTTTAACGAAGAAGATCCGGCTGTCTTGTGGGCCTTAGAGAGAGTCATTAAAACTTGTCATAAATATAGTGTTACCTCCTCGATTTGTGGTCAGGCGGCTTCTTCTCGGCCAGCCTTAGTGGAAAAACTGGTTGAATGGGGAATTACCAGCGTATCCGTTAATCCGGATGCAATTGAAGCGTGTCGCGGACTGGTTCACCAGGCCGAGGAGAAATTAATTTTAAAAAAATAACTCTATGATTAAGATTGCAAGCCTTGCGGCCAGGGAAATATTTGATAGTCAGGGAGGCAAGACGATTGAGGCGGAACTTTTTTTGGCCGACGGAAAGAGCGGGCGCGCCTCCGTCCCTGCCGGAATTTCTACTGGTCAGTGGGAGGCAAGGAAAGTTAGCGCGGACCAAGCTGTTCGGGAAACTCAAGGAATTATTTACCCGGTTATATCAAAAAGAGAATTTATTGGCCAGGAAGACTTTGATAAAGAACTGGAAAACTTTCCTTGCGGCGCAAATGCCACCTTGGCGGTTTCCCTGGCTTTTTCCCGCGCGGCGAGCACTCTTTCATACCCCCAAGAACTTGTTTTTCCCAAGCTGATGGTGCTTCTTTTTGAGGGAGCGAAGCATGGCAGTAAAAACCTAACCATTCAGGAATTTTTGTATATTGCGGAAACAGTCGAACAAGGACAAGAGGCGTATCAAAAGATAAAAGACTATCTGAGAAACTCGAATTACCCCACGACAGTCGGTGCCGAGGGAGGATTTTCGCCGCCGGGATTAAATGACGAGCAAGTGCTTGAGATTATTACCAAGGTCCTGGGTAAAAATAGCCGTATCGCGCTAGATATTGCCGAGTCGTCAAGGGAAAATCAGCCTCCCTTGGATTACGAGCGGCTAGTCAAAGATTTCCCAATTATTTCTCTTGAGGATCCCTGCCTTGACGACGACTGGGACAGTTGGATTAGGTTAACAGCATCTCTACCAGACACTATGATTGTCGTTGATGATTTAACGGCCACGAACGCGGAAAGAATCAAAAAAGCAGCCGAACTAAAAGCCGGTAATGCAGCAGTAATTAAGCCGGACCAAAGGAGCACGCTTACCCGAGTTCTAGAGGCGGTAAAAGTGGCCAAAAATTGCGGGCTGAAGACTGTTGTTTCCCACCGCGGTCAGGATACCAATGATCCATTTGCGGCCGACTTCGCGGTGGCCATCGGAGCAGATTATGTAAAATTCGGCGGCTTTGCCCGCGGAGAAAGGATTGCCAAATATAATCGCCTCCTGGAACTTAAAAATGCTTAAAAAACCTCTTGTTTTGATTATTTTAGACGGTTGGGGATTAGCACCAGCCGGACCCGGAAACGCCGTTACCCAAGCTAAGACGCCAACGATGGAATATCTTTGGAGGAATTATTTTCATACGCAGCTTTTGGCTTCCGGAGAGGCAGTCGGTTTGCCAAAAGGAGAAATGGGAAGTTCAGAAACGGGCCATCTTAATTTAGGGGCGGGCCGGATCGTTCCTCAAGATCTACCACGAATAAGTAAGGCGATCAGCGATGGCTCTTTCTTTCAAAACAAGGCCTTTTTGGCCGCCATCAGCCACGCTCGTTTCCACCGTTCATCCTTGCATATAATGGGGCTTCTAAGCGATGGCGGAGTGCATTCTGGCTTTGATCACCTGCTTGCCCTTTTGGAACTTTGCAAGAAGGAAAATTTCACCCATGTTTTTTTGCACCTTTTTACGGACGGAAGAGATATGCCGCCAAAATCGTCGCAAAAGCTGCTTTTCCAATTGGATAAAAAAATGAAAGAGCTGGAAGTAGGGAAGATTGCCACCATTATGGGCCGCTACTATGCCATGGATCGCGATCTTCGTTGGGAAAGGACCGAGAGGGCCTATCGGGCAATTCTTGAAGGGATTGGGAAAAAGGCGGAAGACGTGTTTAAGGCAGTGGAGAATTCTTATCGAGATGGAATAACCGATGAGTTTATCGAGCCAGTTGTGATTACGGAAAAGCAAAGACCCGTTGGCAGAATTTTGGATAACCATGCCGTAATTTTTTTTAATTTTCGAGTTGACAGACCTCGCCAATTAACCAAGTCCTTTCTCACCAATGGTTTTAAAAATCTTTTTTTTGCCACGATGACTGAGTACGAGAAGGGCTTACCTGTTTCCGCAGTTGCCTTTTCCCCCATTGTTGTTGCTTCTCCTTTAGCCCAGATTCTTTCGGGCCAGGGCGTTAGTCAATTACATCTCTCCGAGTCGGAGAAAGAGCGATTTGTCACTTATTATTTTGACGGACAGCGGGAAAAACCTTTTTTCGGCGAGAGTTGGCTTGAAGTGCCTTCCCCAAAGGTTACGACTTATGACTTAAAGCCAGAGATGTCAGCCGAAGGGGTTTATGGGGCCTTTTCGGAAACTCTTCTTCACGGCGCGACCAACTTTTTCTTACTTAATTTTGCCAATCCAGATATCGTTGGCCACACCGGTGTACTTTCGGCAGGCATAAAAGCCTGCGAAACGGTTGATTTTTATCTAGGCAAAATTGTTGAGGAAATGCTTCGCGCAGAAGGAATAGTTATTGTAACCGCTGACCACGGCAACGTAGAGGAAATGCTTGATTTAAAAACTGGCGAAGTAAATACGGAGCACTCGACCAATCCCGTGCCGTTTATTCTGGTTAGCAAGGAGTATGCCAGCCCAAAAATCCTCTCCCCTGGGATTTTGGGTGACGTTGCCCCTACCATTTTGAAAATAATGGGTATTCCCAAACCAAGAGAAATGACAGGGCAAAGCCTTATTTGAAATCTAGCAAGTACATCTCTCGACACACCGCTTGAAATTTCTTTTTTGAACTGTGAGTTTTTCTTGCAAAATAATAGATCATGCTCTATAATACGGTTTATGGCGCAACGGCGCCATAATATACCGAGAAAACTATGAGAGAAGCATATTGCGGCGAATCCAAATCTACCTTTAAATCCAGTTTTCTGCCTTCACCTCTGGCTGAAAAAGTTCTCAGAGAAGGCCGTATCATAGGTGCCTCCGAGACACCTCAAATGATGATCAAAAGGATGGTCGAAGCGCTTTTTGTCCCCGAAACCTGCTTTGGGACCTCCACCGCCGAAATCCAGCGGTTAATCGAAGACTTCGGATTTTTTTTAGATGGAAAGTACTGCGTGATGAGTACGCCTGTCATGACAAATGCAGGCCGATATACAGATAGACCGTTATCTGCATGCGCTGTTCCGCCGCTTGATCTTCGAGGAGATCTCCGAAAAGTGAAACAAGTTGTTGATGAATTTCATCAAGCTGGTATGGGTACCGGCTTTAACCTTAATGATACCGAAAACCCAGTTGAGATTCTCGGATTTCTTAACGGTGTGGCCGTCGATGGTGCCAATAGCGGAAAGGAAAATCGTCCTGTTGGTAACATGGCAATTTTAAGTATCCACCACCCTCGCATCTTAGAGTTCATTGAGACGAAGGTTGGATCAGATGAGCGAGGAGAAAATTGGAAGTTTAATATCTCTATTGATGTAAGTCCAGAATTTATGTGTGCCGTTGGGGTAGGAGAGCATTATAGGCTAAGTGATGGTACTTACCTAAATGCACGAGAAGTAATGTACCGCATTGCAGAAAGTGCTGTTGCCTGTGGAGACCCCGGATTGGTCTTTCTTGACCGTTTTGATAGAGATAATCCCACGCCTGGGGTTGGAGCATATGTGGGCTAGCTCCTTGCGCAGAAGTGGGGCTCGTGGCTGGCGAATCATGCCAATTTGGGTATATCAACGTTGGTAAGTTTGTTGATCCGTTATCTGGTATTAACTATAGCCAGCTTGAAAAATTAATAAGATTAATGACTCGTGTTCTTGATAACGCTCTCGAATTTAGTATTGAACATTACGCCCACCCACTTAATCAACAAGTAATGAGAGCAAAACGAAAAATCGGAGTAGGTATTTGCGGACTAGCTGATATGTTACTTCAACTTAGGTTACCATATAGCGATCTAAGATCAAGGAGAGTTGCGAAAGATGTTATAGCTTTCATTAACTACGTGTCCAAACTTGAATCTCATGAGCTTGCAAAACAAAGAGGCTCATTTGGGGCGATGGGCTTCGTTTCGGGTTGTCGATACAACGACAACCCTGGTTTTCTTGAGGAAAAATATGGATCTCTTGAAACAAGAACCGTTACTCCTATTATGTGGAGGGACCTTGCCTCTAAAATACGAGATACTCGGCTATTAAGAAATGCATCTACTGTTGCTCTACCCCCAACGGGAAGAAGTGGACTCGTGATTGATGCATCTACAGGAATAGAGCCGATATTCTCGTTAGTTGGATACGGAGGAGAAATTAATCCATATCTTAAGCGAGAACTCGATAAAAGACGGCTGCTTAACGAAGCTTTATGCCGACAAATTTTTGGACTCGGTCGTGTGGGAAGTATGGGAGGGGTTCCTCATGACATCAAAGCCGTCTATCAAACTGCGCTTGAGATAGAGCCGCAAGAACACCTTCTCATGGCTGGTGAAATTGAGAAAGCAGTTGACGAATCAATCGCGAAAACAGTAAATATACCAGGCGCATCAACTACCGACGATGTTGTGAAAATCTATCTTCAGGCGTATAAATTGCGTCTTAAGGGTATCACTATTTTTAGAACAGGAAGTAGAAAGATCCAGCCAAGAAAATTGGCAAATCTATGAAAGAAGTAAGGGGACACTATTAACCCGATCTAAAATTGCGCTTCTTCTCTCATTAGCATATTTGTAACACTCTTTGGAACAATTTGTTGACTTGAGATACCTAATTCTCGCAAAAAATCTTTAATCCTTGTCTTCGCCTCTTCGATTTTGTCTTTGGGAGTAATGATTTCAGCTTCAAGAATTGGTCCGAAATCAACGATATCTTCAAAAACAAGGGCCATTCCTTCTACAGAATAGGTTGAGCGGTCTTTCTCTAATGTAAAGTATGGCTTGAAGCTCATCGTTTGCAAAATAGCTTTAGCCTCGTCAAAAGAATCAACTGCTATCTCATGCTCTTCCCAGGCATTGTGATCTCCGTATTGGGTAATCATTTTAGTGTTTATTTCGATACGAGTTTTACCGTTTTCCACTTTTTGGCGAAGTCTCAAACTAAACGAGCCCACTGTGTTCATCTCGATTTCCGGAAAAGACTTAATATTTATGGGGCAAAAATACGCATCTTTGAGGTGTTCTGTTTTCTCTAAAGTTGCACCCCTGGCTTCTAACAAATGGGTTAGTTCCCTTTTCTGTCTCGCCTTCAACAAGGCTCTTATTTCAACCTCATGTAACCCTTTATCCTCTTTTGTAGGGAGTTCTCTTCCTATAGATCCTTTCATATACCTATTACCGTCGTAACTATTTTTTCATTTTGCTATAATTAGCAATAGGAAACAAGAGCCATTATACTATAGAAAACATCTAAAGTCATGTTTTATATGCGATATAAAACTCAACCGCCAAAAAACAAGAGAACAGTTTTTGTTACGTTTTCAAGTAAAAGACTTAACCCAGAATCAGGTTTCTCATACAAAGACTTTATCAAAGTTATTGAAGAAGATTGTAATTTACACATCAAATATCGCTGGTTTGCGCGAAAACGGAAACATGATCCAGATAAAATTCATTATAATGCAGTGGTGGCTATAAACGAGGCAGATTTTTTTATTGCCGAAGTCTCGGTCGCTTCAATAGGAGTTGGACAACAAATCGCACATGCACTTCAGAAACAAATCCCAACATTCTTATGTTTGAGAACGGAGCTTAAAGATACGAATAACTTATCCTTCCTTAAGGGTACTAAATCAAGAAATCTTCATTTTATCTATTACACCGGCAGTGATGATCTTAAGAGAGAATTGTCTAAAAAAGTAAGCGTGGTCAAAAGAGATAACTTGGAAAAATTTAATTTTCTTGCGACACGCGAATTGAAACAACTTTTGAAACAAGAAAGTGAGAAACGTAGACTTTCTCAATCAGCATTATTGAGGGAAATTATTGAAGAATGGGCAAATAATAAAAAAAAGAGTACAGCTTAATAGTCCGCACACTAGAATTTATAAGTGGAAAAGAACAGTTATTTCCCCTTTTGGCGGATTGTTAGAATAAAAAGCCTGAAATTCTGAAAGTTTTCCTCTCCTGGCCTCTTCGTAAATTTTTGTTAGTTCTCGGGCAATTACAATTTCGAGCTCACCGAAAATCATTTTAAGATCAACGAGGGTCTTTACCAGCCGGTGCGGGCTTTCAAAAAAGATTATCGTCCCTCTGAAAAATTTACTTACTGAGCGAAGATTTCGAGAAATCTGGAGCCATTTACCCTCTTTTTCGGTAGATAACCAAGAAATAGAAATTTGTCGGTAGGCAATCCAGAGCAGACAAGGGAAGCTAAAAGTGCCGACGGGCCGGGAATTGCCTTGACTTTTGTCCCTTGTGAGAGACACTCCCTCACCAATTTATACCCAGGGTCAGAGATAGTAGGCGTGCCGGCACTGGAAACTAAGGCGACATTTTTACCACCCTTTAAATCTTCAATGAAAGGCGAGATGCGCTGGAGCCCATTTTGCTCATAATAGGAAATTAGTCTTGCCTTTTTGACCACTCCTAGCTTTTCTAAAAGGAGGCCGGTTTTCCGCGTATCTGCAGGCAATAAGATCAACCTCGCCCAGCACTCTTAGCGTCGGACAGTAATATCTTCAAGGTTGCCAATTGGCGTCGAAACGACATATAAAGTGCCCATAGTTTTAATCTCTTGACAAATGCCTTATAATAATTATTAGGAATGAGGGACTGGGGCTTTCCCGGGCCCTCATTCTTTTACGGAAATATCTTCAGTCCGTAGTTTAAGAAATCTTTGCTATTAGGTCTTCGGTGAAGCTTTTTTTGAACAATGGCAAATGCCTTATTCTCAGCCCCACTATTTAGCACCCACTTTCCTAAAGGGTAGGCGACTAGGTCAGCTATTTGCATACCGGCAATGTTCTGCATTTTCTGACTAAACGAAAGATCGGCTAACTTTCTTTGAACTTCGGCGGCAGTAATATAACGGTGGTTATTTTCTTTAAATTTTTCATAAATCTTCGCTAATTTCTGATCGTTATGAGTTTCTCGCGATTCTATTTTTAACATCATTTTCTCTCTGGAGGCCCCAAGGTACATAACGGCACGCTCTAGTATAAACTGAAAACATAAGTGGTAGGGATTATCTGGAGCAGAATATTGGTTTTTGAGCTTATTCTTTTCGATGGCGGCTGAAATTACTTTAAATTCGAGTCTTTTAACAAGATTATCTAGGGCCTGGTAGAATTCTTCCCTTCTCTTTCTATCTACCAGACAGGCAAAATCACTCTTCTGCTTGCGAATATCATAAGAGCGGAGAATGAGATTGTTTTTGCCAAAAAAGCATATTTTCAACTCATTGACTTGTTTTTCTGCCTTTTCGAAGTAATAATCAAAATCGAAAATACAACCAGCAAGAACAAACATAGGATAAGATTGATCAATCTTATCTAGACTGTGATCTCCTGACTCGTCAAGAAACATTATTTTCATCTGTGGCATCACTAGCTTCAGTCGCTTTCAAAATATCCTCGAGCTATTTTTGAATCATTTCGGACTTTATTATACACTGAAATTACCTTAAAATTTAGGTAATGAAATTCAAGCTAACCTCTGATTTCGAGCCGACCGGAGACCAACCGGAAGCGATCCAAAGATTGACTTGGGGTGTTGAAGAGAACCTGAAACATCAAGTTCTCCTGGGCGTTACCGGCAGCGGAAAGACATTTTCCGTAGCGGAAGTTATTGAAAAGACGCGGAAACCAACCTTAGTTATTTCTCATAACAAGACTCTAGCCGCCCAGCTTTACCAAGAATTTCGCGATTTTTTCCCTAAGAACGCCGTCTGTTTTTTTGTCTCCTATTATGACTACTACCAACCGGAAGCTTATATTCCAAAGACCGATACCTATATTGAGAAAGAAATAGAAATTAACGAAGAGATTGACAAGCTTCGTTTGGCAGCGACGACTAACATTTTAACTCGACCAGATGTGATTGTCGTTGCCTCAGTTTCCTGCATCTATAACCTCGGCAGCCCGCGAGAATATGGCCACTTTGTAATCGAACTGAAGGAGGGAGAAAGAGTTAGCCAGGAAGACATTTTAAGAAGGCTGGTTAATCTCCAGTATGATCGAGCGGACTATGATTTCAGGCGAGGAACTTTTCGGGTTAGAGGAGAAATGATTGATCTTTTTCCTGCTTACCAGGATGAGGCCATTCGTATTGAGATAGAAGGAGGAAAGATTAAGAAAATCAAAAAACTTGATCCCTTAACCGGAAAAATTTTAAATTTTGAGTTTTCAATTTTAAACTCAGTAGTGATCTACCCCGCCAAGCATTATTTAACTGACCCGCGTGGCTATGAAGATATTTTTGAGGAGATAAAAAGCGATCTTAAGGCAAGGGTGGCGGAGCTAAAGGCAAGAGGAAAAGAGTTAGAGGCCCATCGGCTCTTGCAGCGGGTAAATTATGATTTGGAGATGATTAAAGAGATGGGTTATGTCAACGGCATCGAGAATTATTCCCGTTATTTTGATGGGCGTAAGCCGGGTGAGCCGCCTTTTACCTTACTTGACTATTTTCAGGAAGCCTATCAGGATAAGTGGCTCGTAGTAATTGACGAGTCGCATATGACCATTCCCCAGATTCGGGGAATGTATAACGGTGATCATTCGCGTAAAGAGGTTTTAATTGACTATGGCTTTAGATTGCCCGCCGCTCTGGATAATCGGCCCCTTCGGTTTGATGAGTTTTTAAGAAGAGTGCCGCAAGTAATTTATACTTCCGCTACCCCTGACGAGTGGGAGAAAAGTCAGGCGGGCGGGGCGATCGTGGAGCAATTAATCAGGCCAACCGGTTTGGTTGATCCAGAGATTTTGGTTCGACCGACGGAGAACCAGATTCCTGATTTAATAAAAGAGGTTCTTCTGCGAATTAAACGAGGCGAGAGGGTACTAGTGACTACTTTGACGAAAAGAATGGCCGAAGATTTAGCAGAATATTTAACTGAGCACGAAAAAGAAATTAAAGTGGCTTATTTACACAGCGAAATTGAAACGCTCAAGCGCCAGGATCTTTTGGACGATTTGAGGCTTGGCAATTTCGATTGCTTGGTGGGCATAAATCTCTTGCGGGAAGGTTTAGATTTGCCAGAAGTTTCTTTGGTAGCAATTCTCGATGCCGACAAAGAAGGGTTTTTGAGATCAGAAACCTCCTTGATTCAAGTGATGGGTCGGGCGGCCAGGCACATAAATAGCCAGGTAATTATGTATGCGGATAATATTACCGGCTCGATGAAGCGGGCTATGGCGGAAGTGGAAAGAAGAAGGGCGATTCAGGTTGCCTACAATAAAGCCCACGGAATTATCCCGCGGTCGATCATTAAACCAGTGAGGAAAAAACTAGTGGAAAAAGAGGAAAGAGCAAGTGAGCAATTAGCAATTGAGGGATTGGAGAAAGAGAAAATTGAACAAATGCTGCCGGAAGATAAGAAAAGATTGGTTAAAGAGCTGTCAAAAAGAATGCGCCTCGTCGCCGATGATCTCAACTTTGAACTCGCGGCAAAAATTAGAGATAAAATAAAAGAGATAGAAGGGATAAAATAATGGGAATTGATCCCGATTTTCTTTTAGGAAAATTTTACCAGCTTCAAGCGGGAATTTATTTTAATAAACCGATTAATTTGGGTTGGGTGAAGGTTTATACACATGATCTTTTAGATGATGAATTTAATAATCACGCCCTGATTTATTCTTTAGAAGGTGATTGTCGAGAGGGAGTTGAAACGATAGAAGAGTTGTTAAGAGAAAGAAATAGAAAACCAGCATTGTACATTGCTCCTTTTTCAAAACCCCAAGATGTAAGAAGAGTTATAACTGACTTTGGCTATAAGCTATCCTTTTCTGATGCGTGGATGATTTATAAGAACACGAAAGACATAAAAATCGAAAGATTGGCAGCCGAAGTTGTTAAGATTAAAACGGGTGAAGAGATAAGGGCTTATGGCGAAGTTATTCGCTTGGGTTATTCAGGCCCGAAATCATTTGATAGCCCTTACGGCGGTGTTCCGATGGAAAATTTTATTATCGTGTCGCAGAAAGCGCTGCGCGATCAGCAATTTAAAAATCGCTTAGAAGGGTATTTGATTAAGAGCGATAAGAGATATGTTGCTGCCGGCCTACTACTTCGTGACGGAAAGTGCGGCTATGTTGCCGGCATTGCCAGCATTCCGGAGGCGAGAGGGAAAGGTTTTGGCAAACTAATCTCGCAGTTTATTACCAACCGATCGCTAGAACTCGGAAATGAGGTGACGTTTCTCGGAACTGAATTATCTTCGCGGAATGAAGAATTTTATCGGCGGCTAGGCTACAAAACCATTTTTACCGGCCACTGTTGTGTAAAGTAAGCGTGAAGTTGTTTTGTATCATATATTAATATATGATACATTGATCAGAGAGGGAATAGCTCAGGCCTTAATTATTCCTCGCGAAGAAAACTCAAGGCTTAGTGAAGATTGTTTTAAATCTTTTGCAGTCATTAACTTAATTTTTGTCATATTGCTTTGCAAAATGTCAAATCATATAATATCCCTACCACGGGTAACCCTTCGACTTCGCCGAGTCAAACTCGGCTTCGCTCAGGGTAAACGGTTTTAAGTTAAAAAATTTTATGGATAAAATTATTATAAGGGGGGCAAGAGAGCATAACCTTAAAAATGTTGATCTGGAGATTCCGAAGAATAAGCTGGTGGTTTTCACCGGTGTTTCGGGCAGTGGCAAATCTTCCTTAGCCTTCGACACCATTTATGCCGAGGGCCAGCGGCGCTATGTGGAGTCGCTTTCGGCCTACGCCCGCCAATTCTTAGGTATTATGGATAAGCCTGACGTTGATTCCATCGAGGGCCTGTCGCCGGCGATTGCCATTGACCAAAAAAGCGTTTCCCATAACCCGCGGTCAACGGTGGGGACAATCACCGAGATTTATGATTACCTACGCCTTCTTTTTGCCCGCATCGGCCACCCTCACTGCCCCAATTGCGGCAAAGAAATTAGCACCATGAGTGTTGGGCAGATTAGAGAGCAGGTGCTTAAGTTTAAATTTCCCAGCCGGCTCTTGATTCTTGCGCCCCTTGTGCGCGACCGCAAAGGTGAGTTTGCCCAGCTTCTTGATAATTTACGCGTGAAGGGATTTACCCGGGTGAGAATTGACAGGCAAATCTTTGGTCTTCACGAAGATCTTTATCTAATCAAAACTAACAAGCACACCATTGAGGCTGTGGTTGACCGAATTAGCTTTCCGAAAAAGGAAAGTGAGGCAAAAGATCCCGCCTTTGCCAGAAGACTTGGCGATTCAATCGAACAGGCCCTGAAGCTTTCCGATGGCCAGGTAATTGTGGCTGAAGTGCAAGATTCGTCTTTCGATTTTCCCGAAAAGCCGAAAGAAATGACCGATCATCTTTTTTCGCAAAAGTTTGCTTGCCCAGCGTGTAATCTCTCTTTGCCGGAGATTGAGCCGCGCACTTTGTCATTTAATTCTCCGCATGGCGCCTGCCCTACCTGTTCGGGAATTGGCACTTTGATTAAGGTTGACGAGGAGTTGGCGGCTAAATTTGGCCTTTCGCGCGAAGAGTTAGAGTGGCGCTATTGGCGGACGGATTCGGAGTCTGTGCGGGAAAGAATTGAGCGGTTTATGAAAAGGGAAATCTGTCCCGATTGTCAAGGAGCGAGGCTTAAAAAGGAGGCTTTGGGAATAACGATTGACGGAAAATCGATTAGCGACGCAACAAAGTGGTCAATTAAAGAAACAATTTCCTGGCTAAAGAGCTTGACCCTTGCTAATGAGAGGGAAAAGACAATCGCCGAACCGATTCTTAAGGAAGTCATTACGCGCTTAGAGTTCTTACTTTCGGTCGGCCTTGATTATCTTTCTCTTGATCGGCCCTCGGCGACTCTAGCTGGTGGTGAGAGCCAAAGGATTCGGCTGGCTTCGCAAATTGGGTCTGGACTAAGCGGCGTTTGCTATGTTTTGGATGAGCCGACTATCGGCTTACACCAAAGGGACAATCGGCGCCTGATCGAGACACTAAGAAAATTGCGTGATTTAGATAATACCCTGATTGTAGTGGAGCATGATCGGGAAATGATGGAGAGTGCGGATTGGCTGGTTGATTTTGGGCCAGGAGCAGGGGATGGCGGAGGAAAAATTATTAGCTTTGGTAGTCCGAAAGAGGTAAAAAGCGAT
>Ga0194125_10000618_pt1 | contig 59588 bp, 62 predicted proteins | sample TA2KigC250mmetaG_FD_148626 | JGI IMG/M metagenome (GOLD analysis project Ga0194125, IMG submission 148626) | Freshwater microbial communities from Lake Tanganyika, Tanzania - TA2015034 Kigoma Deep Cast 250m | ecosystem: Environmental > Aquatic > Freshwater > Lake | place: Tanzania: Lake...
ACAAAATGCGCCAGACTTTTTTGTTTTGGTTGATTTTTAATGTCAATGACACGCACCGAACGTTGACAAATAATGTATCAGAATTAACCATGTTAGGTATAAGTAAAAATAATTTAATCCTTACCGATTTATCGGGTATGGATATTGCATATAAAATGCCTTAAATAATATTTTTAAGGTGTAATTAAAGGGGGAGATTAATTATGCCTATCTATGATTACCAATGTGTTGATTGTACGGGGCAGGACAAAAGGGTCGCCGGATTGGACGACCACACCGCCCTCTGCGCCCAGTGCGGGGGCCTGATGCTGCGCTTGGATGAGGACGTTTTCAAGCCTTATTTCGAGGAGGCGGCCGCCCCAACCTGGGCCGAAGAAACCAAGACCAAGGTTTCTATTTAAACTGCCCAAGACCACAAGTAAGCCCCTTAGTAAAGAGGGGCTTTCTTGTGGCAAAGCATTGTGAAATTTATCATTAATGGTCCCTTGTCATATTTTTGACAAGCTGGGCCAAAATGACAGGGCGGACCGGCGGTTAAGCCTACCTCCTGTTTTTTTTGAAGTTTAAGTTTGCCTTGGGTGTTTACTTCTTGGGTTTGGGCTCCGTGGGATATCCCGCCTTATCCCATTCCTTCCAGCCGCCTTTGAGAACCGCGACGTTCTTGTAATCCATTCCCAGCAACTCTCGCCCCACCCGGGAGCTGGTGTACTCGTTGGGTCAGGCGCAATAGAGAATGATCTTTTTGTCCTTGGGGAGGGTTTTGCCCCAGGTGGCCGCTTTGTCGGGGGCCTGCCGCACCGCGCCCTTGATCATTTTGTCGGTCTTGGTCCAATCGCTGGGGGCACGGACGTCAATGATGAGTACCTTAGGGTCCCCCAGCATGCCTTTCAAGGCGTCTTTGTCCACGTACTGCAATTCCGCTTTCTGGGCCAGGCTGACGCTTAAGGGCGCCAGCATCGTCATCAGAACCACCCATACCAGCCAGGCCTTTCTGCGCATGGCCTCCTCCTTTTTGTCAAAATGAATTTTTCCGGAAAAAGTAAAACTTCCACTTGAAGCTGATAAGCCCCTCCCTGGGAAGGGCTTGCCGGAAAACCGCCCTTGTCCAGGTGCGAGCGCGCCGCAGGGTGCAGACTACTGGCGGCAGGCCCTTCGGTTGAAGGAGAATTCCACCGCTGCTTTTACCGGCTTGCCGCCTATTTCTAGCACGGGATAGGCCAGAAAATTTATCGGGCCTGAAATCGGCCCCGGTTCAACTATAAGGTCGCGGCCCCGGCTGAATTCGAAGCGGTTTGCCGGATGATGGCCAAAGTAGTAGGTTGCCAGATTCGTATACTTGTCGCCCTCGCTGATGTCAACAGGCCACCACTTGCCTTCGGCAAAGAACTCCGCCCAGCAGTGATAGCCGTCCACCCCGCCTTCGTTCCGCTCCGAAGGGATGGCCGCGCCGATGGCGAAGCGCGCCGGGATGCCCACCGCCCTGGCCAGGGCAATGAAGTAGGAGTGGAAATCCGTGCAGTTGCCGGTGCGGGCGTTGCACGCATAGACCGCGTCGCCCTTGCCCCAGCCGTCGCCATACTTCGCGTAGCGCATGCGGTCGATGACGTGGTCGTAGAGCGCCCGGGCGCGCACCAGATCGCCCTTCTTGCCTTTGACGACTTCCTCGGCGATCTGTCGGAAATTCTCATCAGTCGGCACCAGGCGCTCCGGGTTGAGGTATTTTCCCTGGTCGGGCGTCGGCGCCGCATAGGCGGCCTTCTCCAGGCGCCGCACCTGATAGCGGATCTCGATGTTTTTGCCGCTGTCCTCCGGATCGAGATCGAGGAAAAGGACTCGGTTGGAGTGTTCCCGCTCCTGCAATATGCTTTGCTTCCCCGGAGCGTTGATGGATTTAACCTCCACCGTCTGGAAAGAGTCCGTGGCCGCCAGCGGCAGCCACATGCGGGCGGCGCCGGTTAGCTCAGGCAGTTTGGCCCGGTAGAGAAACTCGAACTCGTCGCGATCCCGGATGACGCCGAGGTGGATTTCTGAAGCTTCTTTCATAGGGATGCGATGCCAGGTGCCGTCACTTTTTTGCTCCCACGCGTAGAAGGGCTGGCCGTTTAACTTATGGACGGTCGTCTCGGTGACCTTCATCGCTCCCGGATCACCGGCGAGAAAGAAATCAACGTCATATACGTCGCCGCTGATGTCCGCCAAGTCCACGCAGGCGAAGTAGCGGTTAGGGCCCAGTTTCGACAGATACTCGGTGTGGACTCGAACCAGCTTGAGACGGAGTTCCTGGTTGCGGAAGGGGAGCTTGAAATATCCTCCACCCAGGCGGACCTGCTCCTCGATGTGCCTCTCGATGCCTGCCTGTATTTCGGCGGTTGCCAGGTTGGGCGGGGCAGACGCGCCCGGCGCGCCTTGCCCCTCTTGCCGCCCGCCTCCCGCAAACACAAGGCAAGCTGCCACTGCCGCTGATATTATCGTTCGCCAGTTCATAGAAGTTCCTTACCGGGGCCATTAGGCCGCAGTCAAGGGCACGGACCTTACTTCGGGTGCTCCGACTTCGGGTGGTCCGGCTTCGTGGGCTCCGCCTTCGGGTGGTCCGGCTTCGTGGGCTCCGCCTTCGGGTGGTCCGGCTTCGTGGGCGCCGCCTTCGGGTGATCCGGCTTAGCTTGCTCTGTTTTTGATGGCTGTTCCTTCTTGGCCGGCTGCTCCGCCTGGCCACAGCCCAAGAAGAACACAAGAAGCATTGCCGACATTAACACCGCTCCTATAGCCTTGATCATGGTCTGGGTCCTCCTTTTCGCAGGGTCGTTCCCCTATTAGCGAGGTAATAATGGTGGTGGTTTTTTCCCTGTTTTTCTTGAAATTCTTACACCCGCCCGGGGCGCATATTTATCATCTTCAAGCGTTGAGCAGGAAAAGTCCTAGCAGGGCAAACCATATCATCCAGGTACGCCAATATTGGGTTATCACGGCCTTCTCCTTTCCGGCTTCGGGCAGCCGCTAGAGCACGGTAGCTGTCCAAGCCAAGCGGTTTCTTGGGAAAAAATAGAAACCCGGCTTCAAGTAAGTTCTTTGGGCGCCGTGGGATATTCCTTGTCTTCCCACGCCTGCCAGCCCCCCTTAAGGACGTAAACCTGGGGATACCCCAGCTTTTCCAGCTCCTGCGCCACCCGGGCGCTGGTGGCTTCCCCATGTCAGGCGCAGTAAACCACGATCTTTTTGTCCCGGGGAATGTCTCGAATCGACTCAGGGGTCAATTTATGGGGATCGAAGCGGTGGGCGTGCTCAATTTTGGAATTGCTGGAGTCCCAATCCCGGGGGGAGCGGACGTCCATAATAAAGACCTGGGGGTCGCCCAGCCAGCCCCTGAGGGTTTCTTTGTCAATCAGTTCCACTGCCGGTTTCCTCCTTCGGCCAATGGGAAAAATCTTATCCGGCGCTAAAAAGTAAGCCCCCATAGGGCTCCGGGTTTAACGCCTCTCACCGGGAATTAATCTAATTCCATCAGGAAGGTTATTTGAACGACCGGATAAGTTCTATTTGTAGATTTAATAATCATCTTCTCTCCCAAGTCCAGGGTTGGAAAATCTCAGGTTGAGATTTTGTGACTTCCCTGAGTGGGGGCCTTTTTCCCCCTGCCGGATATCTGGCATCCCCCGAGGGTTTGTGGTAAAAAAGGGAAGCCCATGGAAGTCATCGCCGACCTGCACATCCATTCCCACTATTCCATCGCCACCGGCCGGGAGGCCAACCTGGAGCATCTGGATTTATGGGCCCGCTACAAGGGGGTCCAGGTGGTGGGCGCGGGCGACTGCACCCATCCCGGGTGGCTGAAAGAACTGGCGGCCAAACTGGAACCGGTGGGCGAAGGCGTCTATAGGCTGAAACCAGGGTTGATCCTACCCCTGAAAATTTCCGGGCCCCACTGGGGGGCCGTACCTCCAGTCCGCTTCGTCATTACCGGGGAAGTGAGCACCATTTACAAAAAGGGCGGGCGGGTGCGCAAAGTTCACCTGCTCTTGCTCCTTCCCGGGTTGGAGGCCGCGGAAAGGGTCTCCCAGCGCTTGGGCCGCCTGGGGAACGTCACTTCCGACGGCCGTCCCATCCTTGGTCTGGACGCCCGCCACCTGGTGGAGCTGGTGTTGGAGACGGCCCCGGGGGCCCTGGTGATTCCGGCTCACATCTGGACCCCCTGGTTTTCGGTGCTGGGCAGCAAAAGCGGCTTCGACTCCCTGGAAGAATGTTTCGACCACCTGGTGTCTCACATCTTCGCCCTGGAAACCGGTCTTTCCTCGGACCCGGCCATGAACTGGCAAGTGGCCGGGCTGGACCGCTTTTTGCTGGTCTCCAACTCCGATGCCCATTCACCTCCCAAGCTGGCCCGGGAGGCCAATATTTTCCTGACGCCCCCCACTTTCCCGGACCTGGCCCGGGCTTTGCGGACCAAGGAGGGCTTCGCCGGGACCATCGAATTTTTTCCGGAAGAGGGCAAGTATCACCTGGATGGGCACCGCCATTGCAATCTCAGGCTCCTCCCTGAGGAAACGGCCCGTCTGGGCGGCTTATGCCCCCGGTGCGGCAAACCCCTGACCTTGGGAGTGATGCACCGGGTTCAGGAACTGGCGGACCGGGAGGCCGGGGTCATGCCGCCCCAGGCCAAACCCTATGAGTCCCTCATCCCCCTGCCGGAAGTCCTGGGGGAGGTTCTGGAAGTCGGGGCCGGGAGCAAAAAGGTGGAGCACCGTTATTTCCGGCTCTTGGAGAAGTTAGGGCCGGAGCTGGAAATTCTGCGCCGGGCGCCCCTGGGAGATCTGGCCCGGGAGGGAGGGAGCCTCCTGGCCCATGCCATTGATAAGATCCGCCGCCGCGAGGTCCATATCGCCGCGGGTTATGACGGGGTTTATGGGGAGGTTCGCCTCTTCACCCCGGAAGAGCGCCGCCGCCTGGAAGGGCAGGGGGCTTTCTGGAGCGCGGCAAAAAAACCTGTGGTTCAAGAACCCGCGGCATATCAAACTCCCGTCAGCCCTTCTGTTTCGGTAGAAACTACCGAAAACCGAAAACCGAAAACCGAAAACCGCGACCCGCTGCTGGCCTCCCTCAACCCGGCCCAGTGCCATGCGGTTATCCACCAGGGGCCGCCACTCATCGTGCAGGCGGGGCCGGGAACCGGCAAGACCCGGGCCTTGACCCACCGCCTGGCCTATCTGCTGGCTCGCCGGGGCGCAGCTCCGGAAGAGGCGCTGGCGGTCACCTTTACCCGCCAGGCGGCCCAGGAGATGGAGACCCGGGTGCGGGCCTTGCTGCCGGATTTTCCCGGCCTGGACCGGCTCACGGTCAAAACCTTTCATGCCCTGGGGCATCAGATCCTCACCGAGGCCGGCCAGGGCCGCCAGGTGGCGGACGAAGAGCGCCGCCGCAGCCTCCTGCGCCAGGCGGCCCGGGACCACAAAATTCCCTTCCCCTCCCTGGATAAACAGGTGAGCCGGTGGAAGCAGGCATTGAAATATCCCGAAGACCTGGAAACCGGGGAACTCCCCCAGCTGCGGGCCGCGTTTCAAGCCTATGAAGACGCCTTAAAGCGGGAATGCCTGTGGGACTATGAAGACCTCATCGCCCAGCCGGTGCGCCTGCTGCTGGCTCATCCGGAAATGCGGCAGGCATACCGGCGGCGCTACCGCCACCTGCTGGTGGACGAATACCAGGACTTGAATGAAGCCCAGTACCGGCTTTTCCAGATTCTGGCCCATCCCGAGGCGGAAATTATGGTCATCGGCGACCCGGACCAGGCCATTTATGGGTTCCGGGGGGCCAGCCCGGCGTATTTTGCCCGGTTCCAGGAAGATTGGCCCAACGCCGCGGCCCTGAGCTTCACCGAAACCTACCGCCTGCCCCTGCCGGTGCTGCGCGCGGCCCAAGAGGTGCAACGGGCCGCAGGGGGGGAACCCCTGCCTCTGCTCACCCGCCAGCCGGGGGACCTGCCGGTGGTGCTGCTGGAGACGGCCACGGAAGGAGCGGAAGCCCAGGCCGTGGCCCGGGAGATCATCCGGCTGGTGGGGGGGCTGAGCCACCTGGCCCTGGAAGACCGCAGTCTGAGGTATCAAGACCCGGAGGATAAAGCCGGCTTCAAAGACGTGGCGGTGCTCTACCGCGTCCATGCCCTGGGGCCGGAATTGGAGAGAAGCCTCACCGAAGCCGGCCTCCCCGTTCTGTCCCCCAAGGAGGGGGTGGGGCCGGAATGGGATGGTTTGGACCTGGTCGCGGAGAGGGTCAAACTGCTCAGCCTGCACGCAGCCAAGGGTCTGGAGTTTCCCTATGTCTTCATCGTGGGATGCGAGGCCGGACTTTTACCCTGGGAGCCGGAAGGAGAAACCGGGACTGACCTGGCGGAAGAACGGCGGCTCTTTTACGTGGGCCTTACCCGAGCCTCCCGGCAGGTATATTTGACCCGGGCCCGGACCCGGACCCTGTGGGGACAGAAACGGCGCACCCAGTTGTCGCCCCTGGCCCAGTCCCTTCCTGCCGACCTCCTGTACCGGCCCGAGTCCAGGCCAACGTCCCGCCGGGCAAGGCAGCCCCAGCTTTTCTCCGATTCGGAGGGGCCCGGAGGCAAAAGATGACGGCCCCCCCGGCGATGCTTCGCCCCGAGGAATGTATCAATCCCAAATTCCTCACCCTGCTGGTTTACCTGTTATCGTTAATGATGTGGGTCAGTCCGGCATACGCCCAGGCTGAAGCTCCGGCGCTTCCGGTGCTGCGCTCCCTGCGGATTAAGGGGGCTAAGATCATTCCCGCCTCCAAAATCCGGGAAGAACTCATCATGCCTTTGCCTTCGAGGCTGCCCTGGAAAAAGCCGCCGGTTTTTCGGGAGGGGGAACTCAATGCCGACGTGGATCGGCTGAAGCATTATTACCGCCGCCAGGGCTTCTACCATACGGAAATTTCCACCCGCATCATCCCGGTGACCGAAGGGGAAGTGGAGGTGGAGATAACGATCAACGAGGGACCGTGGGTGAAGGTGACCCGCCTGGAACTCAAGCCGCCTCCCGCGGAGCTGCCCCTGGACCTTTCCAAATTGGCCGCCCAAAGGCCCCTCAAATTGGGGGACCGCTGGGAGGAAGGCAGCTACGACGCGTTGAAGCGCGTTTATCTCAACCACCTCCTGGATCACGGCTACCCCAAGGGTAAGGTGGAGGGCAAGGTCTGGCTGGACGATGAAAAAAACACTGCGGAAATTGAGTTGACCATCACCCCGGGGCCGCTCTGCTACTTCGGGAAGGTCAAAATCAAGGGGGACCCGGAATCCCCGGAGCGGGTGATCCGTCGCAAGGTGACCTTCAAAACCGGGGAACCTTTTTCCTTTAAGGAACTATATGAGACCCAGCAGCGCCTCTATACCCTGGACCTCTTCCAGAGTGTAACCTTGATTCCCGAAGAAGTGCCCGAAGGGGAGCGGCGCATTCCCATTACCATAGAAGTGGAGGAAAAGAAAAAGCGGTCCCTCAAAGTGGGTTTGGGCTATGGGGATGAGGATGAATTCCGGGCCCGGCTGGGACTGCGCTTCCGCAATCTGGCCGGCGGCGGCCGCCTGCTGGATGTGGACACGAAATTCTCCCGACTGGAGTACCGGGTGGAGGGCACTCTCTTCAATCCCCTGATTTTCGCCACCCACAACGACCTGGTCTTCCAGACCGGTTATATCCGCCGCTACCTGCCGAGCTTCACCGACAAGGCGCTATTCACCAGCGTCCGCCTGGAGCGGGACCTCCCCTATAAGTTCCGGGCCTACCTGGGCCACGGCCTGGAGTTCAGTCGGCCCTTCAATATCCCGGTGGAAACTCTAATCCTGTTAAGTGAAACCACTCCGGGGAAACTTTACCGGGCCTCCATGGTGCTGCTGGGGGTGCGCCGGGAAACCTGGGACAACATCGCCGATCCCCATCGAGGAGGGCTTTTTAGCCTGACAGGGGAGATAGCCCCCAACTTTCTGGGGTCCTCCATTCAGTTTGTTCGGCCCGTGGCTGAATTGCGACGCTATCATGCCCTGTGGGGCACGGATTTCATCCTGGCGGGGCGGATTAAGGCCGGAATCATTCAACCCATCCAGGCAACCCAGGATATTCCCATCTTCCGGCGCTTCTTCGCCGGCGGCTACAACAGCGTTCGGGGCTACCGTCTGGACTTTTTAGGGCCCCGGACTCCCGGCGGCAACCCCTTGGGAGGCGAGGCGTTGCTGGAAGGCAGCCTGGAGGCCCGCATCCCCATTTACAAAGAGTTCCGCGCGGTGGCCTTCCTGGATTACGGCAACGTTTTCTTAAAGGTGCGGGACCTGGACGTGGGCCAGCTCAAGTATTCTTCCGGCGTCGGTTTGCGCTACCACACTCCCATCGGCCCCATCGGGGTGGATGTGGGCTTCCCCCTTAACCCCATCAACCGCCGCCAGGACGACAAGTACCGCTTCCACTTCACCATCGGCCAGGCTTTTTGAAGACGGTTTTCAGTTGACAGTTTTTAGTTTTCAGTTAAAAACATCACACTCCTGGGTGGGAGTCCTGTTTTGAGACCTCTGCGAAAAGCCGCCTTGTCATACTGAGCGAAGCGAAGGCTCTCGTATTTGCCCGCATGATCATATCGGCCAATCAACCTTATTTTTGCCCTTACCCGGGTTTCTTCTACAAGGCCTGTCTCTCCGATGTCTTGATCATCCTGGACGAAGTTCAGTTTCCCCGGCGGACCACCTGGATCAGCCGAAACCGCTTTAAGAACGATCAAGGCGCCCTGTGGATGACCATCCCGGTTTGGAAGAAGGGTTTGGGACTGCAGAACATCAACCAGGTGAGAATCAACTATGAGGGCCGCTGGCCGCGCAAACACCTGGAAAGCCTTAAGTGCGCCTATGGGCATGCCCCTTACTTGGGAGACCATCTCAGCTTTTTGGAAGAGATGTTTTCGTCGAAATTTGACAAGCTCATCGACCTGAACCTGGCCATTATCCGCTACCTCATGGACTTCCTGCAGATTGACGCGAGGTTGGTCCTGCTCTCCCGGTTGGGGGTGAAAGGCAGGGGCTCACAACTGCTCATTGAGATCTGCAAGGCCATGGGGGCCTCCACCTTTCTAATCCAGAGCCAGGCCCAAAAATACTTGGATGCAAAGCTTTTCCAGGAAGACCGTATTGAACTGCGATCCTTTAGATACATACCGTCCATTTATCCTCAACTTTGGGGAGACTTCCTCGCCAATCTTTCCACTTTTGATCTGGTTTTCAACTGCGGACCCAAGGCGCATGATATACTGATTCGCCATTGAGAGATTGGAGTTAGAGAATGGCACTTAAAGATGACCGCTACACCTACCGGGTAACTTGGTCGGAGGATGACCATGAGTACGTGGGCCGGTGCGCCGAGTTCCCTAGCTTAAGCTGGCTGGCCCGCACCCCCGAAGCAGCCTTAAAGGGCATTCGGAAAGTAGTGGCGGAGGTTGTCCAGGATATGCGGGAACACGGTGAAGAACCTCCCGAACCCATTGCCTCCAGGCGCTATAGCGGCAAATTCATGGTCCGGGTTCCTCCCGAAGTTCATCGTGATCTTGCCCTTGAGGCCGCCGAGGCCGGCGTCAGATTGAATCGGCTTGCCAGTTCAAAATTGTCGCACTAGGTTTCCGGCAGACGCCAATTCTGGTTCCCAAGTACAACTTGAGAACCGGAATGAAAACCTTGGTGTGGGAGGAGCGATTTGTTACCTGGGGATCCTGGAAACCGGCGATGAGCCAAGGGCATACTGAAAACTGAAAACTCAAGACTGAAAACTTATGTTAATATAACCTATGCGTCGTTTGGGATGGGTCCTGGTTGGCCTGGTGCTGTTGGCCGTGGTGGGGGCGGTCTCCCTGTGGCAGGTGGCGCGCACGGACTTTTTCTGGCGTTGGGGCGGCAAGAGGCTGGTGGCCCTGGCCCAGGAGCGCGTCCAGGGGGAACTGGAAGTCAGAAAAATCACCGGCAATCCCCTCACCGGCCTCTCCTTTGAAGGGATCTCCCTGAAGGAACCCCAAGGGGAAGTGCTCCAGGCCGACAAGCTGGAGTTGCGCTTTTCCCTGTGGTCTTTCGTTAAACTCCAACCGGCCATCGCTTACGCCGCCCTGCACCGCCCGAACCTGAATCTTTCCCAGGACCCCCAGGGCCGCTGGAACGTGGGCCGGCTGCTCAAACCCGGCCCTGCCGCCGCGGCGCCGCCTTTTGCTTCCCTGGATTTTTCCCGCATCGTGGTCAAACAGGGGGAAATCGCCCTGACTCTCCCGGGAACCACCCGGCATTTCTCGGGGGTGGATTTTCAGGGCGCCATCAGCGTGCGCCAGCCGGGACGGCCGGAGCAAACCCTGACCGCGCCCGAGGCCGACCTGGCCTTTAATCTCCCCCAGGGGCGCTACCGGCTGCACGCCAGCTTCACCCTGAACCAGGAACGCCTGGACCTGCCGTCCCTGACCGTCTATTCCCGGGTGCGGCAGCTTGCCAGTCTATCCGGCCAAATCAAGATAGGTGAAGCCGAACCGGTTTTCAACCTGGCCCTGGAGCTTTACCCCGGAGCGGGAGGGGAGCTCCACCGCTTCTGGCCAAAATGGCCCGAAGCCTGGAACCTGGCCGGTAAATTCCAGGCAACCGGCCCGCTTTCCAAACTCCAGGTCGCTGGCGACGGCTCCTTACAGGAGGCCGGATACCACCTGCAAGGCATTCTGGGCCGGGATAACTGGATGTGGCATTATGACCTGGCCCTTGAGGTCCAAGGCGTCCAGGGCCGGATGCTGGCGCCCCTTAACCCCGCCTGGGGGGAGAAAGCCAAAGACCTGCCGCCCTTAACCGCCAAGGCGCAATTAAAGGGCGCCGGGTTCGCCTGGCCGCCGCCCCGGATGGAGTGGACTCTGGAGTGCGGTCCTTTTAATTACAAAGACGCTCGGGTGGAGCAGTTCAGGATTACCATGTATGGAGACCCGCGCCTGCAGCGCCTTAGCGGGTTTACCAAAGGCAACTTCGGCCAATTGGAGGCGGAAGCCCTCGGCCCCCTGCTCACCGCGGCGGCCGGTGATCTTAAATTGCAGGCGGATAATTTTCAGCCCCACCTTTTGGGTTTGACCCCCTCGGCCCAGAGCACCCTCACCGGGAAATTCGGCGGCGTCTTTTCCTTGCCTCCCTTCCGGGCCGCGGGAGACCTGGAGGTCCGGGGGCAGTTGGCGCGCCAGCCCTTGAAAGAACTCAAGGGCCGCCTCAATTGGGACGGGGCCAAACTGAATTTCCCCCAGGCCAGGGTCCAATTAGGGTCCCTGACGGCGGATTTCAAAGGTTTCACGGAACCTAAAGGGCTGGAGGTCCAGTATCGCGGCCAGGTAACCGCGGATGGCTCCTGGCCGTGGCTGCCCCCGGACTTAAGGGGACGGCTGGAGGGGGAGGGCGCGGTGAAAGGCCCCTGGACCGAACCCCGGGTCACCTTCCAGGGAAAGGGCCAGGGCCTCTCCGGGGCCGGCTTCGCCGCGGAGTCGGTGAGCATCCGGGCTGAAGCGGCGGGGTGGATTCCCCAGACCGGACGACTGGAACTTCAAGGTTCAGGGCTCAAAACCCCCATGATCAATTTCTCCCAGGGCCGGCTCACCTGCCAGGGGGAAGCCGGCCGCTGGCGTTTCAGCTTCCATGCCTCTTCTCCCCAGGGGAAAGTGGAGGTGGAAGGCCAGGCCGACCTGAAAGCCCGGCCCTTTTCCCTGCTGGTGGACCGCTTCCGCTTCCAGCACCAGTCCTATACCGCGGCCAACACCAGCCCGGTGCATTTGCGACTCTTCGAAGGCTGGGAACTGGCCCCGGCCACTTTCCGGGTCAATGAAGGCCACCTGACCCTCCAGGCCGTGGCCCGGGCCGGCCATCTCCGGGGCCGGGTGGAATTCGACAACCTGGCGGCGGACATCCTTTCCGTCACCGGGACTGCCTACCAGGGAAAGCTGGGGGGTCAGTTCAACCTCAGCGGCGACCCGGCCCGCCCCATCATCCAGGGCCAGTTCAGTTGGGGGCCGGGACAGTGGGGGAATTTTGCTTTTAAATCATTAGCCACTGCCGTCAATTACCAGGATGCCCGCCTGTATCTAAACGGGAGGCTGGAGGAAAGCTCTGCGGGCCCGGGCCTCTCCTGGGAGGGGCATATTCCCTTTAACCTCTCCCTGTTGCCGCTGAAATGGGGTTTGGGAGACCGGGATCTCAACTTCCGGGTGCAGGGCGAACAGGCCAACCTGGCCATGCTCACCGGGCTGACGCCGGAAATCCCCCGGGCCGAGGGGTCTCTGGACGTGGCCGCGGTGTGGCAGGGCAGCCCCCGCCATCCCACGGTTTCCGGCCACCTGCGCTGGGGGGAAGGTTTCATCACCTTCCGCCAGGCGGGGACGCCTTATCAGTTGAGGCCGGGCCAAGCCATCCTCCGGGGGGAAAAACTTCTAATTCCCGAATTGACCCTGGTCAGCGGCGGCGGCTCCGCCCGTCTTTCCGGGGAGGTCACCCTCCACAAGGTGGAAGCCAAGGGGGTGCTCCAGGATTTCATGGCGGTGAAGCGCACCGGTTCCGAGGCCGCGGGCAACGGCACCCTCACCCTTAGCGGGCCCTGGTCCTCCCCCCTGCTCAAGGGACGCCTCATCATCCCCCGGGCCACCTTTATTCCCGGGTTTTTCCGGTCGGATAAGCATGAAGACGTAATGCTGGTGCGGCCCAAGGAACCTCCCAAGCCTCCGGCCAACGCCGGCCCCCAGCCCCGCAAACTCACTTTTTACAAGAATCTGCGCATGGACCTGGACCTGGAGGCTCCCGGCAACATCTGGCTCAAGGATAAACGCCTCATTGTGGAGATGGCCGGGAAAGTCAAGGTCAACAAGGCCACCGATCATCCCGCTTATGTGGGGGGTGAAGTCCAAGCCGTAAAAGGGTCATACGAACTCCAGGGCCGCATCTTCAAAATACAGCAGGGCGTCGTCCGCCTGCCCGGCCGGCCTCGGGAAGACGTAACCATCGAAGGCAAGGCCGTTCACGACATGGGCAACCTCACCCTGGTTTTGACCGCCACCGGCATGGTCAGCAGACCCCAGGTGCGGCTGGAGAGCGTCCCGCCGCTGCCGCCCCAGGACCTTCTGGCCTACCTGCTGTTCGGCCGCCCGGCCCGAGCCCTCACCCGGGAGGAAGCCCTCTCCGCCGGCCAACAGGCCGTGGGCATCCTGGGGGGCATCACCGCCCAGAAGCTCCAGGAATTGCTGGGCAAGGACTTCCCCCTGGTGGGGGACGTGACCCTGCGCAGTCCCCAGGCCGAAGGGGGCCGCCAGGCCGTGGGCGTGACCAAACCCCTCACCAAAGACCTATCCGTGTCCTTCGAACGTAAGTTCGACCCCCTGCACCGGGACCAGTCCGAGCAGGTAATCCTGGAATATAAAGTCAACAAGTACCTGAGCGTAGAATCCCAGATGGGCCGGCGCAACACCGGCGCGGACGTGCTGCTTAATTTGGATTTTTGATTGTTGCAGCCCCGACCTCGCATTCGGTACTAAAGTTGGCCTGCGAAAGGACGTTTTTCCGGCATGGCGCCAGGAGGGCAAGATGAAGCGCATCGTGGTCAATCTGGAAGAACAAATGGTGGAAGCGTACGAAGATGACGACCTCATACACCAATTCATCTGCGTCACCGGGGATGACGACCATCCCACTGATACCGGCGAGTTTAAAATTTTTCGCAAGCAGCATCCCTGCCGCAGCAAAACCTATGACGTCCAGATGGACTATGCCATGTTCTTCACCAAAGATGGCAAAGCCCTGCACCAGTATCACGGTCCGGTGCCTCTCAGCGTCGTCCGGGCTTTGAAGCAGGGAGTAACGGAGTGGTTCGGCTCCCACGGGTGCGTTCGCCTGGAAGAAGATGCGGCCTGCACCCTTTATGAATGGGCCCCGCTCAATACCAAAGTGACGGTAGTCTAATTTTGCCCCCCATGCTGCCGGCCCTGGGGAGGTGCGCTGCCGCGGCCTCTCTTCTGGTCCTGCTGGGAGGGGGCCTGCACTCTGGAACTTCGGCTCAACCCCTGCAGGTGGGCGCCGAAGTATTCGCGGTGGACCCGGGCAAAGTGGTGGAAGTATCGTACCGTACCCCCACCCTGCGGATGATGGCGCACCGGTGGGAGGCGGGGGCGCGGTTCACCATAATCTTCCTGGAAAAGGGCCAGCCCGCGCCCAGGGTTTGCCTGGCGGGGCCGGGGTTTGAACATGTCCTCCGGAAACTGGCGTCATTGAAGCTTTCCAGACACTTATCCGTCAGCCAGGTAAAAGCCTACGTTGAGAAAAAAAATTTCAACTCCTGGGCCGAATTGGAGGTTCGCGATATCAGCCAGATGGAGCCTTTCCAGGCCCGGATAATCCCGGTCCCCGGTTCGGATGCCGAAGCCCTGGTTCATTTCCACGGCGTCACCTATATGGTTAGCCTGGACGTTAAAATCTTCCAACTTATCTCGGGCGGGTGCAAGTCCTTGGCCGCGGCGGAATCTAACCAAAAATGACCTGGCGGTTTCTGGGGGGGCTTGGCTGAGACGGGATATTTCTTATCCTCGATCCCAAGCTCATGCTGGGGAACGCTGATCTCTGCCCAAGCTCCTGCTTGGGCTTAAGGATTAACGGCATTTAAACTCAATGGGTTGATTATGGTATCCTTGGTTAGGTTATGCAAAGCAGGATCTTTGCACCCAGGCTCGTTCCCAAGCAGTTGAACGTGGTCCTTCGGCCCACCCATAAATGATGAAAAGTATTGGGCACAGGCTTTCCAGCCTGTGTAGTTAAGAACTTTTCAGACCAGGAGCTTGGGAACGAGGGGAATAAATACGCTACCCAATCAAGGAGGCCCACATGACCGCACTGACGGTTCGCGCCGACGAACTCATCATGGCCTTTGAAGATCAGGGGGGAACTTTGCGACACTTCTTCGACCGCCAGACCGGCGAAGTATTGACCGTTTTGGAAGACGAGATGGAGGAAGAAGACGCCGAGCGGCTGGAGGCTGACCCCGATCGCTATCTCCTTATCGAGCCGGTGCCTTCTTGGGTGGGCTATGAAATTATGAGTGATTTCGTCGAGACCTTGCCGGATACCAAAGTCCGACGCGAGTTGGACCGGGCTCTTCAGCAAAGACGCCCTTTTCGCCGGTTCAAAGACGTATTGCTCAATTATCCGTCAGTTCAGGAGGATTGGTTTCGCTTTCACGAACAAGCTTTCAACAAAATCATCCTGGAATGGCTGGATGACCACGGGGTTGAAGTGACCCTTGCGCCTTTTCACGCCCAACCTTAATCCTGGCACAGCTTATCTTGCGGCCAGGCATATCACTTACGGCAAACAAGCCCCCATGCTCAAAGATCCATGACAGAGGCCAAAATCTTGGAGCATCTCTTTGCCGCCGCTGCCCCATTCATCCCCCAGGGTCGGGTCATAGACATCCGGGAATACGGCAGCGGCAATGTTCATGACACCTTCCTGGTAACGGTGGGCCGCGCCCACCCCGCGCTTGATTCCATCGGGGACCAACACTTTATCCTGCAGCGCCTCAACACCCGGGTCTTTCGCCGGCCGGAGGCGGTCATGGGGAACATGCGCACCGTCACCGAGCAGGGTTTGGCGCGTAATCCCCCAGACCCAGGCCGCCGCTGGGAGCTGCCCCGGGTGCTGTTGACCCCGGAGGGCCGGGATCTTTGGGTTGACCCCGACGGGTTCTTTTGGCGGGCCTTGAGCTTTATTGAGGGGGCCCGGACCTTTGACACCATCCGGGATTTGGACCACGCCCGGGAAGTGGGCTGGGCGCTGGGCATTTTCCACCGCCTCCTCAGCGACCTGCCCCCCGACCGGCTGGCGGACACCCTGCCCGGTTTTCACGAGACCCCGGGATACCTCAGGCGCTATGATGAGGTTCAGGCGAAACATAGTTACAACCGATCCCCCGAAGCGGATTATGGGATTAGCTTCATAAGGGCGCGTCGAGCCTGGGCGTCCGTCCTGGAGGATGCCAAAGCCCAGGGGAAGCTGCACCTCCGCCCCATTCACGGCGACCCCAAGATCAACAACTTCATGATGGACACCTTAACCGGGCAGGCCGTGAGCCTCATCGACCTGGACACCGTCAAACCCGGCCTGGTGCATTACGACATGGGCGACTGCCTTCGCTCGGGCGCCAATCTCCAGGGGGAAGAAACGGTGGATTTGGAAGCGGTGCGGTTTGACTCCGACATTTGCCGGGCCATCCTTCAAGGCTATCTCTCCCAGGCCAGGGAATTTCTCACTGAAAACGACTATGAATATCTATACGACGCCATCCGCGTCATCGCGTTCGAGCTGGGACTGAGGTTCTTCACCGATTATCTGGAAGGCAACGTTTATTTCAAGGCCCGGCATGAGGAACACAATCTGGCCCGGGCGCTGGTGCAATTCAAGCTCACCGAAAGCATCGAATCCCAGGAAACCGGCATCCGGGCCATCATCCGGGGTTTGAGACGACCGGTCAGCTTTCAGCAATAGAAGAAAACAGAAAACTGCATCAGCCATGTCCTCTGCCAAAAAGCTTACCGCGGACGCCTTCTTTATCCTGCAAATCGTTTTGTCCATAATCTCCGGCGGCAGCCAGTTCCGGCGCCTGCTCACCACTTCCCAGGGAGTAAACCTCAGTTGGCTGGTTAGCTGGCTCACCTATCTGGTGATCAATCTGTCTCTGACCATAAGGGCGCATCGCAGCCAGCCCAGCCGGGTCACCCTCCAGACCGTCTTGACCTACGTCTCCTGGACCGTGGCCATTGCCTCGTGCCTGATGGTGATGTTGTGGATGGGCCGGGAACTGTGGGATATCAAAGACACGGTGACCGCCGTGCTGGTAGGTCTGGCCGTAATCTTCACCTGGCTGCAAGCCCGGCGGCGGGGGCTGCCAATAACCGACCCGCTGGTGAGCGGCTTTTTGGCGGTCTGGTTTGTCGGCCTCCCGCAAATAACCCTGGCGTATAAAATATTTACCGTGGGCGGAGAAGGGCTAGCCGGATGGACGCTCCTAGCCGGACATGTGGGTATCGTGACCAGGCTGGGTCAGCTCTGGTTTGCCATCCGGGAGGCCGGGTGGGACCGCAACCGCCAGGGCGCGGCCCTGAGCGAAATCGCCAACGAAGCCACCTGGCTGCTGGTCACCCTGGCCTGGCTGAGGTGCTGGTTGTAAAAGTAATTTGAGGGGAGGGCCGGGGGATAACAAATCCCCCGCCCTCCCCCAAAGGTCTTTACTTGAATTAGCCTCCGGGGCTTTTCAATATAACCGAAACTGTTTGCTCCAACTGGGGAAATTCCCCGGGTCTTTCGGCTAAAAGCCGCTCCAGGCTGCGAAGCGCCCCGGGGATATAGCGGGCGAAATAATCTTTTCCCTTCACCTTGGTCAAAAACCCGAAGGCCCCCAGGATCTGCAAATTGCGGCACAGGGCCAGGTAAAAGTACTGCTCTCGAAACGATTCCCGGTTCAGGGCCATGCGGGCCGCCAGCAGGTCCAGGTAGTAATCCAGTAGTTCTTCCTGCCAGGCGGGGTTTAAATTCACGTAAGGGTCAATGAGCAGCGCCGCGGGGTCATACCCCAGGGGCCCCAAGCGGCCCCCCTGGAAGTCGATAACCCGCAGGCGCCCATCCTTTATCATCAAATTGCGAGACTGAAAATCCCGGTGGAGGAAATAGTTCTCCCCAGGGGGAAGCGCCCCGGCCAGCAACCGCTCAAAATCCGGGGCCAGGTCTTCCACCGTCACTTTAAGGCCCTGGTAAGCCTGAACAAAGGCCCGGACAAAATAGCCGCACTCCCGTTCCAGGAGGAAGGGCCGGTCCACCACCGGGGTGTCGAAACACCAGGCCGGGTCGAAGCCTGGGGCGCCGTCCAGTTGCTGGCGCACCAGGATTTCCAGGGCCTGGCGGTACCACCGGCGCACCTGGGGTTCCGGGAGCCGGCGCGCCGCGGCCTCCAGATTCACGTCCCCCAGGTCTTCCAGGAGCATCCAGCCCTCTTCCCGGCAGAAGTGGTGAATTTCCGGAACCGGCGTCCCCCGGCCCCGAAGATGGCGGCCGATGAGATAGTATGAATCGTTTTCAGTTATCTCTTCTCCGGGGGCGTAAGGGTGATAGAGCAAAACCAGGGTGGGGGAACCGGGCAGGCGGAAAAACCGGCGGTCGGAGCCGTCCCCGGCCAGGGGTTGGGCCCCGGCCAGGGTCGCGCCCCGCTCCCTGACCGCGGCCTCCAGTCTTGGGCTCCAGGGAACCGGGGCCATGGGGGCCGGCTTAAGATTCATAGTCCACCGCAACGATGGAGTCGCTGGCGGCCAGGATGTACCTTACCACCTCCTGGTGGGCCGGGTGGGCCTGGTAAGCCCGGAAGCCCTCCAGGGAGTCGAACTTGGCCACCAGGGCCAGGTCGTAGGACCGCTTGGAGCGGATTATGTCCGCGCCCACTTCAAAGTGGTGGAAATCGGGAATCCTGCCCTCCATTCCCGCCAAGACACCCCGAACCTTTTCCATATTTTCGGGGGCCGGGTCTTTAAGTTTGAAGAGCACGATGTGGGTGAGCATAGGGTTAGTCTCCTAAGAAGGGAGCAGTGAGCAGTGAAATCAATCCGTGTTTATCTGCGTTCATCTGAGGTTTCAAACGTTCATCCGCGGTTTCAAACTAATATTTTCCCCCGGGCCGATTGGGCCACTTCCGCCCCCGGCCCCACAATGCAATCCTCCAAGGTTATTCTGGGGGCGATTACGGCATTATCCATAATCACCGTATTTTTTAAAAAGGCTCCGGCCCCCACTGATACTCCCGCCCCCAGACAGACGCCGCTGCCAAAATGGACGCGTCCGCCCACCATGGCCCCAGGTCCGATCAAAGGATCGGAGACGCCGGGGAAGAAGGAAGCCAGATGAGAGGGCGGTCTGGTCAACAACCACCAGTGCGCGGCCAGATAATTGGCGGGAGTGCCCAGGTCCTGCCAGTAATGCCCCAGGGCCACCAGGGCCTCCAGCCTTTCCCCCGCGGCCAGGGCCTCCCGCCAGGCGGCCACCAGGTCGTAAGGGCCGGTAGCGGGGATATAGCGAAAAATCTCCGGGCTGACCACCTGGACCCCGGTATAGGCCAGGGCGCGTCCGGCCCCGCCCGGCGGCGGCTCACCGATGCTTACCACCCGGTTTCTTTCCACCCAGACTTTGTTGTACGGGGGATGGTCGTGAACCACCAAAGTGGTTATGGCCTGTTCAAGATGGCGGTGGTAAATGTTCCCCAGGTCCAGGTCAGTGACGATGTCGGCATTCACCACCAAAAAGGAGCCGCCCCCCAAAATCTCCCCTAACCCCCGCAAGCCCCCGCCGGTGCCCAGGATCTCCGGCTCATGGCTCACCTCAATTTCCAACCCCGGCGGCCTCTGTTCCGCCAGAAACCGCTGCACCTGGTCCGCCAGATGATGGGTGTTCACCGCCACCCGGGTGAAACCCGCCGCTTGAAGCTGCTCCAGCAGCAACCCCAACAGCGGCCGGTTCAACACCGGCAGCAATGCCTTGGGAACCCGATACGTAAGGGGCCGAAGACGGGTCCCTAATCCCGCGGCGAGTATGGCGGCTTGCATGGTTGTTGAGAGTGTTTTGGGGGAGGGGGCCAAGGGCGCCGCCCTTACCCCCTCCCCCAATCCCTTAAGGAGGGCATTTGCTGGCCGCCTCCGGCGGCCCCTCAAAGGGTTGGGAGGGGGGGCAGGGGGGAGGGCAGGGAGCGTTGCTCCCTGGCCCTTCCCCCAGATCTTACTTCTTATACCCCAACTTCCTTAAAATTTCGTGGCGCCAGGTGCGGCCGGCGTCGCCTTCCACTCCCTTAGGGGGCAGTCCGTCCACCACCCCCAGGATGCCCCGGCCCTGTTCCGTCTGGGCCACGATGACTTCCACCGGGTTGGCGGTGGCGCAGAAGATGCGGCATACTTCCGGGCACATCTTCACTGCGTTGAGGACGTTGATGGGGAAGGCGTTTTTCAGCAGGATGTTGAAGGTATGACCCGCGGCCAGGTTTTGGGCGTTTTCCGCGGCTGCGTCCATGAGGTCCGGGTCATTGCCTTCCACCCGGATGAGGCAGTCTCCCGAGGATTCGGAAAAGGCCAGCCCGAACTTGATGCCCGGAACCGCGGCTATCAAGGTTTCGTAGAGGTCTTCCACGGTTTTGATGAAGTGACTCTGGCCCAGGATGATGTTGGCCCCTTCGGGAATCCGCAGTCTTACCACCTTCAGTTCCATGGCCCGCCTCGCCCTTTCATGGCCGGAATTCCTTCCCAGCCGGTGGTTTTTTTGGTATTATAATTCTGTTAAGGGCAAAGAGAAAGGGGTAAAAAAAGGGGGAAAAGGGGATAAGGCGGATAATCGGTGAACTGGCGCTCCGGGTATTTTTGAAGATGGTCAGAAAATTTCTTCTATCGATATTCTCGATTCTATTTTTGACCTCCGCCGCCGGGGCGCAGGTGAAAATCGGCCTTTATCTGCCCATGACCGGCTCCGCCGCGGCCATGGGCCAGATGGTGTGGGAAGGGGTGCAGGTAGCCCACCAGCTGGAGCCCCAGATCCTGGGGCAAAAAGTGACTTTGGCACTGGCGGACACCCGTAGCGACAAGATCGACGCGGCCAACGCGGTGAGCCGCCTCATTGAAAAAGACAAGGTGGCGGCCATCATCGGCGAAGTCATCAGCAGCGACACCCTGGCCGGGGTGCCCATTGCCGAACGGGCCGGGATTCCCAACATCTCGCCCACGGCCACCAACCCCCTGGTGACCCAGAACCGCAAGTACGCGTTTCGGGCCTGCTTTGTAGATGACCTTCAGGGCCGGGTGGCGGGCCGCTTCGCCCGGGAGACTTTGAAGGCCGGGCGGGCCGCGGTGCTCATCGACCAGGCCCAGGACTACTGCGTGGGGCTGGCCAACTTCTTTATGGCGGAGTTCAAGCGCCGGGGCGGAGAAATCGTCTCCGTGAGTTACATCCACACCGGCGACCAGGACTTCACCGCCCAGATTTCCGCCTTTAAAAGAAAGAATCCGGATCTGATCTACGCGCCCAACTACTATGCTGAAAACGCCCTGCTGGCCAAACAGCTTAAGGACTTGGGAATGAAAACTCCCATCCTCACGGGGGATGGGGCCCAGGTGCCGGAACTTCTTAGCATCGGCGGCCCCGCGGTGGAAGGCATGTACTTCACCGCCCATTTTCACCGGGAAGGGGCCATCACGGAGTTGGGCAAGAAGTTTCTTAAAGCCTATGAATCCACTTATAACAAGCAGTTGGACGCGTTCGCGGCCCTGGGGGGAGAATGTTATTTCCTGCTGGCCCATGCCATCAATAAGACCGGCTCCCTGCAAGGTATGAAAATCGCCCAGGCCCTGGCGGATATTAAAGACTTCCCGGGCATCACCGGCATCATCACCATGGGCCCGGACCACAATCCCATCAAGCCCGTGGTGGTGCTGAAGGTGGAAAAGGGAAAGTTTGCTTATCAGACGACCATAAAACCCTAAATGAAACCGCCGATGGACGCCGATAAACGCAGATTAAAATTAGATAAAATAACTGAAAAGACTATTGGTTGTATTTTTAAAGTAAGCAATACCTTGGGCTGCGGCTTTTTAGAGAAAGTTTATGAAAATGCACTAGTAATAGAGCTTCAGAAAAATGGATTAAAAGTCAAACAACAATATGGGATTCAGGTTGAATATGACGGTATGGTTATAGGTGAATTTGCCGCAGATTTACTGGTTGAAGATGCCGTAATTATTGAGCTTAAAGCTGTTAAGAATTTGGATGAGGTTCACCAAGCCCAATGCATGAATTACCTAAAGGCTACTGGATTAACCGTATGCCTTCTGGTTAATTTTGGCAAACCAAAAGCCGATATAAAGCGCATTGTAAATAATTTTTAATCTGCGTTCATCGGCGTCCATCGGCGGTTAAAAAACGAGGTTTTTCTGGCACCAGACATCAAACAACCGGGCCTATTCACTATGGAAGCACGATCCGTACCCATCAATATCGAGGATGAAATCCGCAAGTCCTACCTGGAATACGCCCTGAGCGTCATCATCGGGAGGGCTTTGCCGGACGCGCGGGACGGGCTCAAGCCCGTGCACCGCCGCATCCTCTTCGCCATGAGCGAGGCCGGCAACGACTGGAACCGGCCTTACCGCAAAAGCGCCCGCATCGTGGGCGACGTCATCGGTAAATACCACCCCCACGGCGACACCGCGGTCTATGACGCCATCGTCCGCATGGCCCAGGACTTTTCCCTGCGCTACCCCCTGGTGGACGGCCAGGGGAACTTCGGCTCCATCGACGGCGATGCGCCCGCGGCCATGCGTTACACCGAAGTGCGCTTAACCCGCCTGGCCCACGAGCTCCTCCAGGACCTGGACAAAGACACGGTGGATTTTGTGGCCAACTACGACGGCTCCATGAAAGAGCCGCTGGTCATGCCCACCCGGATTCCCAACCTGCTCATCAACGGCGCGTCGGGCATCGCGGTGGGCATGGCCACCAACATCCCGCCCCACAGTCTGGATGAAGTCTGCGACGCGCTCCTGGCCTGCCTGGAAAACCCGGATATTACCCTGGACGAACTCATGGCCATTATTCCGGGGCCGGATTTCCCCACCGGCGGCTTCATTTACGGGGCCGAAGGCATCGCCGAGGCCTACCGCACCGGACGGGGCCTCATCCGCCTTCGGGCCAAGGTGGTGGTGGAGCGCAAGGGGGGCCGGGAAACCCTGGTGGTCCGGGAACTCCCCTACCAGGTGAACAAAGCCCGGCTCATCGAACGCGTGGCCGAACTGGTGAAGGAAAAGAAGATCGAGGGCATCTCCGAGCTCCGGGACGAATCGGATCGGGAAGGCATGCGGGTGGTGATTCAGCTCAAAAAGGACGAAAACTCCCAAGCCATCCTGAACCAGCTTTATCTCCACACCCAGATGCAGGTCACCTTCGGCATCAACCTGGTGGCCATCGTCCAGGCCCGTCCGGAGCTGTTGAGCCTTAAAGACCTGCTGCGCCACTTCCTGGAGCACCGCCGGGAAGTCATCATCCGGCGCACCCGTTTTGAACTGAAAAACGCCGAAGCCCGGGCCCACATCCTCCAGGGGCTGCTTATGGCTTTGAGTTACCTGGATGCGGTCATTGCCTTGATCCGGGCCGCGTCCAACCCGGCTGAAGCCCGGGAGCAGCTCATGGCCGGGATGTTCATCACTGCGGTACAGCCTCCTTTAAGCTTGGCGGAGACCCGAGCGGGTTTCGCCCTATCCGAACCCCAAGCCCAGGCCATCCTGGACATGCGGCTTCAGCGCCTCACCGGCCTGGAACGGGATAAGATCATCCGGGAGGCCCAGGAAGTGGAAGCCGCCATCCAGCGCTACCGCCAGATCCTGGCGGAAGAGGCCCAGGTGAAAGCCATGATCGCCCAGGAGCTCAAGGAATTGAAAGAGCGCTACGGCGACGGCCGGCGCACCGAAATCGTCCCCCAGACCGCGGAACTCACCCCCGAAGATCTCATCGCCGAAGAAGACATGGTGGTGACCTTCAGCCACCGGGGCTACATCAAGCGCACGCCCCTGACCATCTACCGCAGCCAGCGCCGGGGCGGCAAGGGTCGCATGGGCATGGTCACCCGGGAAAACGACTTCGTGTCCCAGCTCTACGTGGCCTCCACCCACAGCTACTTCCTGGTATTCACCAACCAGGGCCGGGTCTTCTGGCTGAAAGTCCATGAAATTCCCGTGGGCATGCCGTCGGCCCAGGGCAAGGCCATCGTCAACCTGATGAATCTGGGAGAAGGAGAAAAGGTGGCCACCATCCTGCCGGTGCGGGAATTCGCCTCCGGGGTTTCGGTGATCATGGCCACCCGCCGGGGAGTGGTGAAGAAGACGGACCTGATGAACTTTCAGCGGCCCCGCAGCGGCGGCATCATCGCGTGCTCCCTGGACCCGGAAGATGAACTGGTGAGCGTGGCCCTGGTAGAGCCGGAACAGGAAATTCTCCTGGGCACCCGCCTGGGCAAAATCATCCGCTTCCCTTCCGGGGAAGCCCGGGACATGGGGCGCACCGCCCGGGGGGTGAAAGGCATTGAAGTGGCCGAAGAGGACGCGGTGGTGGGCATGGAAGTCATCCGCCCCGGAGGCACTATCCTCACGGTCACGGAACGGGGTTTCGGCAAACGCACCCCGCCGGAAAAATATCCCCGGCACCATCGGGGAGGCTTGGGAGTCCTGGGTCTTAATATCACCAAGCGCAACGGCCCGGTGGTGGAAATCCTCCAGGTGGACCCCGACGATGAAATCATGCTGGTCACCGACGGCGGCAAAATCATCCGCCTCCCGGTGAACGGCATCTCCATTATCGGCCGGGTGACCCAGGGGGTCAAACTCATCGAAGCCGAGGCGGAAGAGCGGGTGGTGAGCCTGGCCAAGGTGGCGGAAAAGGGCGAGAACGGTGACGGCGAAGACAGCCCCGGACTCCTTTGAAGCCCATCCCGTGGCGGTCGTCGGCGCCGGCAGTTGGGGCACCACCCTGGCCCACCTTCTGGGGGAGAAAGGGCTGCCCGTCCAGCTTTGGGTGCGGGAACCCGACGTCTTTGAAGGCTTGCGCCGGGACCGGGTCAATTATACCTTCCTGCCGGAAGTCCGGCTGTCCTCTCGAATCTCCTACTCTCAGGATTTTGCCGCGGTGCTGAACGGGACCGCGGTGGTGGTCATGGCGGTGCCGTCCCACGGTTTCCGGGGGGTGGCCCGGAGCCTCAAGCCCCATTGGCCCCGGGGCGCGGTGCTCCTCAGCGCCACCAAGGGCCTGGAGATCGACTCCCTCCTGGACATGGAAGGGGTGGTGCGGGAAGAACTGGGCCCGGAAGTGGTCTACGCGGTGTTGGCCGGCCCCAGCTTCGCCCGGGAGGTGTTTCAGAAACAGCCCACCGCGGTGACCATCGCCTGCCGCCAGCGGGAGGTGGCGTTAAGACTCCAGCGCCTTTTTTCCACCCCCTATTTCCGGGTTTACACTTCCCATGACGTCACCGGCGCCGAGTTGGGCGGAGCCCTGAAGAACATCTTCGCCATCGGCGCCGGCATCCTGGTAGGCATGGATCTGGGGGACAACCCCCGGGCCGCCCTCATCACTCGGGGGCTGGCGGAAATGACCCGCCTGGGCCACCGTCTGGGAGCCAACCCCATGACCCTCATGGGCCTGGCGGGGTTGGGAGACCTCATCCTCACCTGCACCAGCCCCCAGAGCCGCAACTTCCAGGTGGGCCTCAAATTGGGCCAGGGCATGACCCTGGATCAGATCCTGGAAGGCATGGCCATGGTGGCCGAAGGGGTTAAAACCTGCCGGGCGGTGCGCCTCCTGGCCCAGCGCCTGGGGGTGGACATGCCCCTGGTGGACGCGGTTTACCGCATCCTATACGAAGACCTGGCCCCCCGGGACGCCATCAAAAAGTTGATGACCCGGGAATTGAAAGACGAACTGGAGGCCATGTCGGAGACGTGGTAGGGAGCGGTGGTTGTTAGCCGGTGGCGGGATGCTTCCCGGAACCGCTGGAAGAAGAGACGGTATAAGCCATGCCCCAATTTGCATGCCCTTACCTCAAAGGTGAGGTAGAATTAACTCAGGAGCGGGAAAACCACATAATTGAGCGGCATCCAGAGCTGGCGGCGGATTGCCATCAACTGCTGGCCGATACCTTGATGTCGCCAGACTTGGTGCGCCGAAGCGTCCGGTTGGGTAACGCCCGGTTATTCTCCCGGTGGTTTCCCCAGGTGCGAGGCGGCAAGCACTTGGTGGTCGTGGTGGTAACAGCCCCGGCCCCCGGTCGGCGGCACTGGATCGTAACCGCGTACTTGGCCCGCCGTCTTGCTGAAGGAGAGACAGAATGGCAGCGAAATTGACCTTCAAATATGACCGAGGTGCGGATATTCTGCATATTGACAAGTGTCCGCCTTACCCGGAGCAGGAATCCGAAGAACTGAGCGATGATATCATCGTGCGTCTCAACCCGACCACCGGTGAAGTGGAAAACTTGGAGGTGTTGTTCTTCTCTACCCGGCTGTTGCGGCAGGACTTATTCGAGTTGCCCGTGACTGCGGATTTGCGATTGGTGGGTACGAATCTCTAGAATAGCTGCTTATTGCTTACTACTTACTTCAGTGCTCACAGAGAGAAAAATGAAATACAAACCCATCGACACTGCCATTCCCACCCTGGGCGAAGCCAAGGTGGAATCCCCCATCCGGGCCGCGCCCATGTTCGACCGCACCGGCCAGCCGGTGGAAAAGAAGTTTGTATCGGATGGGGACCGGGTCCTGGTTTACGACACCCTGGATTACCTGGAGCAGCTCCGGCCGGGGGATAAGCCTCTTAACTTCGAGCTGGCCGGGCCCCGGGCCAAGATTTACTTTGACCCTTATAAGCTGCACTGCGCCATTGCCACCTGCGGCGGGCTGTGTCCCGGCACCAACGACGTGATCCGGGCCATCGTCATGGAACTGTACCACCTGTACCGGGTGAGGCATATCTACGGCGTGCGCTATGGCTTTCAGGGCTTCATTCCCCGATACGGCCATGACTTGATGGAGTTTAATCCTCAAAAGGTGGTGGACATTCACAGCTTCGGGGGCACCATCCTGTCATCCTCCCGGGGGCACCAGGACATCGGGGAGATCGTGGACGCCCTGGACCGCCTGAATATCCATCTCCTTTTTCTCATCGGCGGCGACGGCACTTTAAAGGCTGCGGACCTCATCTGCGAGGAGGTCGCCCGCCGGGGCCTGCGCATCGGGGTCGTTGTCGTCCCCAAGACCATTGACAACGACATCCTTTTCGTGTCCCGGTCCTTCGGGTTCGACACCGCGGTGGAAATGGCCACCCAGGCCATCCGGGCGGCCCACACCGAGGCCGCGGGCGCGCCCAACGGCATCGGCCTGGTGAAGCTCATGGGGCGGCACTCCGGGTTCATTGCGGCCAACGCCGCCCTGGCCCTGCGGGAAGTGAACTTCGTGCTCATCCCGGAGTCGGACTTCGACATCGAAGGGGATTACGGCCTCCTGGACCGTCTGGAGGCCCGCCTCAAAGCCCGGGGCCACGCGGTTATTTTGGCCGCCGAGGGCGCGGGGCAGAAATACTTTTGCGCCGAAAACCTGATCTGCGATCCGTCCGGCAACGTCAAACCCGGGGATATCGGGGTGCTCCTGGCGGATAAGATTAAAGAATATTTCCAAAACCGGCGCATGGAGGTCACCCTCAAATATATCGACCCCAGTTATATTATCCGCAGCGTTCCGGCCAATTACAGCGACAGCATCTACTGCGGCTTTTTGGGGCAGAACGCGGTGCACGCCGGCATGGCCGGCAAAACCGCGATGCTGGTGAGCCGCTGGCACGGCCATTACGTCCACGTGCCCATCAAGGCCGCGGTGGGGAAACGCAAGGAAGTGGAGCTGGACGCGCCCCTGTGGCGCAGCGTCCTGGAATCCACCGGGCAGCCGCCGCTTAAGAATCCATAATGACCGGGGACCGAGGACCGGAGACCGGTGAAAGACAAGGGGCCGAAGTTTTGCCCCCGTCTTCCGTCCCCCGTCTCCCGTCTACAAATTAGCAAGAACTAAGCCATACCGAATGAGAAACAATTCTGATAAAACCCCTGTATTCCAATGCCAGCAGTGCGGCGAGTGCTGCGCGGGCAAGGGCGGCATCTATGCCACTCGGGATGAAGTGGCCGCCATGGCGGGATTTCTGGGGCTTTCCGAGGAAGATTTCCTTTTTCACTATGTAGAGGAATCTCCCATGGGGCCCAGGCTGGGCACGGCGGATGGAGCCTGCGTTTTCGTGGAGGATAACCGCTGCCGGGTTCACCCGGTCAAGCCCCGCATCTGCCGGGAGTGGCCCTTTCTGGCCCCCCTGCTCCAGTATCCGGAAGAACTGGAATACGCCAAGGGCGCCTGCCCGGGCATCGATCCGGATTGTAGCCACGAGGAGTTTGTGAGCGCGGTCCGGGGCCAGGGGAAACCTTGACGGCCTAAAAATATGAAGAGCGCCAGGGCTGGCTCCGGGAAGTGCGCCGGGTGGTGAACAGGTTTTTTCCCCGGGAGCCGTGTTGTTAGCTCTTGGAATATCCTGGTTATGAAGCCGCCGTCTTTAGCCGTGGCAAACAAATAGCGGTAAACACAAAATCGCACCTCTCATTGGGGAGATCAATGTCAAAGCCTCTTGAGCTTCAACAACGCCTGTTGGCAGCATCACTACTTTTTGCCGCCCTTCTCATCGGCCATCCTGCGGCATCCCAGGATAAGGCCGCTCCTGCCGACCCTTTCACCCAGGGCGTCGCGGCTCTTTCCGAGGGCAAGCCGGCCCAGGCCATCGAGCTTTTCACCGAGGTCCTGAAGCACAACCCGGATCTGGTAGAGGCTTACATCAACCGGGGCATCGCCCACCTCAAGCTGGGCCAGGAGGTGGACGCGGTGACGGATTTCGACCGGGCCGTGGAGTTGAACCCCAAAGCCGCGGAGGGCTATTACAACCGGGCGCTGGCTTACAGCCGGGCCGGCCTCTACGACAAAGCCCTGGAAGATTATACCCAGGCCCTGAAATATGCCCCCAAAGACTGGCAGGTTTATTATAACCGGGGGAATGCTTATCTGGACGCAGGCAAGACCCGGGAAGCCCTGGAGGACTACCAGAAGGCCCTGAAGCTCCACCCTGAGGCCCCGGAGATCTTGCAGAACCGGGGACTGGCCTACCTCCATCTGGGGGAGGCGGATAAGGCCCTGGAAGACTTCCAGACGGTGCTCCGGCTCAACCCCAACTTCGCCCGGGCCCATTTCGGAAAAGGACAGGCCCTGGAGAAACTGGACCGCCAGGCCGAAGCCAAGGAAGCCTTCCGCCTCTTTCTGAAGACCGGCAACCCCGATACTGATGCACCCCTGCTCCAGCAAGCCCTGGAACGTCTGAAATAGGGTCCATTTTTGGTCGTCCGGTCCTGGCAAAAAAGCGCCATCGGATTTAACTTAAGGCAGCAGTGATGCCCTAATGAAATGGCATATTTTTACCGAGGCGAAAGTTCAAAGGAGTATCGCATGATCAACCGTATTGTCCACCGTCTGGCATTGATTTTAGCTCTTTTATTAGCCATTCCCGCCGCGGCTCTGGCCGGCCAACCCACCGACATCGTCAAGAGCACGGTGGATGAAGTCCTCCGCCTGCTCTCCGACCCGGGTCTGAAGTCCCCGGACAAGAAAAAGCAGCGCCGTCAAATGATCAAGCGGGCCATTGACCGCCACTTTGACTACGATGAGATGTCCAAACGCAGCCTGGGGGCCTCCTGGAGGAACCTGACCCCGGCTCAGCGCAGTGAGTTTGTTGGACTTTTTGCAGATCTCCTGGAAGCCTCCTATGCCGAGAAAATTGAGCGTTTCAGCGACGAAAAAGTGAACTACACCGGGGAAATTCTGGATGGGGCGGACTACGCCGAAGTCCGCACCACTATCATCCGGAAAAACGACCGCATCCCCATGGATTACCGATTATACAAGGCGGAAGGCTCCTGGAAGGTCTATGACGTGGTCATCGAAGGGGTGAGTCTGGTGAGTAATTACCGGTCCCAGTTCAGCCGCATCATCCGGGAAGGCTCTTATGGGGAACTGGTGCGCCGTCTCCGGACCAAGGTGAACGAGCTGCAACAATTGGAGAAGATGTAAGGGGAAGAGCCGCGTTCAAGGGCGATGATTTAAGCACTTTGCTTTTCACCGGCAAAGTGAGGTGGGCGGATATTTAATGAGCTTGGCTGGATGGAAGATGTTACAATGAAAAATGAGATGTATGGAAGAATTCCTGGCCAGGCAGTTTCCCGTGCGGGTAGGGGAGCCAGCTGATTGGCCGCCGAGGCAGGTTGAAGTCATGAAGCCATCGAATAAGCTGGCAATGCTGAAGTCAGGGGCTTTGGCCCTGGCCCTGCTGTTAACCATGACCGCGTCCTTGGCCCAAGCCGGCAGCCCCCTGGAGGACGTCAAAAGTTTAATGGATGAGGTGATGGGCATAATCCATAACCCGGCTTACCAATCTCCCGCCCAAAAGGCGGCCCGGATTCAGATAATCGAAAAGGTCACGGCCCGCCGGGTGGACTACCAGGAGATGGCCCGGCGCACCCTGGACAATACCTGGGATTCCCTGAGCAAAGCCCAACGCTCTGAGTTCGTGCACCTGTTCAGCGAGCTGCTGAAGACCTCTTATGCCGACCGGCTGGACGAACTGAACAAGGCCCAGGTGACTTATCAGAAGGAAACCCGGAGTGGGCGCCAGGCCGAAGTCACGGCGCTGATCTTGCGCCCCAATGACAAGATCCCGGTGACGTTCTGCCTGCTCCAGGATGCCCAGGAATGGAAGATCTATGACCTGGTCATCGACGGGGTGAGCCTGATGAGCAATTTTAACTCCCAGTTCAGCCGGATCATCAAGGCCACCTCCTACGGCGAACTGGTGCAATGCCTCAGGGTCCAGCTCAAGGCCCATAAGGTGGACGTGGATACCTGTCCCACGCCGCCCAGCGCCACCAAGAAGCCCAAGTCTAAGACTGCGGGCTAACGACCTGTAGAAAAAAGGGGCGGCGAATCAGCTTTAACCGCGTAAGGCAACCTGTCTCCAACTGAGTCCCCACGGGGCATCTGGCCGAGAAGCTTTTTTCCTCTCCAGGCATCTTGGCGGATTCCCTTTCTTTATCTTCTCCTTTGCCGAACGGTCTGGGCAGATTTCCTTTGCTCTTCGGTTGACAAGGAAAAGTGAGTGCTTAAATGTTTGGATAAATTTGGGAAACATCAATCGGAGGAGCGACGTATGGAATCAAGAAAAGTTTATCAGGAGAAATTGGAAGCCCAACTGAAAGAGTGGCGGGCTAAGATGAGTGAATTAAAGGACAAGGCCAAGAAAGCCACGTCTGAGGCGAAAGCCGAAATGGAGAAACAGATTGAGGGCTTGCGCGCCAAGACGGAAGTGGCCCAGCAAAAGCTCAAAGAAGTAACGGAAAAAACGAAAGACGCCAGCGCTGAGGCTTGGGAGAAGGTGAAAGGGGAGGCTGACAAGGCGGTGGAAGAAGTGAAAAGCGTTTGGGAAAAGATCAAATCCAAGTTCGGATAACCCCGGGGTGTTTTAAGTGAGACCGGGGAAATCTAATCAGCATTAAGCGAATTTTAAATTTGGGTAAACCAGATATCTGATGCCTGTGAGCTAAAAATTTCCCGGTCCTCCCCCTAAGGTAAAAATTCTAAAATCAATGATTATCCTACCCGTCATTCTTCCGGGCCTGTTGGAGTTTCTCTAGGGCCCGTTGGAGATTGGCCTTGGCTTCGCCGTAAAAGGTGGGGCGGAGTTCCAGAGCCCGCTGGAAGCATTTGGCGGCTTCCTCGTATTTCCCTTCCATAAAATAATGAACTCCGATGTTATTGTAGGCCTGGGCCTCATCGCCCGCTTTCTTGAAGGCGTTCAGGGCTTCCTCATAACGTTTGGCGGCCGCCAGAGCCATGCCCAGTTGATAATTGACCTTGAGATTGCCCGGGTCCAGGGCCTGACCTTTCTTGAGCCACTCCAGGGCCTGGGGGTAATTCTTCAGCTTTAGATTCGCCTGGCCCAGGGCCACGTAAGTGTTGACATCTCTGGGGTTCGCTTCCACGGCTCGCTTGAGTTCGGCAATCGCCTGGTCCGTTTGCCCGGCTTCCAGGAAGCTGACCCCCAAAAAATGCCGGGCCTGGGCCCGCCGGGGGTCTTGGGCCAGGACCAGTTGGAATTCCTCTATGGCCTGAGGCAAGCGCTTTTCTTTAAGGTGGACTAGCCCCATGGCCTCGTGGGCCTCCAGCATTTCCGGATGTTTCACCAGTACCAGGGCCAATTCCCGGCGGGCGACTTCCAACTGGTTGGTGAGAAGGAAAATCACCCCGATTTTGTAACGGATATCAAAGCGATCAGGTTGGTCTTTGACAATCTGGAGGAAGTGCACCAGTGAGGTTTCATAGTCCCGGTTCTTAAGGGATAGGTCCCCCAGGGCCTCCAGGCGATCCGGCGGGAGGAGGGGCTGCTGCTGAGAACTCCTGGCGCGTCCGAATTTTACCCGGGATTCCCCCGTTTGGCCAGGTTCCTCGGGAGCCGATACCCGGGGAGATCCGGCAGAATTCCGGGCACACTGGCTCACCGCCAAGACCACGGCCGCGGCCAGGGCCAGGGCAACCACACGTCGGAAAAAGTTCAGCCTACCCATCTTCCGGCTCGGGCTGTAACCCGGCTATCTGGTCCAGGCCCGCCAGCTCTTTGCCTAAAACGATCTTTACATCGGCTCCGGGAGGCAGTTTATCCCGGGGCTGCAGGGAAGACATGGGAAAATGTCGCGCATTCAGGGCCTGGGCCACCTTCCGGGCTTCCGGGCGGTAATAAATGATGGTCCATTCGGCGCCGAAGTCAATGTGGTTGCCGATTCGGGCCACGTTATAACCTTCATCGTGCAACATGCTCCGGACCCGGTGAGCCAATTTGTTAATCCCTGCACCGTTCAGCACCAAAATTTTCGTGCCCCCCAACTCCTGGGCGGTGAGCTTGGTGGCCGGAGCAGGAGGACCCGCGGCCGCCTTGGCCGGGGGCGCTTCCGGGGCCGCCGGGGCTGGCTCCGGCCGGTTGGAAAGGGTAGCCGGGGCTGGTTCCGGCCGGATAGAAGCCGCCACGGTCTTGGGCTTGGAAGCTAAAACCGGGGCAGGGGGTTTAGGCTCCGGAGACACCTGCTTAACCTGCTCGGTGGGTTTGGGCGCCGGGGAGGGGGATTTTCCCTCAGGCGGGCTGGGAGGCGCCGCCTGTGAGGATGAGGCCAGCGGGGGCGGGGCCGTCTGGGCCGTCGGGCGAGGCGCCGGTGGCGGAGAAGCAGTCCGGGGAAAGTCTGAAGTTTTGCCCAGGGTCGTCATAGCCAGTTGCATCATGTTCCGGGCCACCGCCTCTCCGCTCGCGTCTTTCCAAAGGCGGTAGGCTTCATCCTGCTTTCCCAGACGGCAGTAAAGAAGTCCCAGGTTATTTCGGGCTGCGTCATTCTTGGGGTTCCGGGCCAGAGCCGCTTTGAAACAGGCTTCGGCTTCCGGCCACTTGGACTCCTGGTAATAGGAGAAGCCCAGGTTGTTGGCCAAAGCCTGGTGATCGGGATGCTGGACCAGGGCCTCCTGATAAATCTGGCGGGCCCGGGAGTAATCCCCCAGGGTTTCATAGGTGCGAGCCAGGGCGTTTATCACCTTGAGGTTGCGGGGGTCCAGGGAGTAAGCCTCTTCCAGCTCCTTGAGGGCCAGGTCCGGTCGGCCCATCAACTGAAAATAGTGAGCATTGCGCAGCAACCGGGCCGGATCGTTGGAAACCGGCCGGATCGTGGCGAAAAAGTCATCCGCGTTACTTACTCCATAACCCCGGGCCACCGGGCGGCTGCACCCCCAGGCGCTCACCCAGATAACCCCCAACATCGCCAGGACGAGCCAAACTCGGGAGAACCCCCGAAAATTGCCGGGACCTGTGTGTTCCATGGCTTTTCCCCCTCAACCCCCATCCTTGGAGGAGGGCATCATTGGCTGCCGCCGCTGCCGCCGCCGGTGGTTATGGATATGAAGGGTTTCTTTTCTTCAGGCTTGAAGCTCTTCTCATACTTCTCATAGAGATTCACCGCTGTATCGGGGGGCAGCCCGGTGGTGGGCCTGGTGTCCAGCGCCGCCTGAGGGTTGATAATCTGCTGCGCCATGTTGTTACGCACCGAACGACCGAAGTCTTCTTCCAGGGCGCTGGCGTAGCAGCCCGCCACTCCCACAACAACCGCCCCTAAGATTAATCCCCGGAATATGAGGTTCTTCCAACCTAACCCTGACATGAATCTTTTCTCCATTAATTTTAGGTAAAGGGTAACCCTGTGCCGGAAGATATTTTTTTCACCGAAAACCGAAAACCCTCTCATTCCACCGGCTGGTTCCCGAACCCCGGCGGCAGATTCTTATTCTCCGGCGGTGGTGGCGGAGATTTGGACTGCTTCTGCCGACCTTCCAGGGCCCCCAGCAGGTAGAACTCGAAATCGCTGGGCTCCACGTACTTATCGGTGGGCAGACGGGCCGCGGTGGCGGTCATGGGCTTCACCAGCCATGGGGTCACCAGGACCACCAGTTCCGTCTCCCGTTTCTGGAATTCATTGGACCGGAACAGCACCCCCAGGACCGGCAGTTCCCCCAGCACCGGAAACTTACTGACAATGTTGCGGTGGGTGTCGTTAAGTAATCCGGCGATGGCAAAGGTCTGGCCCTCTTTCATCTCCACGTGGGTGGACATCCGCCGCACCGTAAGGCCCGGGACCGGCTGGCCTCCTTGGATCAGGGTGGTGCCGATGGTGAAGTCCAGTTCGCTTACTTCCGGGTTAATTTTCATAGCAATTTTGCCTTCGTCCAACACCGTGGGGGTAAAAATCAGCCCCACCCCGAATTTCTTAAACTGCACCGTAATTGTGATGCCTCCGGTAGAACCGGATTGGGGCACCGGGATGGGGAATTCTCCCCCGGCCAGGAAGGAAGCCTCCTGGCCGCTGGTGGTCACCAGGTTAGGCTCGGCCAGCACCCGGCCCAACCCCTGGCGTTTGACTACGTCAAAAAACATGGTCCACAGCACGTTTCCCGTCTTCCAACCGGCCAGGGCATTGATGTTGGGGCTCAGAGCGGTGGTGAAAGCCGTGCCCGCAAAGGTCCGGATAAAGTCAGTGATGGTGGTGAGGTTATTGAGCTGGCTCACTCCGAACTCATTGCCGGTACGGTTGATAACATTGAAATTGACCCCGATGCGCTCCCCCAAGTTGCGGCTGATTTCCGCCAGCCGCACCTCCACCATTACCTGCTGGACGCCTCCGACGTGCAACAGGTTAACCACCCGATCCTTTTTACCGCCCACAAAGGGCGCCGCGACGGAGAGCGCCGTGTCCTGAATCGTCGGGCCGGAGACTTCACCCTTGAGCACCACTGAATCTCCCACGGCCTCCACCGCAATTTTTTCCTTGGGCAACACCTGGTGCAGCTTTTCCCGCAGCAGGGTGACATCCGCCTCCACTATCACCGACGCGGAGGTGAAGCGATTCCGGCCCCAGAGGCTGAGGTTGGTCACTCCGGTGTCCATGGCGTTGATGTAAATCTCCCGTTCCGAGATCAACACAATGTCCGCCACTTCCGGGTTGGCCACGGAAATGCGAGTAATGGGAAAGGTAGTCTTTAACACCTTGGAACTTCCTTTCCTTAGGCGCAGCACCTGCTTGATCTCCTGGTCCGCCAGGCGTTCCAGAAGCTGAGCCGAGGCGTCGGGGCTGGCCGCGGTCAATAAGGATATCATTATTACCATTAGGAAGCCCCAAACAGTGGCCGCCTTTCCTAAGAATTTCGGAGTTCCTCGGTCGGTTAGTTTCACTGTTCTTTGACCCTATTTTATTTATAGAATAAACTGATTAGCAGTTGTCGCATTATAGAGAGCTTTTAAAAAACTAGTCAAGTGTTATTTTCATGATATTTACATACGAAAAGAGAGAAAAATGAATCGGGTTTCCCTGATGTGACCTCTGTTTTAAGAGGCCTATGGGGAGCAGCCGGAGGCAATTCCGTTTTTGTAAAACATGGATATGGTATGGGCGAAACGTCTAAGGGAAAGGCAAGAAGACCTTGAGCTTAAAAGAAATCAGGGTTTTCGGAAGATGGGATGTTTTAAAACGGAAGTTATTTTTCATTTTAAAAACATTTCTTATATTTGTCGAATGTTGAAAAAAGGGGTTAACAGATGAGCAAGTATAATTTGACCAGGTGAGAAGAGGCGCGGGTGGTTTGATTTGCCGTTGGGGGAAAGGGGCGCTCTCGGCTTTTGAGCAGCCCTTTCCCCCGATTTTCCACAATTCATTTTGTTCTGATAATTTTTCCGTTATTTAAGCCTTTCTTTAATGGCAAGAACTCCGGTTCACCGATGCCGGAACTGAGGGGAGCCGCGGGCTTTACCCTGAAAGTTTATCGCGCGGAAATATAAAGAGGTCCGAAAAGGTGCCGATAAATATGGCAAAGCAAGACCTCTGAACAATAACTTAAAGACGGAAACCCCTGGGATTTTCCCCCCTCCACCGGTCTTCCCCCGGCTGGCCCAGCAGGGAGTGTTTGGGACATGGGAAACCATAGGCGCGTCAAAACCGCGGCTCAATCCGGGTCCATCATCGTGACCGCCGCGATTTCCCTGTTTTTGATCTTGGGGCTATTGGGATTGGTTCTGGATTTGGGCCAAATTTACCTGATCAAAATCGAGCTGCAGCGGGCCGCCGACGCGGGAGCGCTGGCAGGAGCCAGGGCCTTGTTCTTTCCTCAGGTTTCCGCCCCTCCCCAATGCAGTCAGGCCCAGGCCCAGGCTTGGGAGATTGCTCAAGCCAATTATGTGAGCGGCTCGCCTCCCATTGTGGGGGTCCCATCTTCCTACAGTGTACCCTACGGCAGCTATAATTGGACCATCAAGACCTTTGTCCCGGGCTGTTCCTCCAGTTCCGGGACTTTCACCAATGCGGTGGCCGTCAAGGTCCGAAAAGAAAACATCCCTTTGTATTTCATGGGCATCTTTGGCTTCGGGCCTTTGAGCCTGGGAGCGGAATCCCTGGCCGCCATGGGCTGGGTGGGGAGTTTGAGCCCGGGAGTGAGTTTTGTTCTGGCCATGGGGAAGAAATATATCAAGACTGCTCCTGAAGAGACATATATCCGTTTTTATCCCGATGTCGCCGATACCGGCGGCTGGTTCTCCAAGGCCCCCAATTACCCCAGCAACAGTCTGATGAGAAGCTATCTGGAAAATCCCCAAACCATCCCGGCCTTAAGCCTGGGAGACACCGTCTATATGGATAATGGCGTGTTCGCCGATGTTTTGCATATCATTAAGGAGCAATACGAGGGGAAGATCGTGTGGCTGCCGGTGGTGAATGAAGTCAAGTTTAACCAATCCGCGCCCATTGCCGGGTTTACCCCTTTTCTGATAACCTTGGTGGAGTTAACTGGACATAAGTATATTAAGGGGCTGGCCCTGCAATTAACTGAAGTCCCTGGGAGCGTCTCGGACCCCGGCGGTGATGATTGCGGCTTGCTCATCGCGCCCCGGTTGGTGCAGTGAGCATGGAAGTGAGCAGTTGCTCATGAGCCGCCGGCTCACCCATAAATTATGAAAAGTTCTCGGGGTCGGGTCTAAACTTTGAACCTTGAATTTGAACTTTTCAGACCAGAGTACAATTTGCCGTTCTCCGTACCATCTCTCCCCGTAATTCCTTTCCATATCCTCCGGCAGTTGGCTTCAGGGGTTGCTCGAACCGGCAACTATTTGACATTTAACCTTACCCCTGCTAAAAATTGGAAAAATCAGAGGCTGTTACCATCAAGGGGAATCCAGGATCAGGGTTTTCCCTGATTGCCAGCCCTCTATGGAGTGATTTTATGCTTGTCGTTATGGATAAAAACGCCACCCCGGCCCAGGTTGAGGCGGTGGTGGCCAAGGTTGAATCCCTGGGTTTTGCGGCCCAGCCCATGCCCGGGGGGGAACGGGTGGCGGTGGCCATTTTGCGCAACCCGGGTCCGGTGGACCCATCACTGTTTCTGGATATGCCCGGGGTGCTCCAGGCCATTCCCGTAACCCGGCCCTACAAGCTGGTGAGCCGGGAGGTGAAGCGGGAAGATACCATTCTTCACCTGGCTGACGTCGTGGAGTTGGGCCGGGGCCGGTTTGTGGTCATGGCCGGGCCTTGCGCCGTGGAAAGCGAAATCCAGGCCCTGACCATCGCGGCCCGGGTCAAGGCGTCCGGCGCCCAGGTCTTTCGGGGGGGCGCTTACAAGCCGCGCACTTCGCCTTACAGTTACCAGGGTCTGGGGAAGGCCGGTTTAAAGATCCTGCAGAAAGTCAGGCAAGAAACCGGCCTGCTCATTGTCACCGAAGCCGTGGACCACGACTCCCTGAAACTGGTGGCGGAATACGCCGACATCATTCAGATCGGGGCCAGGAATATGCAGAATTTCACCCTGCTGCGCCGGGCCGGCCAGTTGGGCAAGCCGGTGCTCCTCAAGCGGGGGATGTACGCCACCCTGGAAGAGTGGTTCATGGCCGCGGAATATATCATGGCCGAGGGCAACCCCCAGGTGGTGCTGTGCGAACGGGGGGTGCGGGCCATCGGCGAGCACGCCCGCAACCTGCTGGACCTGGCCACCGTTCCCGCGGTGCGCCGGGAGAGCCATCTGCCCATCATGGTGGACCCCAGCCACGCCGCGGGCCGCCGGGACCTGGTGTCCCCTCTGGCCCGGGCCGCGGTGGCCGCGGGGTGCGACGGGCTGCTCATCGAAGTCCATCACGAGCCGGAAAAGGCCATGTCCGACGGGGCCCAATCACTTTACCCGGATCAGTTTGACCAGTTGATGCGGGATATCCAGACCCTGCGTCCCGGGGGCTGGAATTGAGGGAAATCCTTCTGGACTTGCCGGGGCGGCCGGACAGTTACCGGATTTTAGTGGCTCCGGGCTTGCGCCGCCGCCTCCCGGAGCTTCTGGCTCCGTTAAACCCTTCCCGCCCCTTGTTCCTGATTTCCGACGAACGGGTGGCCCGTCTGCACGGCGCCGCGGTGAAGGGGGACCTGGAAGAGGCCGGTTACAATTCCCTCCTCTTAACCACTCCGGTGGGGGAAAGGGCCAAGACCTGGGGCGTGGTGCAGCGCCTGGCCCGGGAACTCCTGGCCCGGGGTGCCCACCGGCGCTCTCTTCTCCTGGCCTTGGGGGGCGGGGTGGTGGGGGACGCCGCCGGATTCCTGGCCTCCATCTTCATGCGGGGCATCCCCTTCGTGCAAATCCCCACCACTGTTTTGGCCATGGTGGACGCGGCCATCGGCGGCAAAACCGCCATCAACCTGCCGGAAGGAAAAAATCTCCTGGGCACTTTTCACCAACCCCGGCTGGTGGCCATAGACCCGGAATTTCTGGAGACCCTGCCCCCGGCCCAGCGGCGGAACGGCCTGGCCGAGGTTTTGAAGGCCGGGTTTATTCGCGACCCAGACCTGCTGGCAAGGCTGGACGCGGCCCGGGGCCGTCTCTTTGAAGACTTTGAGGAGCTGGCCGACATCATTTACCGGACGGCGGCCATCAAGGCCCGGGTAGTGGCCGCGGACGAACGGGAGGGGGGTTTAAGGCGCATCCTCAATTTCGGCCACACCCTGGGCCACGCCCTGGAGCAGGCCTCCCGCTACCGCCTGCCCCACGGTCCGGCCGTGGCCTGGGGCATGGCCGCGGCCCTCTACCTGTCGGAAAGATTGTGCGGCCTTCCCCATGAGGAAGCCCGGCGGGGGCGGAGTCTCCTTCGGTCCTTCGGCCTCCTCCGGCGGCCCCCGGCCCTGGACCCCCGGGCGGTGCTGGCGGCCCTGCCCATGGACAAGAAGCGGGAAGCAGGGGGGCTGGTCTTTATCCTGCTGCGCCGCCTCGGGGAGCCGGTGATTCACGAAGGGGCGCCCCTGGGGTTAATTGAGGAGGCGCTGATAAACGCGCTTTCGGGGGAAAGATAATAAAGAACAGGTTTCAGGTCTCAGGTTGCAGGTTTCAGGTTTCAGGTTTTTACTCGTTCCCAGGTTGAACTTGGGAACCAGTCATTCATGAGTCTTCGACGTGTAGGGTGCGCACGTCACACCATCTTTACGGCTTATTGAGGAAGGCTTCGCTTGGCGGGCACGGAGGCCCGCCCCATCAAGAAGTCCCTTATTCCATATATTAACCTGCCCAGGTGGGAGGATCCCCATGCGCTGGCGGCTGGTTATTTTAGGATTGGCGGTTCTGGCCTGGGCGGGCCTGGCCTGGGGAGCAGGTTCCATGAAAAAAGAGGGTCAAGCAATAGTTCTCAAGCCCGTGGGAATGGTAAAAATCCAGGGCGAGCGGGCCTTTCTGGAAATCCAGCCGGAGCTGGCCCCGGCCCTGGACGGCCTGACGGGCTTTTCCCACGTCTGGGTCTTTTACTGGTTTCACGAGCATGATAATCCCGCGGACCGGGCCACCCTCAAGGTTCACCCCCGGCGGGACCCGGCCAATCCGCTGACCGGGGTCTTTGCCACCCGGTCGCCGGTGCGCCCCAACCTCATCGGCCTCACCGCCTGCCGCATTGTGAAAGTGGAGCGCAATCGCGTAGAAGTCGCGGACCTGGACGCCCGGGACGGCTCTCCCATCCTGGACCTTAAGCCCTATATCCCCAAGGGGGACTCCATTCCCAAGGCCCTGACCCCGGAGTGGGTCAAGCGCCTCAGCAAGTCAGCGGATTAGCGGGTTGGCGGGTTAGCGGTCTGGCCGGTTAGCGAAATAATTGCCGAACTTCTAAACCGCCAAACCGCTGAACCGCTAAAAAGGAAACTCCGGCTCGCTAAGGCCCGCCATCAGCCCCGCTGCGGCCTTGAGGCCCCAAGTCAGGGCCGCCTCGTCGGGGTTGAAGTGGGGGGAATGTAGGGCCTGGGGCTTCTTCCCCGGGGGTTTCACTCCCAGGAAAAAGTAAAAAGCCGGGACCTGGGCGGCGAAATAGGAAAAATCCTCGCTCCCCATGGCGGGAAAGTGGCTCTTAAGGCGCTCCGGCCCCAGCACCCGGCGCAACACCGCCACGGCCTGATCCGTGAGCCGGGGATCATTTCTCAGGACGGGATAAATAGGCCGGGCCTCCAGTTCGATGCGGGCCCCGGTGGCCAGGGCCAGCCCCGCGAACTTCCGGTTAAGTCCTTCCTCTACTTCCCGGCGCACCCCATCCTGCAGGTAACGGAGACTCCCCTCCAACACCACCTTATCCGCCAGGATGTTGAAGCGGCTGCCGCCGGAGATAGTGCCGAAGGTAAGGACCACGGGGTGTCGGGCGTCAATGCGCTGGGCCAGAAAACTCTGGATGAGGCCCAGGGCCTGGGCGCTCACCAGGATGGGGTCCACTCCCCGGTGGGGAGTGGCGCCGTGAGCCGGTTTGCCGATGACCGTGAGGGTGAGATGGCACGCCCCGGCCATAACTTCCTCCCGGTGGTAGCGCACGTGTCCCGCCTCCAGGTTGGGGGCCACGTGCAGGCCCGCCACCGCGGCCACCCGGGGATTATCCAGGACCCCGGCGGCCACCATGCCCGGCGCGCCGCTGGTTCCGTCCTTGGGCGCCTCTTCCGCGGGTTGGAAGATGAAACGGATTTCCCCGGCTAGGCGGTCCTTGAGCCGGCTAAGGAGGCGGGCGGCGCCCAGGGCGACGGCCAGGTGAAAATCATGGCCGCAGGCGTGCATCACCCCTGGCGTCCGGGAGCGCCAGGGAACCTCAACCTTTTCCTTGAGGGGGAGGGCGTCCATGTCAGCCCGCCAGGCCACGGCCTGGCCGGGGCGGGCGCCGGTGAGCTTCCCTACCACTCCGTGTCCGGCGATGCCGGTGGTTACTTCCAGTCCCAGGTCCCGGAGGTGGCCGGCCACCACCCGGGCGGTGCGCTCCTCTTCGTGGGACAGCTCCGGGTGCATGTGGAAATCCCGGCGCAGGGCGATGACTTCATCCTCCATCTGCCGGGCCAGGATTTCGATTTCGGCTAAGATTTTTTCCATGAGCAAAACTTTGCGTTCTTGGCGTCTTGGCGAGAGACATTTATATCACGCCAAGACGCCAAGACGCAAAGATAAGGATCAATCAACCCCCTGGCAAGTAATAATTCCCCGTTCCCCCAGTTTGCCTTCCACCTGAAAGACAGGCCCTAAAAACTGCTCGATAACCCAGATGTTGGTGAGGAAGTGGGACGTGATTTCTTCGGTTACCATGACGGAAGCTCCCCGGACCTGGGTGAGATAGAGGACCATCTGATCCGCCAGATGGCGGTCCACCGCGGCCTGGCTGTTCCTAAAGGTCAGGTAGGCGTCGGCCACTTCGTCGGCCACCTTTTCCGCGGGCTTGCCCCTTACGCCCAGGGCATTGAAGCCGACTCGGGGACCCCATAGAAAAACGAAGCTGCCGGGGTCCAGACCCGAGGCCTCCATCAACTCCACCGGCAAATCGGCGCCCAGGCGCTCTTTAAGCTGTTGGGCCTGGCGGCGCATGATGTGCTCCGGCAGGCGGGAAACCGCGGACAGGCCGCGGAACGCCGCGGCGGATGGCGGCTTCCGCCACTCCACCCCGGTGAGGCTCGGGGCCGGGGTGATTTCCAGCCGGATTTCGCCCCCGCCCCGGGGATACCAACCCCAGCGGGCCAGTTCCATGGTCACGCGGCCCCCCATTTGACCCAAGGCCGGCAAAAAGACGTGCATAAGGTAATGGGCCGGGGGGCTCCAGGGCACGTGGGTGCCGCCCCGCAGGACCAGGGTGGAAGGTAGGGCCGCTTTTAAGAGGGGAGGTAAAAGAGCCTGGGCCACCAGGGAGACGGACCCGGCGCTGCCGGTCTTTTCCGCCACATCGAAGAGATAGCGGCCCGGCTGGGGGGGCCGAGGGCGAAAAGTGAGCGTCTGGCTGGTCAGTTCCGCGCCGTGGACTTCCGCCTGGGTGACCCGGGCCAAGGCCTTGACCGCGGTGAGATGCTGGGGCCGCAGTCCCGGCTTGGCGCGGCCGGCCCGGATATTTTCGATGGAGACCGGGGTTCCCAGCAGGGCCGCGAGAGAGAGGGCGGTGCGCAGGATCTGCCCGCCCCCCTCGCCGTAAGAGCCGTCCAGGCGCAGCATGAATCAGGTGTCAGGTGTCAGGTTTTAGGTTTTAGGTGTCAGGTTTTAGGTTTTAGGTTCGGATGTCAGCGTTTCATCATTTATCTCCTGACCCCTGACCCCTGAAACCTGATTCAAGATTAGTCCAGAATAAAAATCACTTCCATCTTGACCCGGTAGGTGTGGATCTTGTTGTCTTTGACGGAGACGCGCATCTCGGCAATACGAAGGCCAGTAATGCCCCGGAGGGTTTTGGCCGCCCGTTCGAAACCCACTTTCACCGCGTCATCAAAGCCGTCGGGGGATTCGGCAATAACGTGAGTAACCCTGGCCACATTAGTGTCTTTAGACATCTCCAGGCCCTCCTTGAATTAGAATGGCTTAGCCCTCCGGTGAGGGGCGCCGCCCCGGCGCCGGAATCTCCTTAAAGATAATGCCGTTTCATCCTATTGCAAGGCAAAGTGGGAGACTAATTGAGATTTAAGGTCTATGACAGGGATTTATAGGAGATAGGGTCGGCGAGGCCCACCTGCGCAAATCCCTTGAGGCGCAGGCGGCAGGAGGAGCACCGCCCGCAGGCCAGGTCGTTGTTGGTGTAACAGGACCAGGTCAGCTCCAGGGGCGCATCCAGGCTCAGACCCAGGCGGATGATCCCGGCCTTGTCCAGTTGAATCAGGGGAGTGTGGATGGTGATATGGGTTTCGGGGTGGGCGCCCAGTTGGATGACGCGGTTGAACGCGGCAAAATATTCCGGCCGGCAGTCGGGATAGCCGGGATTGTCCAGGACATTAGCGCCGATGAAAATGGCTTCGGCCCGGAGCACCTCGGCCCAGGCCGTGGCCGCGGCCAGCATCAAGGAGTTGCGGAAAGGCACGTAGGTGTAGGGAATCCCCGGCGGCTCCGCTTCATCCGTGGGCACAGGAAATTCGCGATCCGTGAGGCTGGAGCCGCCAATCTGGCCCAGGAAATTGAGGTCGGCCTCCAGGACATGGCGGGCCTGGAAGAAGTGGGCCTGCGCCCGGAAGGCCGCCAGCTCCCGCTTCAGGGTGCGCTGGCCGTAGTTGGCGTGAAACAGGGCCAATTCATGGGTCTTACGCGCCACGGCGGTAGTGACGCAACTGTCCAACCCGCCGCTGGCGAGCACTACGGCTAAGGGGCGGTTTTCGGTTTTCGGTTTTCGGTTTTCGGTGGTCATTTTTACCATATTGCCCAATTTAGCTTAATATCAATCGAACCTATTCGCATGATTGCCATCGAAGAAAGTTTCCCCCCCTTCCCCAAACTGAACACATAAACCCAAAAATCGAAGATTTTTCTCACACTCCCCTAACATCCGGCCCCCAGATAAACTTATGAAGTTGCAAATTCAGGCGCAGGGGGAGACCGCTTGCCAGTATCCAGGCCGCGGCGTCCCGGGGCATCACTACCCCGAAGACCGGGGAAATCAAGACCGGAATCCGGGAGGTAAGGTCGTGTTCTTTAATAATATTCAGCGCCCAGTCAAAATCGGAACGGTGGGAGATGACGAATTTGATTTCATCCCGAGGAGCCAGCAGTTCCAGGTTCGGCCAGTAATTGTGCTGCTCCATGCCGCTGCCGGGGCATTTCACATCCACGATGCGCCGCACCCGGGAGTCCACGTCCCGGATGGGGAGGGAGCCGTTGGTCTCCAGGAACACGGTGAACCCGGCGTCCGCCAGTTGGGCCAGGAGGACTAAAGTTTCAGCCTGGAGCAGGGGTTCGCCTCCTGTTACCAGGGCTAAACGAGCAGGGCAGGCCATGGCCAAGGCCACCAGTCCCTCAACCGACCTTTCCTCCCCGCCTTCATAGGCATAAGGAGTGTCGCAGTACCGGCAGCGCAAATTGCAGCCCGTCAGGCGGATGAAAAAGGCCGGCAGCCCCGCCGCGGTGGACTCCCCCATGAGACTGTAAAAAGTTTCGCAAACGATTAAAGACATGGTTCAAAGTTCAAAGTTCAAGGTTCAACGTGGGGGCCGTTGATGCACCGATTACCGCTCACTGCTCACTGCTCACTAACTAACCACTAACAACTGGCAACTGCCCACTGCTCACTTATTATCATTTACAGATTGTTCCGGGCAATCCTCCCCCAAACCTTTCTAAACCCGGGACCGCCTGTAATTGCGCTAAATTTCACATGATTTTTCCATTGCCTTGGGCGGTTCCCTGCCATAAAATATAACGGTTTTGAAGGAGGGGTTATGAGCCAGCCGGGCCTGCCCCTGCCGGTGAAGCCGGTGGTCAGTCTAATCCTGGCCCGGGATGACTTGGCGCCGGCGGTAATGGCGCGCCTGAAAGACTATTTCGGCCCCCCGGACCTGGTGGGGCCCTGGTGGAATTTCACCGCCACGGATTACTATGACGCCGAGATGGGCGTGGACCTGGGCCGCCGCCTGATATCTTTCCTCCACCTGGCGGACCCCGGACGCCTGGCCCAATGGAAGGCCTTCACCAATGAGGTGGAATCGGACCTGACGCTGGGAGGCCGGCGGCTGGTGAACCTGGACCCGGGCTACGTCACCCGGGAGCGGCTGGTGCTGGCCACGGGAAAGAACTACACCCATCGAATCTATCTGGACCAGGGGATCTTTGGAGACCTCACTTTGATATATTCCCGGGGGAGTTACAAGCCCTTATCCTGGAGCTATCCTGACTACGCCGAGGGAGCCTTGCCGGAGCTTTTGGGCCTGGTGCGCCGTAAGTATCTGTGGCAGCTACGGGCCGCCGTGGTCGCCCCATGATCAAGAGCATGACGGCATATGGCCGGGGGGAGGCGGAGGCCCAGGGTCTGAAGTGGGTGGTGGAACTCAGGAGTGTCAACCACCGTTTCCTGGAACTCAACCTGAACCTGCCCCGGCGCCTGTGGGCCTTGGAGGACCGCCTCCGGAAGCTCCTCAAAGGCCGAATCGCCCGGGGGCGGGTGGATGTGCAGCTCACCTGGGAAACCCTGGGGGAGAAGCCTTTGACCCTGCGGCTGGATCCGGCCCTGGCCGGGGAAGCCCGGGCTGTACTCCAGGATCTCTTGACCTACTGCGACCAGCCGGAGCCGCTGACGCTTACGCACCTGCTGGCCTTTGCCGAGGTCATCGTCTCCCGGGAGGGGGAGGCCAAGGAGATGGACACGGAAGCCGCCTGGGAGGGGGTGTCCCAGGCTGCGGCCCAGGCCCTGGAAGTGCTGGACGAAATGCGCCTAGCCGAAGGCGCCGCCCTGGCCGCGGACCTGGAGGGGCATTTAAACCTCATCCGCCGGGAAGCGGGGGGTATTGCGGCCCGGGCCGCAGATCTGCCCCAGCAGTGGCGGGAACGGGTTACCAGCCGCCTGGCGGAATTGCTCCAGGAGTCGCCGCCCGTGGACGAAAGCCGGCTGGCCCAGGAAGTGGCCATTATGGCCGACCGCCGGGACGTCTCCGAGGAACTCACTCGCCTGGACAGCCACCTGGCCCAATTTCACCAGACCCTGAAAGGCCCGGGCCCGGTGGGCCGGAAGCAGGAGTTCCTCCTTCAGGAGATGCTCCGGGAGGCCAACACCATGGGCTCCAAGGCCGGAGACCTGGGCGTCTCCCAGGCGGTGCTGGAGATTAAAGGCGCCCTGGAGCGCCTGCGGGAACAGGTGCAGAATGTTGAGTAGTTTTCAGTTTTTAGTTTTCAGTATTCTGTGGCTGGTAGACATTCCCGTAAGATATTTTATTGAGGCATTTCTTTTCTTGTCTTGAACTTGCCTAATTCTAACCAGAAAAATAACTAAAAACTAAAAACTCAAACCGGGGGATGCCATGGAAGGAAGGTTAATCAATATCGGCTTCGGAAATACCGTGCTCTCCAGCCGGGTGGTGGCGGTGATCATGCCCAACTCCGCGCCCATGAAGCGGCTCCGGGAGGATGCCCGCGGGGCCCAGCGGCTCATCGACGCCACCCATGGCCGCAAAACCCGCTCCATCATCGTCACCGACAGCAATCATATCATTCTCTCGGCGGTTCATGGCGACACCATCTCCCAGCGCCTGAGCGGCAATCACCATCCGGGGCGGACGGAGTAAGGGGAGAAGGCGGAATAGGTGGAAGGAGAGATCTTCGTCATTACTGCGCCTTCGGGAACTGGTAAGACGACCTTGCTCAAAGCCTTGCTGACCGGGGACTCCCGGCTTCAATTCTCCATTTCCTATACCACCCGCCCGCCCCGCTCCGGGGAAGTCCACGGCCAGGATTACTTCTTCGTCACCCCGGAAGAGTTTGAGGGCCTGAAGGCCCGGGGCGCCCTGGTGGAGTGGGTGGAGCAGTTCGGCTACTACTACGGCACCTCCCGGGAATGGGTGAAAGAGACCCTGGCCCGAGGCGTGGACCTCATCTTCGACCTGGACTCCCGGGGGGCATGGGCCATTAAAGAGGATTTCCCCCAAGCCACCATGATTTTCATCCTGCCGCCTCACCCCGGGGACCTGGAAGAGCGTCTGAGGAACCGGGGAGATTTGCAACCCGAAGAAATGGCCCGCCGCCTCCGGCAAGGCCGGGGGGAAGTGGAGGAAGTCCACCGCTTCGACTTCCTGGTGATCAATGACGACCTCACCCTGGCCCTGGCCGAGTTAAAGGCCATCATCACCGCGGCCCGCTGCCGGACCTCCCGGGTCTGGCCCCGGAAAGCGCCTGGGTTTTTGAGGGATTAGCAGCCGCCTGCGAGCATGCCCAATATTTAAGAAATCGTTCAAATAGCTGAATTCGATTATTGCCTCTCTGAAAAGTCATAGACTGCACAGGCTGGAAAGCCTGTGCCACCAATACTTTTCATCATTTATGGGTGGGCCGAAGGCCCATGAGGAACTGCTCCAGAAAGGCAATTCAGAGAGGGCTTCTTAGAAAAAATCTCCCTATTTCAAGAGAGACCACCAACCAGAAAAATATTAGCGGCACAGGCCTCTGGCCTGTGGCCGCCGCCGGTTCTGTCCCGAAACAATCATGACCACGGGTTAGGTCACCTTCGCGGATGAAAAAGTTGAATGGGGGTACGATAGCCGGCCTTCGGAGGGCGACCCAAACTTCTTCTTATATTACTTGGTGGGGCGGGCCTCCGTGCCCGTCAAGAGATGCCTTCCTTAAAGAACCGCAAAGTGGTGCGCCGTGCGCACCCTGCATTAATTTTCATAGTTTTGGGTCCGCCGATGGGTAGCGACTGTTCCGAAAAGTTCCAGGCTGCACAGGCTAGAAAGCCTGTGCCACCAATACTTTTCATGATTTACGGGTGAGCCAACGGCTCATGAGCAACTGTTCCGAAATGTCCTTCTAGGGTTCGTCTTACCCACCCCAAATGCCCCGCCAGGCGGCTTAACTTAAATCACTTGGCGTATTGCTTGGCCTTGCGAAAAGCCTCCTGGGCTTCCTGCTTCTTGCCCCGTTCCTCAAGAAACTCTCCCAGGTGGTACCAGCCCTCGGAATAATCCGGCTTCAAGGTCACCGCTTTGCGTAGCGCTTCCTCGGCTTCCCGGTCATTGCCGGCCTTGGACAGGGCGCTGCCCAGGAGGCTGAGGGCTTCGGGCCAGTTGGGGTTGATAGCCAGGGCCTTCTTAAAGGACCCCACCGCGGTCTCATAGCGGCCTTCTCCCGCGAGAATGAGGCCGTGCTTGAGATAATCCTGGGCCGCGCGCATGGAGGCCTCTTTGGCTCTGTCCTGGGCCTTGAGCTGCGCCCCCAACCCGGCTATGAGAAGGATGGCCACAATAAAGATAATCACCCGTTTCATTCAGATTAGCTCCTTTTAATTTTTTGAGAGCATAGGCTAAAGCCTGCGCCTACATTCGAAAACCGAAAACTTAAACCCGCAAACCGCAACCCTCACAAACCTCCCACCGAGGCCAGGTACAGGGCCACCTCTTCCAAGCCGTCCACGCCTAAAAATTCCTCCACTTCCCCGTCAAAGAAGGCCCCCACCGGGCAGGACCCCAGGCCCAGGGCGGTGGCCGCCAGCATCAGGTTCTGGCAGATGTGGCCCGCGTCCAGGAACAGGTAGCGGATGGCCCGCTCCCGGTACTTCCACCGGGCCCGGTTGAGCACCGCGGTCCAGATAAAGACTGCGGCGGCGGTCCCCAGAAAGCTCTGGAACAGGCCGGCATCCGTCAGGGCTTTCCGTGCGTCCCCTTCCCGGATGAGCGCCAACTCAAAGTCCGGTATCTCAAAATGCCAGATGCCCGGCTCCAGGCCCTCCACCCGGTGGACCGCCACGTAAGTTTCCACCGGATAGAGCGCGCCCGCGGAGGGCGCCGTCCGCAGCAGATAGTTGCGGCTCTTGAGGGTGACCCCCTGGGTGGCCCACAGCAATGTCGCCAGTTCTTCCAGCCTCAGGGGCCGGGCCTGGTATTGCCGCTGGGAGCGCCGCCGCCGGAGGCAGTCCCACAGGTCCGCCGGGCGCCAGGTGGGCTCGGGGCTTAAAGCAACCCGGCGCACCGCACCCGGGTACTCCTTATACAGGGGCGCCCGGGGGTAGCTCACCTTCTCCCCCAGACTGTCCCGGCGGTAGCGGGTCTCCGCCAGGTAGCGACGGCCGATGCCCTCCTTTTCGGGGCTCATGATAATCTCCATAACCTGCCCCCGTACCGTAAAGGAGTTATTACTCGGAGCATTAAAGAAGTTCCTTCCTTTTGCCCCTCCCCCTTGAGGGGGGAGGGCTGGGGTGGGGGTGAAGGTAATCCATTTTCCGCTCCGAGTAATAATATCTCACGCAAAGGCGCAAAGACCGCGAAGAAAAAAGTACCCGCAATCCGCACCCTGTGGGCCTCATAATATATTTGTCTCTCTCTTCTTGCCGACTGCTGACAGCTGAAAGCTATTTGCCCCGGTCCGGGCGGGGCCGGTTGCGCTCATAGATAATTTTCAGACCCTTCAGGGTCAGGTAATCGTCCACTTCGTCGATGGTCTTGGTCTCCGACGCGATGAGGCAGGCCAGGCCGCCGGTGGCGATAACCCGGGGATGGTCGTGGAGAGCTTCCTTGATGCGGGTGACGATGCCGTCCACCAGGCCCACGTAGCCGTAAATAATGCCGGCGTTCATGCTGCTGATGGTGTCTTTGGCAATGATGCTCTTGGGCTTGGCGAAAATCTCCACCCGGGGAAGCTTGGAGGCCTTGAGGAACAGGGCTTCGCAGGAAATCATCACCCCCGGGGCGATGGCTCCCCCCAGGTATTCCCCGTTGCGGGAGACTATGTCAAAGGTGGTGGCGGTGCCGAAGTCCACAATGACCACGCTGCCGTGGACTTTCTCATAGGCCGCCACCGCGTTGACGATGCGGTCCGCGCCCACTTCCCGGGGATTGTCATAAAGGATAGGCATGCCGGTCTTGATGCCAGGTCCCACCCACAGGGGCCGGTTCTTGAGATAGCGCAGGGCAAAGCCCTCAAAGGTGTTGACCATGGGGGGCACCACGCAGGAAATGATCAATTCGGTGCCCGGCGCCAGGGTCAATCCCTGGCTCTGGAAGAGATTGCGCATCAGCATCCCCAGCTCGTCGATGGTGGCTTCCTTTTCGGTGCGGATGCGCCAATGGCTCAGGAGCTTATCTCCCTGATAGACTCCGATCACCGTATTGGTATTGCCCACGTCCATGACCACCAGCATATACGCCTCTCCTTAGCTCAATTCAGCAAGGCTCCCAGGGTCTGGGCCAGGTCCTGGGCCACTTGTTTGATCATCTGGGAATCCTCCCCTTCCGTCATGATCCGAAGCAACAGTTCGGTGCCGGAATAGCGGACCAGCAGACGGCCCTTGTCGCCTAGCTGCTTTTCTGCGGCCTGGATAGCCTGGCGGGCCGGCGCCAGAGTTTTCAAGTCCTTTCTTTCATTAACCCGCACGTTAATCAATTCCTGGGGATAGGTCTCCATGACCCGGGCCAGCTCCGCCAGGGGCCGGTTTTCCCGGAGCATCACCGCCAGCAGGCGAAGCGCGGTGAGAATGCCGTCGCCGGTGGTGGTTTGGTCCAGGAAAACCACGTGGCCCGACTGCTCCCCGCCCAGATTGTAGCCGCCTTTGAGCATGGCTTCCACCACGTAGCGGTCGCCCACCGGCGCCCGGAGCAGCCTGGCCCCCATGCCCTTTAAGGCCACCTCCAAGCCCAGGTTGGACATCACCGTGCCCACCACCGTCTTGCGCCTGAGCCGTTCCCGACGCAGCATGTCCCGGGCGCAGATGGCCATGACGCGATCCCCATCCACTATCCGGCCCTCACTGTCCACCATGATGACCCGGTCGCCGTCCCCGTCGAAGGCTATGCCTAAGTCAGCCTTATGGCGCTTCACCAGGGTGGCCATGGTCTGGGGATGGGTGGCGCCGCACATGCGATTGATGTTTCGCCCGTTGGGCCGCACTCCCAGGGGAATTACCTCGGCGCCCAGTTCCCCGAAGACTTCCGGGGCCACCCGGTAGGTGGCGCCGTGGGCGCAATCCACTACGATCTTCAGGCCGTCCAGTTCCATCTCTTTGGGGAAAGTGCTCTTCAGGAAGGAAATATAGCGGCCCCGGGCGTCGTCCAGGCGGAAGGCCTGGCCGATCTCCGTGGCGATGGGCCGGACCTCCTCCACCTCGGGGTTGGTCATAAGCTTCTCGATCTGGCTTTCCAATTCATCGGGGAGCTTGAAGCCGTTGCCGGAGAAGAACTTGATGCCGTTATCCTGATAGGGGTTGTGGGAGGCGGAAATGACCACCCCGGCGTCGGCCCGCATGGATGAAGTGATAAACGCGATGCCGGGAGTAGGGAGCGGGCCTAACAGCAGGGCGTCCACCCCCATGGAGCAGATGCCGGCGACAATGGCATACTCCAGAAGGTAACCCGAAAGGCGGGTGTCTTTGCCCACCACGATGCGGTGGCGCCCCGGTCCATATTTAATGACATAAGCCAGCGCCCGCCCCAACTGGAGGGCCACCTCCCCGGTCATGGGAAAGACGTTGGCCACCCCGCGTACCCCGTCGGTGCCGAACAGTTTCCTGGTGTTGTCCGTCATATCGGTCTGAGAACTCCCATTTCGATTGCAGGAGAGTAATGTTAAAATTTACCATATTTGGCCGCAAAAGAAACCGTAATCCATCAGGATTCCTCCTCCCACTCTATGCATCCTTCCGGACATTGGTCTATGGCGTCCTGAATCCGCTCCGGCGGCGCCCCTTGCGGGTTGATCACTTCCGATTTTCCGGTGTCCTCGTTGAGGCGGAAAACTTCCGGGCACACCGCCTCGCAGTTGCCGCAGGAGAGGCAGCAGTCCTGGTCAACTTTGGGAATCCTGGCCATGTCGCCTCCTTTTTGAGGTTTTCGGTTTTCAGTCTTGAATTTTCGGTTTAACTTCAGCCCCTGGCAAGCTCATGGGCCAACTCCCGACGGGCTGCAGCCAGAATGTGGAGAATAATCTTGTGTTCGTGTTTGAGCACTTCGGTTGCCGTCATGCCGCCCTTCAGTTCAATGGCCGTGAGGTTTTGCCGGGCCGCAGGTGGGTGGCGCCGGGCAGACATTTCCCACGCAGTGCGCCGCCGCTCCCATGGCGTCATTAAAAAGTTTCTCCACATAGTGGACAAAGTCCACGTACGCGGCCACGTACTCCCGGCCTTTATCCACACTGGCTGCCGCGTGTTTCTTTTTTTCCAGGGTCGCGGCGAACCGCTGCCGGACTCCAATAGCCGTCAATTCATTGAGCATTTTCACCAGGTCGTCCGCCGATCCAGCGGCCAGAGCCTGATCCGCCTCCCGGACCCCGAGGCCGGGATCGGCCCCCGCGGGCTTCAGGCCCGTGTACGGCGCCCCTTCCCCAGCCCGATGAATCCGAACCAAAGTCTCCAAAAAGTAGGCGTCGGCGAGTTCCTGGGCCTCCTTGCCCTTCGTCCGCACCGCCAGGGTTTTCTGGAACGCGGCCCGGATTGCGGATTCATCTTCTTTGGGCGTCCACTTCAACACCGGGGTGACATCTCCTTTCGCCAGGGCCTCTTTGGCCTCCACTACCACCGGGCCGTCCATGGCGTCGCAGTGGGCCAGGGTGGGCGTCGCCGATGCCAGGTTCCAGGCCAGCCACAAGCCGGCCAGCCATACAAATTTGATCCTTTTAAATCCCCGCATGTTAATCCTCCCTATTATTTACGTAAGGTGGCGCGGCCCGCCATCAAATCTGACCACAAAACCTGCCTTGTTTGGTGGGCCTTGCCCACCCTATATCTCATCGGACCAATGGATGCAATGCACCGGGCAGGCGTCCATGGCTTCCTGGATCCTCTCCTCCGACCCCCCGGTGGGGTTCATCACTTGGGCAAACCCCAGGGATTCATTCAGCTGAAAGACCTCGGGACAGATTTCCTCGCAGGCCCCGCAGGCGATGCATTCCTCTTCCACCACTATCGGCACGTGGTCCGCCATTGCGATGATATCCTTAATCTTTCAATTTTGTTAGAGTGGATCTCCATGCCCAGCCAAATCTTCCCCAGCGCGATGTGCCGACATGTAAGGCAACCGCGGCTCTCGCAGGGGCACGCCGGTGGCTTGCCCGTTATCATCCCCGGGGCCTTCGGACGCCTCACCAGGGCGCCCCTATAGGAGCGGCAAGCCGTGCCTGCCTATCTGTCTTTGCCATAAAAAATGGTCACCGCATGCCGCCCCTCCCCGGTGCGGCTGCGGCCGAAGCGGTTTAAGGCGGTAGAAATCCGGTGCGGCAGCCTCTGCCAATCCTCCCGGGCGCCGGTGGCGCCCCCGCCGGCTTCGCCCACCACCATAAGATAACGCACAAAAGGCGCCCGGCAAATCTCCGCCAGGGACTGCCCCGGCGGCGGCCAGGCGTAGAGCACCACGGCGGGGCGGAAATCCCGGGTAACCTGGAAGACATCCCCCGGCTCCACCCGGGGATAAATTTCCAGCCCCGCGGCAAATTCCCCGTCTCCCCGGTCAATGGCCTTGAACTCCAGGCCCCCGGCTTCTGCCAGAGGCACCAGGGCCGCGGTGAGGTAGCCCCGCCCGGCCCCGGCTTCCAGCAGCCTTTCCACCCCCAGCAGTTTCAAGTATCTCAGCAGACGCACCACCCATTCCCGAGAGGGGAAAAAATAAACGCCCGTGGCCTGGGATAGAGCCATGAGCCAGACCCCGGAATCGTCCGTCTGGCTGAGCATCTCCTGCCAATGGGCCTCGGGCAGCAAGTGGGCCAAAGGCTCTTCCCCCGGACGCGGCAGGCGCACCAGGTCCCGGGCAAACTGCTCAAAGCGCCGCTGTTGGCGGAAATTCAAGGAAGGCCGAAGGAGTCCCATAGAAGTTGACAGTTGACAGTGATTCAGTGATCAGTGATTCAGTGATCAGTGATTCAGTGATCAGTGATCAGTGATCAGTGTTCAGTGATCAGTGATCAGTGATCAGTGATCAGTGATCAGTGTTCAGTAATCAGGGGTCATTGGTCAGTAGGCTGTGGCCGGTAATTCTTAAATATAGGCGCCGGTTGCTGGTTGAAAAACCAGGGTCTTTTACCCTTTTCCCCCTGTTTTCCATTGCTCACTGCCCATTAGCCAGGGACTGGTTACTGATCACTGGTTACTGGTCCCTATTCCCTATTCCCTGTCCCCTGTCCCCTGCCCACTGCCCACTGATCACTGGTCACTGATTACCGATTACTGGTCACTGGTCACTGATTACTGGCCACTGGCCACTGGTCACTGGTCACTGGTCACTGATTACTGACCACTTGTCACTACCCTTTTTTCGTTACTCTGCCATTATAACCTGGTATAATAATCAAACTTCCTTTTGGGTTGCAGTTTCCAGCCATTTTGCCATAATAGGGCGCGACCCTGCCAGGATTTCCTCCGGACAGACTTCAACCATGTTAAGACGTAGCCGCGATAGCGCGAATTTGATGGCCTCGGGCCGCCTCCTGTCCGTTATGGGCCTCCTTTGGGGCTGCCTGTTTTTTCTGGCGGTCCTGGGGGGCTGCCAGCCCGGAAAGTCCAGCCTTAATCCCCCCCTGGTGATCGCCGGTTCCACCTCGGTACAGCCCTTCGCGGAAAAGTTGGCCGAAATCTATATGCAGCGGAACCCCCAGGTGCGCCTGGACGTCCAGGGCGGCGGTTCCAGCGCCGGCATCTATGCCGTCAGCCACGGGGCCTGCGACTTGGCTGCCGCCTCTCGGGAATTGGTGGCCGCGGAGAGGCACTTGGTAGAGATTCCCATAGCTTTGGACGGTATCGCGGTTATCGTCCACCCCTCCAATCCCTTGAGAAGCATGCGGCTGGAGGATTTGCGGGCGGTGTTCGCGGGGAGAATCACCAACTGGAAGGGCTTGGGGCTGCCGCCCCGGCCCATGGACCTCATCACCCGGGAGGAAGGTTCCGGCACCCGTGAAGCCTTTGAGCATCTGGTCATGGGCCAGGAGGAAATCACCCCGGCGGCCCTGGTCCAGGACTCCAACGGCGCGGTGCGGGAAATCGTGGCCGGGGACCCCCAGGCCCTGGGGTACATCTCCGCCGGGTTGGTGGACCACAGGGTGAAGGCCCTGGCCATTGACGGCATTGCCCCCACCCGGGCCAACATCAAAAACCGCACTTACAGGCTGGTGCGCCGCTTTCTGCTGGTGGCCCGAGCCGCCCCGGCGGGCCCGGCCAAGGATTTTGTGGACTTCGTGTTGAGCGTCCAGGGGCAAAGCCTGCTGGAGGCCGAAGGTCTGGTGGGGGTAGTGGAATAATGGCTCGGGGGAAATTCATCGAGCGAGTGCTGTTTTTCCTGGCCCTGTCGTCCATCAGCTCCCTGGCCCTCATCACCTTTTTCATCTTTCTGGAAGGCTTGCCCCTGATTCTGCATACCGGCTTGACCGACTTCATCGCTTCCAGCCACTGGGCGCCCACCAAGGGCCATTTCGGCATCCTGGCGATGATCGTCTCCTCCATTCTGGTGACGCTGGGGGCCATAGTCCTGGGGGTGCCCCTGGGGCTGTCCTGTGCCATTGTCCTGGCGGAGTTCTCCCCGGAGCGCCTGAAGCGGATTCTCAAGCCGACTCTGGAACTGCTGGCTGGCATCCCCTCGGTGGTGTACGGCTTTTTGGGGGTGATCTGGCTGGTGCCCCTGATCCGGGACTATCTGGGCGGCCCGGGGCTGTCGTTGCTGGCCGGGTCACTCATCTTGGGGATCATGATTCTCCCCACGGTGATCAGCATCTCCATCGACGCCTTGACCGCGGTGCCGGATACCTACCGGGAAGGGTCCATCGCCCTGGGGGCCACCCAGTGGCAGACCGTGCGCCGGGTGATCCTGCCCGCGGCCTCTTCGGGGATCATCACCGCCATTATTCTGGGCATGGGGCGGGCCATCGGGGAGACCATGGCGACGATCATGGTGGCTGGCAATGCCCTTAAACTCCCGGCATCCATCCTGGACCCGGTGCGCACCCTGACCAGCAACATCGCCCTGGAGCTGGGCTACGCCGCCGGCCGCCACCGGGAGGCCCTCTTCGCCACCGGCATCGTCCTCTTTGTGATAATTATGGTCCTCAACTTCAGCGCCACCCTGCTAACCCGGCGGAAGTGAGGTAAGCCCATGCGTCTGGACCCCCGCCTCACCCAGATCCTGGCCAAGACCCTGCTGTGGGCCCTCACCGGCTTCACCCTGCTGATCCTGCTCTTCATCATCGTGGATATTTCCGTCAAGGGCCTGCCCCAGGTGACTCCTTTGTTCCTTTTCCAGAACCCCCAGGATTTGGGGCGGGCCGGCGGCATCTTTTCCACAATCATCGCCAGCGCCTATATCACCGGGCTGGCCATCCTCATTGCCTCGCCCCTGGGGGTGGGAACCGCCATCTACCTCACGGAATACACCCGGGAAGGCTGGGCCACCCGTATCATCCGCTTCGGGGCCGAGTGTTTGGCCGGGGTGCCTTCCATCATCCTGGGGCTGTTCGGGTTTGTCCTGTTCGTCATGAAGCTGGGGCTGGGCTGGTCGGTGCTGTCGGGAGGGCTGACCCTGGCCATCATGGTGCTGCCCATCATTATCCGCACTTCCGAGGAGGCCATCAAGTCGGTGCCCCGGGACTACCGCACCGCCTGCTATTCGTTGGGGATGAGCCAGTGGCAGACCATCACCCGCATCGTGCTCCCCAGCGCGCTGCCCGGCATCACCACCGGCATCATGCTCAGCGTGGGGCGCTCCCTGGGGGAGACCGCGGTGACCCTGTTCACCGTCGGGGCGGCGCTGCGCACTCCCACGACCCTGTTCGATTCGGGGCGCACCATGGCGGTGCACTTTTACATCCTGGCCCGGGAAGGCATCTCCATGCCCAACGCCTACGGCACCGCGGCCATCCTCATGATCTCCATCCTCCTCATCAACCTCACCGCCTACACCCTGATGCAGCGGCTGATGAAGAGGTATTCGTGATTACATCTCAATATTTTTAATATAATAAAATATGAGGTGCATAAATTTTGTTAATTAGCGATGAATCACCATTACGTAGGCTCCCATCAGTATTAAATCGGGAGCAAACATTTTTTCTAGATGGAATTAGATATTGTCTTGAAATAATAGACTTGTCATATGAAAGGCTTCAAACTAATTTATTAAGTATAACCAATTCTTTTATAAAAAAAGATTCACAACATAATTATCTAAATTTTATTTCGGCATTTCAAGATGCCTGGTCTTTCATCGATTCTGTTTACCGCTTACAGGGTTTATTAAAACATTGTCCGGGCATTAAGCAAAAAGCTCCAGGCATGATTTTATTTTACAAAGAAACTATTACAGTTGAAGATTTGCGGCATATTTTTCAACATCTGAATACTGAAATGACTAAGTTTATTCAGAAAGAATTACCGGTATTTGGTGTTATTACTTGGCTTTCAATGTTTAATTTAGATTCATGTCATTCATGCGTTATTGTCGCCGGAACGCTTATTCAAAAAACCAGTCATTATATACTTAATCCTGCGGGCAAAAAAATTTCCCCACCTGTTGACCATATAACGTTAACTGCTGGGGGCTATACGATCAATTTGAGCTCGGTTTTTAATAAAATTTCGAAATTAACAAGGTCAATAGAGGAGCAGTTGAGAGAAAAATTTAAAGATTTACCTACAGCTGGTGCCGATTTATCTATTTGCCTCGAGTTGAAGCCGAATGGTGAAGTAAAAGGCCAAAATATTCCGTAAGTTATGGAATCCTTATATAAAATACGAATTAATAATCTGTCCTTCTGGTACGGGGCTTCTCAGGCCCTGGACGATGTTTCCCTAAATATGCGGCGAAATGAAATCTTCGGGCTCATGGGGCCGAGCAAAAGCGGCAAAAGCACCCTGCTCCGGGTCTTAAACCGCATGAGCGACCTCATCCCCGGCGCCCGGGTGGAAGGGAAGGTGTGGCTGGATGAGGAGGATATCCTGGCCCCGGACTACGACGTGGTGGCCTTGCGCCGCCGGGTGGGCCTGGTGCTGAGCAAGCCCACCCCCCTGCCCCGCACCGTCCTGGAAAACCTGGTCCTGGCCCCCCGCATGGCAGGGAAAAAGTCCCGGCGGGAGTTGGAAGAAGTGGCGGAAACCGCCCTCAAGGCGGCCCGGCTGTGGGATGAAGTCAAGGACCGGCTTAAGGATTCGGCCCTGAAGCTCTCCGGCGGCCAGCAGCAGCGCCTCTGTCTGGCCCGCACCCTGGCCATGGAGCCGGAAGTCATCCTCCTGGATGAACCCACCAGCGGCCTGGACCCCATTTCCACCGCCAAAATCGAAGAAACCTTGTTCCAACTGAAAAAGAATTATACTATTATCCTGGTGAGCAATAATACCAAACAGATCGCCCGGGCCACGGACCGAGTGGCCTTTCTGCTCATGAGCCGCGTCATCGAAATCGGCGACACCGCCCGGGTCTTCACCGTGCCCCAGGATCAACGCACCGATGACTACATCTCCGGCCGCTTCGGATAATCAGGTCCCGGTTTGCCCCCTAGAGATTATTACTATCCGGCGTCTCAACCTCTATTACGGGGCCTTCCGCGCCCTCATCGATGTTGACGCGGCCTTCAAGTCCCGGACCATCACCGCGCTCATCGGCCCCTCGGGGTGCGGCAAATCCACCCTGCTCCGCACCCTGAACCGCATGAACGACCTCATCGAGGGCGTCCGGATTACCGGGGAAGTGATCGTCATGTGCGAGGACATTTACGGCTCGGGGATCAATCTCACCCAGTTGCGCAAGAAAGTGGGCATGGTCTTCCAACGCCCCAACCCCTTTCCCCTGTCCATTTATGACAATATCGCGTACGGTCCTCGCCTCCACGGGCGGCCGCGCCGTACGGAACTGGAAGGCCTTATGCAGCGCTCCCTGGCCGCAGTGCAGTTGTGGGACGAAGTCAAAGACCGGCTGCACGTCTCGGCCCTTAGTCTCACCGAAGAGCAGCAGCAAAGGCTGTGCATTGCCCGGCTCCTGGCGGTGGAGCCGGAAATCCTCCTCATGGACGAGCCTTGCTCCGCCCTGGACCCCCTGGCCACTTTGCGCATCGAAGAGCTCATGCGGGAGCTGAAGAAAAACTACACCATCATCATCGTCACCCACAACATGCAGCAGGCGGCCCGGGTCTCCGACGAAACCGGCTTCATGCTCCTGGGGGAACTCATCGAATTCGGCGAAACCGGCCGGATTTTCACCCGTCCCCAAGACACCCGCACGGAGGATTATATTACGGGAAAATATGGGTAGGAGCGAGTGTTCGCCCTGTTCGTCCCGGGGCGAATACAAGATTCGCCCCTATGGAGGCGCCTGAGGACAATTAAGAAAAATACCCGCAACCGGATAAAAACCCTTCCATATCCCCAATGACGTGTTTATTTTTATGAGGAA
>Ga0194125_10000621_pt1 | contig 59537 bp, 54 predicted proteins | sample TA2KigC250mmetaG_FD_148626 | JGI IMG/M metagenome (GOLD analysis project Ga0194125, IMG submission 148626) | Freshwater microbial communities from Lake Tanganyika, Tanzania - TA2015034 Kigoma Deep Cast 250m | ecosystem: Environmental > Aquatic > Freshwater > Lake | place: Tanzania: Lake...
ATCTACAAAAATCTCAATCGTTCTTAACCTGAAATCCAACCCTATTCATCGAACGAAAAAATTCTCATACACAGTGAAAATTAAACACAATAAATTATAAAATCAAGTATTAAATCACATTAGTGTTCCCGAGAGCTCGGGATTAGAATTGAAACTACTTCTTTAACACCCCGTTTTTTAAAACCTTGGGTTATTTATATTATTGTTATATGATATTGTAATTCGTTTTTAAACGGTATAGTTCAGCTTTTAGAAGGAGAATCCAGCTATCTTAAAAAAACCATTTTTTTAAATGCTTTGTATTCCTTTCCCGAGTTCTCGGGACAAGTTGTTTCTATTTTATAGAAATATATTCCGCTCGCGTATCCCATACTATTCCAAATTACCGAGTGTGTACCCGCCGGAAATTGCCCGTTTACGAGTACAACAATTTCTCTTCCTAACATATCGTATATTTTTATTTTTACGTGTGAACTTACCGGTATATCGAATTTTATTGTCGTAGAAGGATTGAATGGATTTGGATAATTCTGATATAACTGATATACTACCGGCGTTATAATATCGGTTGCGGAAGATATTGCAATTGCATTAACACCTTTATATCCGGTGTTGCCAATAACTGTTGCCGTTCCCGCAGCTGTATCGTATTTTATTAAATAACCTTCCTGTGAACCGGTGCCTGATATACCGTAAAGATTTCCTTTCTTATCAAACGCTATTGATGGAGTGATAGTAAAACCGGGAATTCCAATTTGAATAGATTGAGCAGTAACCTTATCAATTTTGAAAATTTTATTGCTTAAGGAAAGTCCCCACATTTGTCCGTTAATTGGATTAACAGCAATTGAAAATAAAGATGGAATTCCTGTGTTTCCAATGTAGTTTGTATCTTTTGTAATTAGATTGAACTTGTATAAGCTCCCGTCGCTTTTACTGCAGTAAAGTTCATCATTTAAATCGAACGAAATAGAAGTAACCGAAAAAATTGGCAAATCAAAATAAGGATACGCATCGCCCTCTTCTGCATTAATTCTTACTATTTTAGTAGTACTTGAAGTTGGATAGCACGCAAAAATTGTTTTATCCGATGGTCTTATGCTTATTCCCTTTAATTCCGGATATCCTGTATTTCCTATTATGCTTCCTGCTCCGTTTGTATCATTCAGTGCCAGTAATGCACCGTTCGATTGCGTTCCTGTTACTGCAAAAATAACGTTCCCCGAAGCCGGATTTATTTTGTAACCCTTTGAACTCAGATAGATATTTTTCAGCGGAATATTTGAAGCGTTGCTTATAATCTGAAGTGAATCAATAACTTTTCCTGTTGAAGTAGGTTTATACAACATTTCAAAATCTCTGTATCCCTTAAAACCAATATTTATTGGAAACTGAAGCGAACCGGTTAAAATAAACTGATTATTGTTTATTTGTATGCTATTAATGACTAAAGTATCTGCACCGTAATTATAGATTCTGAATTTTAATGTATCACTCGCTGTGTTTATTTCACAGACTCCAAAGTTTAAAGAATCTTTATCTGTGGTCAGATATCTGCCCGGAAACGGAGTTAATCTCATCATTCCAACCTGTGCTGCCCAGGTGTTTGCCGTAGTTTCGGCATATTCTGCAATCATCCAGAAATTATTCATATCTGACGGGTCAAACCAAATCCCGTTGTAATCTCCCCAGCGGTTTCGTCCGCTTCCGAATGTCTTTACGTAATTTGATTTGCCAACCTGTAATGTGTAACTTCCTATAAATGTGTTTGGTACCGTATTCAGTCTTGCCGTATAATATCCGCCTATATATTCCGTTAAACCGGACCTTGAATACGTTATACCTGCATTGTCGTCTTTATCAAGTGTTATTGCAGGATAAAAATGCCAGTATCCGTCTGCACCCATTGCTGCATCCTCTGCCGTTGCGTTTGTGTTTACATCAATTTTTAAGTACCTGACACTTGAATATGCATTCCCTGTTCCGCTTCTTATTTGATGTACTCCCCAAATGTAACCATTTTTATATTTCGGTTCATTAAGTAATCCTGCTCCGCCTGTTTCTATTAACGGACTGCCGCCGCCAAGCTGATTTGCACCCCCGGGAGATGAATATTGGGTCACGGGTATATTAACCGCACTCATTACAGGATTGTTTGTTGGATCGGAAATCTTATATAAGGTAAAAAATGTTCCTGTTTGATATGGTGAAGTACACAAAAGGTAATAATCACCCGAAGTTGTAATGTGTATTGCAGGACGGACTCCGAATGTTCTTACGGAAAAATTTGCCGGCTCTCTTAAATCCCATAAATCTATCCATGTCACCTGTCCGGCGGTGTTATTGTATAATTGGCTTTTTTCTATTATTCTGATTTTTGAACCTCTGAATCCGCCGTTGTATTGAAATTGATTCGATGTAAAATAAATTGCCTTATCATCAAAACCGACACCTTCATAATCAGCCCAGTTACCTGAAGGAGTACCGCCATTCACGTCTGAAGGCAAGCACCAATTATACCAGGTACCAAGTGGTATAGAATCTGCAGAAACGGAAAGCAGAAAATAACTTTTCTGGTTAACATCATCAACATGTAACCAAACCATTATCCATCTTTTGGAAAGATGGTCGTATGTTACTTTCGGATCGAATACAGAGGCCCCTGTCAGTACAGTTCTGAACCATCCGTCGGCAAGTATGCTTTTTACAAGTACGCCTGATTTATCGAAAATTCTGAATCTGCTGTTGTCTACACACATTATATGAGTTGGACCTGCAGCTATATAAGGGTCTGGAGGAATATAACTCCCCGGGTCAAGAAAACCCTGAAATGACTTTACAAGTATTGGCTCATTATCTGTATTAATATTACCACGATTAATATTAGGATCGATTTTATAATTGCTTCCTTCCGGTGCAGAGGGATTCGTTTTATTCAGATAGTCGGGATACTTTTCGACAGGAAGTTTATTCCTCGGTTTTAATTTTATGTATGGAGGAAGCGGTTCACCGATTACCTTTTGCATTTCCGTTCCCGTGTTTACAGTTACACCATTTGGAACCGTTCCGGTTGCAGGTCCCTGGTATAATTGACCGTAACCAATATTACAGATAAAAAGAATTGTAGTTAATACTATCAACACCCTTACTTTAGTTGTGTATAATTTTCTTCTCACCTGACTTGTGTTATTGATATTTTTTAAATTATAAATTTTTTATTTTTTAAAATAAAAAAATCCAAAACAATTTACTATTAAATAACCAACTCCATATTTTATAACTTTGTTCCTTTTCTTCTTTTATAACGCTTTAAATTTTGCTGACGATAGTTATAATGGAACTTATTTAATAATATGTTTATTATATAATTACTGTACCGTGAAGTCAGGATAGTAAAAGAATATCAAAATTACTTGACTTTAGTTTAATTTATATAATAATTATTCTATAATAAAATAAAATAACTAAACAACTTTTTTCTATGTCAAAAGGTGATGAATTACGAGTTTTGAACTTAATAAAAGAAGAAATTCTTCAGGATTACAGACTTGCTAATGAATCAAGGCAAGCTTCTCTCATAGGAAGAAGAGAAGTTCTTATGGGAAAAGCAAATTTTGGAATTTTCGGCGACGGAAAAGAACTGCCTCAAATTGCTCTTTCTAAAACTTTTCAGAACGGTGACTTTCGTTCAGGGTATTACAGAGATCAGACTTTTGCACTTGCTACCGGAATGACAAATCTATACAATTTTTTTGCACAATTGTACGGTGACACCAATATAAATAATGACCCGCACTCCGCAGGAAGACAAATGAATTGTCACTATTCAACAAGGAGTTTAAATGATGATGGTTCTTGGAAAAATCTTATGAAGATGAAAAATTCTTCGGTGGATATTTCCTGTACGGCAGGACAAATGCAAAGACTTCTCGGACTTGCTTATGCCTCAAAATTGTATAGAAATAACCCTGAACTTGCTTACCTTAAAAATTTCTCCGTGAACGGAAATGAGGTTGCGTTCGGTACCATCGGGAATGCAAGTACTGCCGAAGGTCCTTTTTTCGAGGCAATAAATGCTGCAGGCGTATTAATGGTTCCCATTGCTATGTCTATCTGGGATGACGGATTCGGAATTTCTGTTCCTAACATTTATCAAATAACTAAATCTTCTATTTCGGAAGTCCTGAAAGGTTTTAAATATAATGATAATATCAAACAGGGATTTTTAATATACACAGTTAAAGGGTGGAATTATATTTCACTGGTGAAAGCTTATAAAGAAGGAGTTGAAATCGTCAGGAGAGAACATATACCCGCTATATTTCATATTACAGAGTTAACGCAGCCACTGGGACATAGTACGTCCGGTTCACATGAAAGATATAAAACTAAAGAAAGACTTCAATGGGAAAAAGATTATGATTGTATTGCACAATTTCGAAAGTGGATAATTAACGAAGAAATCGCAGAACCTGAAGAACTTGATAGAATTGAAAATGAGTCTAAAGAAAAAGTTAGAAAAATTCAAAGAGAATCCTACGATGCTTTTATAAATCCGATTAGAAAAGAAATGGATGAAGCAAGCAAATTATTCATTAAAATAGCAGATTTTATATCTTCTGAGAGTAAAAATTCTGAAATTTCAGAAAAGATACTGTCAGTAAATAACTCGATGCTTAAATCATTTGATAAAAACCGCAGAACAATACTTCAATCAGTATATGATGTGTTACTTGACTTTAATCTTGACTTTAGTTCGGTCGCGACCAAAGTCAAGGCAGATACTGGAAAAATGATTACTTCTGAGTTCTCAGGCCTGCCTATAGGACAGAATAGTTCTAAACATCCAATTTCAGAACTTATCCAATGGAAAAATGATTATGAAAAAAAATATAATAGAACCTTTGACTTATTTCTCCATAGTGAAACTAACAGAAATGCAACATATGTGGAAGAAGTAAAACCTGTGTATTCTGATAATTCTCCGCTTGTTGACGGCAGGGAAATACTGCTTTCGTTTTTTGATAAAGCGTTCGAACGAGACCCGAGAATTTTTGCAATCGGTGAAGATGTGGGAATGCTTGGAGATGTTAATCAGGGGATGGCAGGACTTCAGGCAAAATATGGTGATATTAGAATTACAGATACGGGTATTAGAGAGTCTACAATAGTAGGGCAGGGAATAGGTGCAGCATTACGCGGATTAAAACCGATTGTTGAAATACAATATCTCGATTATCTTTTATATGCACTTCAGGTGATAAGTGATGATTTAGCTTCCTTACACTACCGAAGTGCCGGCGGACAAATTGCCCCTGTTATAATAAGAACAAGAGGTCATAGATTGGTTGGAATCTGGCATTCGGGTTCGCCTCTTGGTACAATAATCAATTCCTTTAGAGGTTTATATGTTTGTGTCCCAAGAAATATGACACAAGCAGCAGGTTTCTATAATACACTATTGAAATCTGATGAACCGGGGCTGGTTATTGAAAGATTGAATGCATACAGGTATAAAGAAAAATTACCTGATAATATTACAGATATTACTGTACCGTTAGGTAATCCTGAAATCCTCATTGAAGGCAAAGATATCACAATTGTGACTTATGGTTCGTGTGTTGATATAGCAATAAATGCAATTGAAAAACTAAATAAAGTCGGAATTTCCGTTGAATTGATTGATGTTCAAACCTTGTTGCCGTTCGATTTATATAACAAAATATTGGAATCAATAAAGAAAACTAACAGAGTTCTTTTTTTAGATGAGGATGTACCGGGGGGAGCATCTGCTTATATGCTTCAAAAAGTGATTGATGAACAAAATGGGTATAAATATCTTGACTCAAAACCGACTTGCTTGTCTGCAAAACCTCACAGACCGGCATACGGTAATGACGGCGACTATTTCTCTAAACCTAACGCAGAAGATGTATTTAAAAAAGTTTACGAAATAATGAACGAAGCTAATCCAAATAACTACCCAATCTTCTATTAATCATCTCATTAATATTTTGTCTTATACCCCCAGACATCAGTACATCCATACAATCATATAGGGTACCCTCTGGGTTAAATCCTTATTTTTTAAATAAAATTTTCATTCCGAGTCATCGGGACATTTAAATAATTAGTTTTAGAACTCATTAATATATCCGAAATTTATTTTACCGTCAAGAAAACTATCCCCCTTACCCAGTGCGTAACTGACCCCTATTATTCCGATTTTTGTTTCGAATCTCATTCCCGCACCATATCCGAAGATGAAAGATTCCTGTTTTGGTATCGAGTTTTCGTTGTCAGCTTCCCTGTAATAATAACCCATATCAAAGAATGCAAAAATAAAACTTTTTCTTCCAAATGAAAATCTCGGCTCTATATTTGCGGAGATTAACCTCGAGGCAAGAAATTGTTCTGCTCGATAACCCCTGACGTATTTTAAACCGCCGATTCTAAAAAGGTCTGCATCTTCAATTTTATTTGAAATTATATTTCCGCCAAAGAATCTTAACAGATTTGATTGTCTTTTAAAAGTAGAAAAATACAGTTCGAGCTCCATTAGCATTCTTTGTATTGTAAAACTTTCATCTTTACTGTTTTGTAAATCTTTATTGACTTTAGTTTCATTGAACACTTTTTTACTGCCGTAAATATATGCTGTCTTATATACAATTCCAGAATTTGGTATATAAATATTATCTCTGCTGTCGTATTTTAGCTCAAGCCCCGAATATAATGTTCTTGAATCTGCTATTACAAATGTTCTTAAACTGTCGTCCGAAGGAATTACTCTCTCATAGCCGCCGATTGCAGATACAGTTATGTTGTCATTTATAATTAAATCTCCTTTTAAATCTACTCTTCTTTTAGTATAAGTTGTATCCTGTATTCTTTGCTGGAAACCGGCATCTATACTGAGCGGAAGTGAAAATATATATGGTTCATTGTATTTGAATTCGAGTTCCTGTGTTCCCTTTACCTGTTGCTGCCATTTTGCGTTGAGTTTTCTTCCCGTTCCGAACAGATTTCTGAAAGATAAATCCACCAGCCCTGTCAGGTATCCCTTTTCACCCTCTACCGGCGGGGGTACATATCCGAGTATTCCGTCAAAAGTGTTTGTGTTCCCCTCGATTACTTCAATAATTAAACCTGCTGTTTTGGATTGTTTAGAGAAATATACTTTAGGTTCTGTTACGCTTTCGAAAATGTTTAATGCTTCAAGTCTTCTTTTTGTGTCTTCTAAAGATTGTTTGGTAATCTGCTTATCTCTGTCGAGTTTTATTTCACGTGTTATTACGTAATCTTTTGTGGTTTCATTTCCTGAGATTTTTATGTTCTCTATCTTTATTTTTTCTTCCTCTTTTATTCTTAAATCAATTTTGATTTTTGGGCTGTTTTCTGTGTCATAAAGTGTAATGTCCTTTATTTCAACTCTGGTAAAAGGCATGCCTTTTTTTTCATATAAGTCAAGAATATCAACTATATCGTTATTGAGCGTACCTTCATTTAAAGGTTTTCCCGCTTTCGTTTGTATCAGGTCGTATAGTTCTTTCCCCGTAATTAGTGAGTTTCCTGAAATATTAATTTCTCCAATGATTACCTGTCTGCCCTCGCTAATTTTAATTGATATATCTGCATAAGAAGAATCCTCATCGTATGTAACTTGCGGTTCCTTAATTTTTATAAGCAGATATCCGTATTGCCGGTAACGCTCTCTTATTGACTTTAAATCCAAATCAAGTTGTGTCGATGAAAAAACCTTGTCTTTCTTCAAAACCATTGCTTCATAAAGTTCTCTTGTGGAAAAGAAATCATTACCCTCAAATGAAATTGAATATACAATCGTCTGCTTTTGTGCCGAAGCCTCTTTTGTTGTAAACAAAAAACAGATTGGTATTAATGATAATATTATATAGAAAAATTTCATGTTTTATTATTAATCCCCGCAGAGATGACCCACACAAAGTCCTAAAGGCAGGTATGTAAATGGGTACCCCTGAAAACTAAAGTCAGGCAAGTTCAGAATGCCAAAAGAGTGTAAAAGAGGAGCTTTACCCCTTTTTATTAGGTTACGGGGAAATATCATTTTTCATACTTTGATGGACATTTTGTTAAAATTCCACCTGCTTCGACATAAAATGCACCTTCTTTTGCTGTTCCTTTTACCACTAATGCTTCAGCTTCATCAAAATTGCTCGGTTTTGGACCGTCGTATATAATCTTCATTTCATAATTATTATTATCTTTCATATAAAATATAAGTGTATTTGTCTTTGTATCGAATATCGCTTCTTTTTCTTTGTTTTGTTTTCCATTAACCTGACACTTTGTACCCTTTTCAACCGCTGTTTTAAAATCAACATATTCTATCTTGCTTGACATTAGGTTGTATCCCAGTATAATAATAAAAACCAGAATAATGATAATCCCGATTATAACTTTAACTCTTGACTTCATTAAGTGTTTTTAATTCTTGCTTATTTTTATTAATTCGCTTTTCTTTTCGATTTTTTTAATTTTATTATCTAAACTTAAAATATATAGAAAAATTCCCGACCATATTATTAAGACAACAAATAATACAATGTACAGTGAATTGGTTTCAAGAAATTTTAATAAATTTTCCATCTGGCTATTCTTTCCTTATTCCTTATTTCTTAATTTTTAAATATAATTTATTTCTTATTATTATTTCAAATTTTTAATAGATTTCAGCTTCTCGATTCTTATCTTTAAGTTAAGAATCCAGAAAAAAAGTATTGTAAATGCAAACAGGCAAAGAAAAAATACCGACATCATTCCCATGCTCATATTAATTGTTCCTTTCGAAAAAAAAGTATCTGAGGGATGTAAAGAGGAAACGATTCTTGGCATTATAAATATGAAAAACGGTACTGTAATAAATGCAATTATCAAATAAACGGAACTTAACATTGCTTTTTTTTCGGTTGAATCAATCGAGATCCTTAATGAAAAATATGCTCCGTAAATAAGGAAAAGTATAAAAATCGATGTTTCTCTTGGATCCCAGTTCCAGAAAGAACCCCATGTGAATTTTGCAAATATTGAACCTGTTATAGTTGCTAAAATTGAGAAAACAAAACCGATTTCCGCCGCCGAAAAAGCTACAATTTCATTAAATAAATTCCGTGTTTTAATAAATTTTACAGAGTAAATCATTGAAATAAAAAATGCGAGCACGGAAATCCAGGCAACCGGGACGTGAAAGAAAATTATTCTCGATTTTTCTCCCAGTACATTGTTAAAATCAAACGGAGTTAAAAATCCGAAAATAATAGCAAGAGCTACAACAAAATAAATAAAAGCTTTATGTATTAAATTCATAAATTGTTCAAAAACCCCGCTTTATACTGTTCAACTATTCAACGTACTTGTAAATCTGTTCGCCGGGGCAAATGTTTCAGACCCTGCCATCTGTGTCACGGGGAATTGCATTAAATATATTACAATTTTCAAACATAAACAGTAATAAAAAGTTTCCGTATTAATCTTCTTGAAAACTAACATATATGAAAAGCAATAATTCGGTATTTCAATAATATTTTTAATTAAACAGTCTGATTAATCACGAAAGCTTGAAGTTTAATAAATACTTTTTTGCATTGATATATTAACCGGGCAATGCTACTTTTAACAAAAAAAATGAGTGAATTAAATCATAATAAAATCATAATAATAGGAGCAGGACTTACCGGACTTTGTACCGGCTGTTACCTGCAAATGAAAGGTTTCAGTACTGAAATCTACGAACTTCATAACCTGCCCGGTGGGTTATGTACTTCCTGGCATAGAAAAGGTTATACTTTTGACGGGTGCATTCACTGGCTTGTCGGTTCGGGTCCCGGCGATAATTTTAATAATCTCTGGAATGAACTTATCGATATGAAGAAAGTTAAATTTGTTGATTTCGATTATTATTTGAAAGCGGAAGACTTGAAGGGTAATTCTTTTAAACTTTTTGCGGATGTTGATAAACTCGAAGAAGAACTGTTAAGGTTTTCTCCTGAAGATAAAATTCCTATTAAGGAATTTTGCAAATCTGCAAAGAAATTTTCGAAACTTAATATGCCGATAGAAAAAGCTCCTGAATTGTATAATATTCTGGACGGATTAAAAATTATGTTTAAAATGCTTCCTTATTCATTTCTATTCAGTAAATGGAGAAAAATATCACAGAATGAATTTGCCTCCAGATTTAAAAATCCGTTGTTAAGACTTGCATTTTCAATGTCCGAATTCGAGGATATGGGAGCAACATTTAATTTGTTCAGGCAGTCATGGATGCATAAAAAGAGTGCAGGATATCCTATAGGCGGGTCATTGGAGTTTTCCCGTTTATTTGAAAAAAAATATACTGAACTTGGCGGAAAAATTTTTTATAAATGTAAAGTTGAAAAAATAAATGTTGAAAACCATAAGGCAACCGGTATTAAATTAGAAACAGGAGAAGAAATAAAAGGAGATCTGGTTGTTTCCGCTGCCGATGGATTTTCCACAATTTATAAAATGCTTGAAGGGAAATATGTCGGAAAAGAACAGGAAAAATGGTACAGTACAGGAATTACATTTCCTTCCTTGGTACAGGTATCTTTCGGAATAAACAAAGATTTTTCCTCCGAACCGCACTCTGTTATTTATCCGGTTTCCAAACCCATAAAGCTGGATAGTAAGTCGGTTTACAATCATATATTATTAAGGATTTTTAACTTTGACGCTACTATGTCACCCCCGGGAAAAACTGTTATGTATGCTTTTTTTGCAACTCCTGAGTATAAATATTGGACGGATTTAAGAAAAAATAATTTGACTTTATACCGTACGGAAAAAAATCGGATAGCCGGTGAAGTACTTGAAGCCGTCGAAGAAAGATTCGGTAAGTTAAATCCGTATGTGGAGGAAATTGATGTAGCAACCCCGGCAACAATTATAAGATATACTAATAACTGGAAAGGAAGTTATGAAGGATGGCTTTTTGTCAAGGGTCTTGGTTTCATAAATTTAAAAAGAACCCTTCCCGGTCTTGAAAATTTTTATATGGCTGGACAATGGATTGAAGTTGGAGGTGGACTTCCGGGTTGTATATTGTCCGCTCGTAACCTATCTCAAATAATTGAAAAGAAATTTAAGAATTAACAATTCTTTTAAATTTTTCTTTTTACCTTTTTAATTGATGTGTCTTTCTTGTTTTTAAATAATTATTCTCTGTGTTCTCCTATTCTCTGTGTTTATATGATTTCTCAGCGTCGTTGCGGCTTTGCGTTGAAAATAATTACACCTTATTTTTATATATTTTCATTTTTCCGGACACATGATTATTTTCTGTGTTCTCCGATTCTCTGTGTTTATATGATTTCTCAGCGTCGTTGCGGCTTTGCGTTGAAAATAATTACACCTTATTTTTATATATTTTCATTTTTCCGGACACATGATTATTTTCTGTGTTCTCCGATTCTCTGTGTTTATATGATTTCTCAGCGTCGTTGCGGCTTTGCGTTGAAAATAATTACACCTTATTTTTATATATTTTCATTTCTCCGGACACATGATTATTCTCTGTGTTCTCCGATTCTCTGTGTTTATATAATTTCTCAGCGTCGTTGCGGCTTTGCGTTGAAAAGCGTAATGCAGAAAACTATAACCTTATTTTCTTTATGTCTTCCTTTAATCTGTTTAAATCCGAAATCCAGTCCTCGATATCCTGTTCATGCTCAAGTTCTTCATTTAAAATTGTAGTTGCCATTTGGTGTGTAGTATGGTCAATACCGTTTGTAAAGTCCGCTATTTCTTTATATCTTTGAATTGCACATCTTTCACCCTTAAGATTCTGTTGTAATATTACTTCGGTGTATGGGTCTGATGGAGCATCATATTCGCACCTGCTCAATTTAAACCAATCTTTCGGGTGAATTACGGGAGTCCCGCCTAATTGTATTATTCTATCGACAACAAGTACAGCATGGTTTAATTCCTGTGTGGCATGTAAAAGTAATTCCGGTTCAACCTCGCTTCTCATGGGTCCTTCCATCAATCTCGCGCCTATCCAGTACTGGTAATATGCAAGCCATTCCTCACTTAATGCTTGATTCAGCATATCAATTAATTTATTGACGTCCAGATTCAAAATTTCGATTCCATGTTTTCCCATTTTTTATTTCTCCTTTAATATGTGAAAGATATTTAAATAAATTTTTATTGTGTTATTTTAGAAGTGTCATTTTTTTCACTGCGGAAAAATCACCTGCAGTTAATTTATAGAAATATATTCCGCTCGTCATATTATTGCCGTCAAAATTTACCTGATATGTTCCCGGAGCAAGCTTCTTGTCTACAAGTGTAACCGTCTCTCTACCCAACATATCGAATACTTTTAGTTGAACGTCGCTGTTTGTCGAACAATGGAATTTAATAACCGAAGATTGATTAAACGGATTGGGATAATTTTGATTTAAATTAAAATTTTCTATCGGTTCTGAATTGTTCTCTATACCTGTGGATTGTTTTACAAAAACTCTTTTACTTGGTGCATGATTCCATGCATTTGCATATGCAACAGCCCAGATAGTATCAGTATTAGGATTCGTAGGTGCATAATAGGTGAAAATTAAATCCACAGAGTCAACAAAACTAATTGTGTGAAGCTGGGTAATCTCTCCGTTAACGATTTTGAGATGGTTTGTTGTGGGTGAAGGACTTAATGTTCCCCATCTTGTTGCAATGTCGCATCCGCCGTCTCTTGTACCAGACCGGCTGATTCTTAAAGTATATAATACAGTATCACCCGTATTAACAGTATCCGGTCCGATGATATTTCCAATCACTGATGTACTCTGACTGTGACACCCCCCGCACCCCTGAGTGCTTGTTTTTAATGTTCTTCCGACATACCCGGAAGCGTATGCCCAGATTATAACCGATGTAAAAGTAAAGATAATTAACACCGGTATAATAATAACAATTTTTTTATTCATTTTTAAACTCCTTGTTTATTGATTTTCTTAAAATATCAAACTTTAAAAAAAATACAAGTCAATATATCCGTATAAAACAAGATTTATAAATAAGATATATGCGAGAATTGAACTTTACCCAGCATTTACTATTTTATATATACACCTAAAAAGGTTTCTGTTAGGCTTAGTTTCTTCCTATAATTAAAACAGAAATATCGTCTATTAACGAAGCACCCTCAGAGAATTTGTTTACTTCGTTAAGTAAATTGTCGAGAATTTCTTTTGGTTTTTTTTCTATATTAGAGTAAATAAAACTCTCTAATCTGTCAAATCCATATTCTGTATTGTTTCTGCTTCTTCCCTCTACTATACCGTCTGTATATAATATCAGAATATCGTTCTTTTTAAATTCAAATGTAATTTCTTTGTTTTGTTCAAATGATTCTATTTTATCTACTGCTCCGAGAGTTATTCCGTGCTTTGACAGTTTTAATAATTCGTAAGAATCTCCTGAAATTTTATAGGGGGGCAGATGTCCTGCATTAAAAAGTCTGCATAAATTTTTTTCTGTATCTATTAAAGCAAATACGGCTGTAACAAACATTTTCCTGTTTTGCGTCTTTCTTATCATACGGTTGAGCTTCTGAAAAACTGACACCGGGTCAGTCGTTTCCTCGAGAATTAAATGCATACAGCTCCTTAATCCCGATAGTAGTAATGCGCTGGCAACGCCATGCCCTGATACGTCACATATAAATATAGCAGTCTGTGTATCTGATATTTTGAAATAGTCAAAGTAATCTCCGCCGACTTCGGAAGCCGGAAGCGAAACCCCTGCAATTTGCAGGTCGCCGATTATACACTCTCTTTCAGGAAGCATGGACAGCTGTATATCTCTGGCATAATCGAGCTCTTTTTTCATTCTTATATTTTCAAAATGCTTTTTGTGATAGAAATCAAATTGCCTGAAAAAGTTTTTTCTTCTCTTTACGGCAGTTGTGTAGGAAATAAAAAATAAAATTGCAGAAATAATCAGGGAAAAAATATATCCTCCAATTTCATATCCCTTAAAGACCGTTAAATTAATAATTACGGGTATTCCGAATCCCATAAGATAAAATTGGATTATCTCATTACGGCTGAGGCGGAAAAAAAGTAAAATTATTCCGAAAATAAATATGATTCCTTCTGGAGAATTTCCCCCGCCGTCTTCTGAAACTTTTATATTTAAACCTTCCTGTGTTTCTTCTGGAATTACCATTGTTTTATTTTCTGCTGCAGGTGTTGTTTCCTTGTGTTTAGGCTTATCAATAAGATTTGAAGCGATACTAATTAAACATAAAAATATTAGAATCGATATAAAAAAGTATGTTATTGATTTTCTTATATTCGATATATTGAAAATTCTTCTGTAAAGAAATATGAATAGGAATATAACAGGAATCACGAATAAAAACACAAAAAAACTGGTATTGTTAGCCCCTTTTTCTAATATTGATATCAGAAAAATTATACATAATATGATCGAAATTGTTATAAGTACCCTGCGAAAAATTTTATAGTTTTTTTCGTCGCTGTGGAGAGAATATGCTTCTTCTTTCTGCAATGTTACATATTTATCAAAAAATAATGAGATATCCAATTTTTTTTGTTTTTTAGTTCATTATTACCATAATTACTTAATTTGCCTGTCTTTAGTTTTCAGAATATCTTTTCCTCCTCTGTCCACCCTTAATAAAGTGACAACCAGTGTTTAAATTATTACCTGGTGTTATACATTACCGGTCACTTTTTAAAGGAACATATTCCTCCGGTAGCTTACCGCCCCCTCCGAAGAAATAATCCTTTATATGCTGCTCAAAAATTTTATCCGATTCCTGACTGTTAAGGTCAATTCTGTATTCGTTAATTATCATTTTGAAATATTCAAGAAACATTTTGAATGCTTCTTTTGAGATATTATCATAAATTTTTTGTCCTAAATCTCCGGGAATTGGGGGTTTATCCAGTCCCGGCAAGTCTTTATTCAGTTTTACGCAATGTACAATTCTTTGTTGCATAATTAATTTTCCTGATTATGATGTTTATAATTTACTTTTTCCTTTTCTGTCATTCCTCTTGCCTTTAGGCCTGCCTTTAGGAACTTGTGAATATCCTTGATTCATATTCAATGCATGCATCCTGACATGTCGGGAGTTCGGGGGTACCCACTTGCCTGATTTTATTTGGGTCATCTCTGATTAAGATTAGTTTGATAAATCTATTATTCTTTGCTCATATGTCGGCTCTATTATACCTGCTGATTTTATTGCTTCAATGAATATGTCTCTGTCGATGAAATTAGTGTTTATTTCGTTTATCTCTGTTGGAATATCGCCGAAAAATTTCTTTAATTGATTTGCCATATAGTTATTGGTTGATATAGTGTACGATTTATTAATGTCTAATAAATCATTATTTACTATTATTGAGTCAATAAAATCCGTTCCTTGTTCAATCTTCCGGGACTTGTAATATATTTTTATTCCCGATAGTATAATTCTGTCATCGGTTTTCTTATTACGAAGGTTGTAATCAATCATTTCTTTTAAAGTTTTTCCGTCAACTGAAATCTTAACTATTGTATTTCCAAAAGGATTGACTTCCCACATTTGTTTTAGTGTGATGTCTCCTTTCAAAATTTCTTTTCTTATGCCGCCTGAATTGAGAAATGCCATTTCTGTATTCATTTTTTTTGCCAATGCGTCTGCCTGCCATTGTCCGATTGACTGCTTGTCCCAGTCTTCTGTAACCATGCCGATTTTCAAAGATAATTTTTTATCTACATCCATTTCCATTTCCTCGACAATTTCTTGTGCATCTCTGTCATATACGGTCGAGTCGAATTTTGTTTCGATCAGAAACCCGTTAAAACTACTTATTGTATCTTTGTCTATATCTACTTTTAAATCGAGTTTACCTAACCATCTTCCATATGCCCCTGCCTGACAGATGATTACGCCGTTTACAATTTTCGGTTTAAAAAGTGCTGTGTGTGTATGTCCTCCGATGATTATATCAATGTCTCCGTAATATTTTTTTGCAATTTCTTCGTCGGTATCAATACCATTATGTGATAAAACAACAATCAAATCACATCCTTCTTCCTTTAATATTCCGATATTTTCGGTTATAACAGAATCCATATTTAAAATTGTTATTTCCGATACGTTGTCAGGAATTGTTAGTTCCATTAAGTCATCAATCGACAAACCTATGATTCCTGCCTTTATCCCGTTAATGTATTTTATTATGTAAGGTTTTCCTATTAATTCGTTGTTCTTGTTGTTTTTAAAGTTGCAGGCAAGATAATTGAAGTTAACAGTTTTTAATGCAGAATCGAGGGCACCGTAGCCATAATCAAACTCATGATTTCCGATTGTAAAAGCATCGAGATTAAACAAATTCAGCAAAACCATCTGTGATTTTCCTCTTGTTAAGTTTGAAACCGGTGAACCTTGAAAATCATCACCCGCATTCAGCACCAGTGTTTTATAGTCTTTGTTTAATTTAATAAGGCCGAGCATCATTGAAGTACCACCTGCTATATAGTATGTTTTTTCGTCAGTATCCTTATTTTTTCTTGATACCATTGATGGCATATTCGCAGAATGAAAATCGTTCCAATGAAGTATTGTTATATCCCTGATGTTTTCAGTTTGTTGACTAAATGCTGTTGTATAAAAACAAAATAAAAAAGCTGAAATTATTAAATTAATTTTTTTCATAATACAATAAGATAAAAATAACAATTTTAATTTTAAACATTAAAATTTCATAATAAAATCCATATTTATTTTACTTAACGATTTCTTGGACAGAAATTTTATCCTTTTTCTTTGTCAACCTGCCTGCCTTTATGCCTGCTTTCTTGACTTTAGTTAGGAACTTGCCGGCATTTGGATTTCAGGATCTCATAACTCATATAAATTCTGTTATATTTTTCTTAATCACCCCGTTTATATATAATAAATATATCTCTATAACTTAATTTGTTGTAGTTGCTTTAAAGTACAATAAAGCCCCCTTACCTGATTTAGTAACCTCAAAATAGAAGCCGTTTTTTTTAAATAACTCTTTTAAGTCTTTTTCCGTATGTAATGTCCCCCTGATTTTTACATTTAGTTAAAATAGGTCTGTGTAAATCTGTCTTAATTAAAGTCAACCTGTGTTCAAACAATTTTTTACATTTTTCCGATTGGAAATACCAATTTTTCTATAATTCGGTCGTAGGTAAAAGAGAAAAATTTACTTATTCAGGGACGATACTTTTTTATTTTTCCGTTTTCATTTAGTAAATAATTTATTCCCTTTTTGAATACAGTTTTTGCCGGTTTCTTTAATTTTGTTTTACACAATTTTATATATATAATTATGCAATTTGAATTTAATGAAAAAGGGGCTCATTTTATTAATATCATTTTACGGGTTTTAATTACTGATTGTGAATTTGTTTTAACTGTCATCCTGTAAAAATAGACACCGCTGGATACCTTACTTCCGTAATTGTCATTACCTTCCCAGAGTACCGAATAATGTCCCTCTTTCTGATTATTGTTTATTAATGTTTTAATTTCCTGTCCGTTAATATTATATATTTTTATTTCAACATAACCCGGTGCAGGTAATTGATAGGATATCGTTGTAACAGGATTGAAGGGGTTTGGGAAATTTTGATAAAGTGTGAAATCCGTTACATTTGAAGTAATGTTGTTATTTTTAATTCCAATAACAGTCGAACCTAAAACTGTACATCCTGGTCCTCCGAATGCACCCATATCATTTCTTGTTGTTCCTAAAGCGGGCAGCAAAGCTAATCCGGGATGTAAAGGGTCTTCCGGGTCATTGTAAATAGTATTTGAATCCCCGGCATCAACGCAGTCAGAATTTGGGATTAAATTAAAGGAATTAGTTACAAACTGCGGTGCAACGTTAATATTTCCTGTACCCGTGTATCCGTCCTGCACATTACAATAAGTAACGGAGATTGGTAGTCCGCTGTTTAAAATTTGAAAATACACATTTCCCCATATAATATTGTTCTTGATGGTAACATTTGCTGATTCGTATGTCCTTACACCGCCGCATTGAACTATGGCGTAATTATTTACAATAGTGTTGTTTTCAATTATTATTGGATATGAAAGTAAATTCTTATATGTGTAAATTGCACCTCCTCCGTATATATGAGCTCCATAGTTGCCGTTTATTATATTGTTTCTTATTGTACCGCTGCAAAAATATAAATTTATTGCAGTACCGCAATGACCTGAGTTATATTGGATAATGTTGTTTTCTATTATTGGATTCCCGTCGCAACCTCGTATTGCTCCGCCTCCTCCGTTGGGATGTAATGTATCGGTATCAATATGATTCCCGATAATTCGGTTGAATCGTATTCTTGGTGACCAGAATTCAATTAAAATACCGCCTCCTTCCCGGAAAAAGTAACCCGGATAATGTTTGTCTTCCCATAATGTACCGTTTCCCTGCGTTAAGGTAAAACCGACTAATGCAGCAGATGTATCGCTTGCGTATGAAATGTCAGGTTTGTACATTAGTACACAACTTGCTGTGTCCGGATGAAGTGGTGTACCTCCGTTTATAATTGTACTGCTGATGTACCCTGTATCATGATTAATCAGATAATAGCTTGCGAGTACAACACCTTTTCCTCTGAAATTGACGTTTTCATAATAGGTTCCCTGAGCTACCAATATTGTATCTCCGTTAACAGCCGAATTCATTGCAGACTGAATTGTCGGATAACCTGCAGGAACATATAATATGTTTGCTTTAGTTTGACTTACAGAGAAAAGGAGTAAAATTGAAAATAGAATTGGAAATAAATTTTTCATAGTAGATTCTCCTTAAATTATGTTAATATATAAATGATTTGTTTTTGCTTGTATTTAATTTGAATATTATTTGAATCTTCGTAATCCCCAATTATTATGCTTACTACCTTGGTCATTGTTCCATCGTGTAATTTGAGGTTGATACACATTCTATATTATAAAAATATTTAAACTTCCTATCACATAATATCAATTCATTGTCGCGTCTGCAAGCTTCTGTTTATCAGTGATTTAAAAACATATCTGTATTTTATTATACGTTATAGGTAAATGAAGGTTGCATTTATTTGATTTTGTGTTTCCTTGTTGATTAGAGTATAAATATTTTCGTATGTAAAATCTATTATGTCATTTTTATCATTTGAGTTTTTCAAAAAAAAACACATTATCGCTGTGAACAATTAACTGCATAGAATTAATTTAAAAAATAAAATAAATTAAACAAGAAATAAAAAACCGACTGATTACCAATAATAAATACTTATTAGTCTTTATTTCTGAATTTTTTTCGATATTGACAGAAAGTAATTATGAAAGATATAAATAGACGCGACTTTTTGAAAACTGCAGCTATAGGAGTTTCAATGAGTGTTTTTGGAACTAAATTTTTGAAAGCTTCTGATGAATCGCCTTCAGGTTACAGAATAGGTATTCTGGTAGATACTGATGTATGCGTAGGTTGTCGTCATTGTGAATGGGCTTGTAAAGTAGCTCACAATATACCAACCGCAAGCCTTGAGTCCTATTCTGATAACTCTTTATTTAAGGAATATAGACGACTCGATGCAGCATCATTAACCGTAGTTAATGAATTTGAAAACGAAAAGAACCCCTCACTTCCTGTTTATGTAAAAAAGCAATGTATGCACTGTGAAAAACCCGCATGTGTTTCTGCTTGTATCGTAGGGGCATTATCGAAACTTGAAGATGGAAGTGTTGTGTGGGACACCAAAAAATGTATTGGATGCCGCTATTGCATGGTTGCGTGTCAGTTTCAAATACCGACTTTTGACTATGATAAACCTATAGACCCGCAAATTAGAAAATGTGATTTGTGTTATGATAGAAGAAAAACAGAAAAATTACCTGCATGTGTAAGCATCTGCCCGACTGAAGCCTTACTTTTTGGTGAGCGTGATGAGATTTTGAGAGTTGCTAAAAATAGAATTAAAAGAAAACCCGATGTTTACATAAATCACATATACGGTGAACAGGAAATTGGCGGGACAACATGGATGTATATCGCAAGTAAAAGTTTTGATAATTTGAAAATGCCTCCGCTTGGAAACAGTCCTGCTCCGGGTACATCAGAATCAATTCAGCATGGAATTTTTGCCTATTTTGTACCGCCGGTTACATTATATGCGATTCTTGGAACAATTATGTGGCTTACAAAAAGACGTAGTAATGAAAACAAAGAAAACAGAATAGAATTTGAACAAGAGAAGAAAGGAGTAGATACGTGATTTCCAGACAAATAAAACACAAATTTTTTACTCCCTGGATTTTTGTTTTGACTATTCTTGCATTAAACGGTTTGGTTTTTCTCGCAATCAGATTTATTTATGGACTTGGGGCAGTAACAAATCTGGATAATTATACCCCCTGGGGTTTGTGGATTGGTGTGGATGTTGCTGCAGGTGTTGCATTAGCCGCCGGAGGATTTACTTCAGCTGCACTTGTTCATATAATGCACCGTGAATATTATAAGGCAATAGTTCGACCTGCTCTTTTTACTGCAATGCTCGGTTATACATTCGTTGCATTAGCAGTAGTTGTTGATATTGGAAGATTTTATTACGTATGGCATCCGATAGTAATGTGGAACGGAAATTCTGCTTTGTTTGAAGTTGGAATTTGCATTATTGTTTATATGATTGTCCTGTATATAGAATTCATTCCCATCGTCACAGAGAGATTTATTAACAAGATCAATTTTCACGGTCTTCTTACTTTCCTTAATAAACCGGTTAACGGCTTATTGAAATATCTCGATAAGAAACTGTCATTAACAATGTTTATCTTTATTATAGCAGGTGTCGTGCTTTCTACTCTTCATCAATCTTCTCTCGGTACTCTTATGGTAATTGCGGGGCAAAAAATGCATCCGCTTTGGCAAACTCCGATACTCCCGCTTCTGTTCCTTCTTTCGGCTATTGCTGTCGGTTTTCCAATGATTATTTGTGAGTCTCTGATTGCTTCCCGAAGCTTTAATCTGAAACCCGAAATTAAAACACTTTCAAAACTTGGATTTATGATTGCACCGATTATTGGAATCTATCTTGCTTTTAAAATAGGAGATATGTTTATTCGGGAAACATTCAGATATGTTCTGTTATTCGACAGCGCAGCCTGGATGTTTATTGCCGAAATGGTATTAATGTTTGTACCCTTTATTTTATTCCTCTCTAAAAAAATTGTAAATTCTATGTCAGGAATATTTATAGCTTCAGTATTTGTAATTTCGGGAGTACTTCTTAACCGTATAAACAATTTTATCGTTGCATATAATCCATTCTTTAACCCTGTAAAATATTTTCCATCCTTTGGAGAAATCTCAATAACATTAGGATTTGTTGCATTGCTGGTTATTGTATACAGAGCTTTTGTAATGATATTTCCGATTATTCCTCAGGAGAATAATAATTCAAATCAGAATATTGCAGAATCGGGAAACACCAAATCAAAAAAATGGATATGAAAAAAATCTCTTTTATAATTGTATCCTTAATGATATTCTGCATACTGGCAATATCAATTTTATTTTCACAGAGAGTTACACATAATTATTCAGGAGCTGGGGAAGAGCAGGTTGGCAGAGATATAAAAATAAAACCACTGAAAAATCATTTAAATACGTCTCTTAAATGTAAAACCTGTCATATTAGTGAATATCCTACCTTAAAAGACCCGGGTTTAATGAGTTGTCCCCGCCATAGTATGTATGGTGAATTTCCTTCATCAGAAGAAGGACCTGAAGTTGTTGTAATTGATGAAATGTCTGAAAACTATACAGGAGTCGTCTTTTATCACAGACTTCATTCTGAAATGTCTGAAATGGGCGTGGGATGTACAGACTGTCACCATTTTAATACTTCAGGACCGGTTATTAATTGCCGTGAATGCCACAGTAATGTTCGATATCGTGAAAACGTTTCTGTGCCTGATTTAAAAGCTGCCTTTCACCGCCAATGTATCTCATGTCATAAACAGTGGAGTCATGAAAACGGATGCAGTTCACAATGCCATCTTTATAATACTCCGGAAAACCAAAAAAATCTTACGAAAGATTTAACAGGAAAAAAACACCCAAAACGTACAGAACCGACAAAAATAATATATGAAATTAACTGTGAATACGGAAATAAAGTTACATTCTATCACGATGAACATGTTAATTTATTCAGAATAGAATGTGTCCAATGCCATAGCAGTGACAGGTGTGTTAAATGTCATGATAAAAAAATAAAACTTAGCGATAATAGTAAAACCGCGAAGATAGAAAAATCGTTTGAAGAACATCACAAACCCTGTTTTAACTGCCATAAGGAAAATGCATGTCAGAAATGTCATGCTGGCAAAGAAATGGCTCGTTTCAATCATGGTAAATCCACAGGTTGGATTTTAAAATCTTATCACAACCGATTGTCCTGTATGAAATGCCATAAAAATCAGATGCCGGTAAAGAGACTTGATAGAAATTGTAACACCTGTCACAAGGATTTCGTGTACGGAAAATTTGACCATAATAAAACAGGTTTGTTTCTTTCGGATAGTCATAAAAATATTGAATGTATAAATTGTCACGATAAAAATGATTTTACAAAAAATCCTGAATGTAAAATGTGCCACAATGATAAATTTCATCCTGCCCATTTGCCGGGAAAGAAACGATATTAGTCATTTTATAATAAAAAAGTGTGATTTTCCTGTATGAACACGTCTGAAAAAATTAGTATATTTAATAATTTCTTTTTAAAAATAAATTAATTAATCTCAAATATTTTATAATGAAGAATTTCAGATTTTAAAAATTTATATTTTTCAAGCCTAATGTTAAATAAAGTCAATAATTTATATGATAACCATGAATTTAATGATTCGCATTATCATTTAACAAATTATATACAGGAAGGTCCGCACATTCGGCATCATTTAAAACTAATGGGTGATAAGGTGGGCAGATGCGCAGTGTTTGGTATGCCCCTCCACCAAACGTGGTCATATATGATATCCGGTAATGATGCTCCTAAATACTACCTTGATTCCGATGCACCCCTGTATTATTACTCATATACTGATGCATATATTGCAATGCAGTTTTTGTCTCTGACTGATGAGGAAAAACTCCGTTTTGACCCTTTAATAAACGGTTTCAATTGTGTGGATATGTATGCCGTGGAACATATAAAAAGAGTTCTGAGGAATTTTCCGGGGGTCTTTACGGGTATCGGTGAATTTACAATTCATAAAGAATTTGTTTCTTCGAAAATTGAAGGTGAAATTGCAAGTCTCTACAATCCGGCTCTTGACTGTATTCTTAAGTTTGCCGGGGAAACAGGTTTATTGGTCTTGCTTCATAATGATATTAACAAACCGTTTCCGAGAGCATATACAAAAAATTATGTTGAAGAAATAAATGAAGTTTTCAAAAAACATAGTTCTGCTGTAATTATCTGGGCACATATAGGCCTCGGAAGGGTAGTAAGACCACTTGCACACCAAATAGAAATTTTAAAAACAATGCTTGAAGAACCAAATCTTAGTCATGTATATTTTGATTTATCATGGGTAGAAGTTGCAAAATATATTGCCGGTAACGATAAAACAGCAAGAGGTATGGCAAATTTAATTAATGCCTTTCCGGATAGATTCCTTTTCGGCACGGATGAAATGGCTGTGACTGAACAGAAAAAATATTTGAAAATTTATTATATGTATGAACCTCTCTGGAAAAGACTTACTCCTGAAGCTTGTGAAAAAGTAAAGAAAGCAAATTATACAAGATTGTTTGATAATGCTAAAATGAAGGTAAGAAAATGGGAAAAAGAAAATATAAAATAAGGTGTATTTTTATAGTAACTTTCCTTTATTTCGGGAAATGTTCCAACAATTAATCAATATAATTAAAACAATACAAGTCTGAATTAAAAATCAGGCTTTCAGTTAGCCTGACTTTAGTAAAGATATTTCAAAAAATTACACAGAACTTAAAGTCAGGGGGTGTAGGCAATATAAATATTTGGAACAAAATTATAACTTTCATTCAGGTTAATATTTTTTATCAATAAATCTATAGAGAGGCTCCTTACCATTTTCAACTGAAAGTCAGGTATGATTTAAAAAAATTTACACACTAAACTGAAAGTCAGGTTGGAACGTTATCTATAAAAATTGTGTTTCAGCCATAATACTTTTATTAATTAAATTAAACGAAAAATGAAAAAACAACTATTTATATTTGCTATAATGTTGCCTTTAATTGCAATATTTATTTCAGGTTGTTCTGAACAACTGATAAATTCCTCTGAATCAAATTCACTTACTACAGATTTCATTGGTTCTCTCCCTACAGGTGATAATGGACCTGCAAATTATTTGCAAGGTGTTACATATTGTGGTACACCCAAGATCGTTGACTTATTCGCAGGACAAACTACCGATGCCGGAAGTGTTACTGTCTACAATGATGATATTAATATCTATATTACTGTTTATTCATCCTTTGGGTATCAAGATGGCACTGAACAAATTAAATTATGGATAGGTGCAGATTCTTCTTTGATTCCTAAAAATAATGCAGGTGTCCCGGTTAACGGACAATTTCCGCATAAAATTACAACAACGCAATCTGTAAATGTTTATACCTTTTCCATCCCCTTAGCTAACCTTTCGTTAGTAACATCTTGTGGTAATTCTGTATTTCTGGTTATCCATGCTGATGTACTTGCTTCAAATGACGGGGGTGTTACAATAACTCCGGAAACCGCATATGGAGGAGATATTGTCGGTAACACAGGAAACCGCTGGTGGTATTTGACTAACTACACTATACAATGCTGCGGTGGAACTTCTAATTTTGGAAAAAAAGAAACTGCGTTTGCAAAAGGCGGGTGGGTATGGACAACCGATGTGAAAAGTAATCCTGAAAAACTTCCCTCACTTCGTTTAACAAAAAACCGCTGGGGATGGGCAATTAATCTTCCCCTTGTTAATGGAACAACCAACTATGACATTTATGCAGGAGCTGGATTAAATGATATTAAAAAAGGTGTTAAAGCAGGTTCCTTGAATATATCTATTAATGGTTCAAACGTAACGGTTACATATAATATGTTAAACGGTTTTAAAATGAGTGAAGCTCATATTTATGCAAACGATTTTAAACCGACAACAATTGCACCTGGACAGTTTGGACATACAATGTATTTTAATTCTCTTGCTTCGACTGCAACCGCAACATTTAATCTTTTTGATACAAATAATGATGGGATCTGGATAATTGCACATTCAGTCGTAAATTATTAAAAGCAATTGATTTGATGATTAAAAGCCGGATTATTATAATCCGGCTTTTTTTTGTGTGTAAATTTTCAGTAATCAATAAGCTTTATGCTTTGCTTGATTTTAGTTTTGAATTTTAATTCAAATTTCATTGCTTCACTTCTTGCCTGACTTTAGTATTGAAATTCTTTCTTATAAATCAGACTCCATGGTCCTCTATTTTTGATTGATTTAGCTTTGTTAGAATTGTGTTCGATTAACCGGCGTTCAAGATTTTTATTGTGTCCTGTGTATATTTTATCAAAATTTTCCGGTTTTAGTATGTAAGTATAATTATAAACGAAAAAACCCTCTGATTTTGCAAAGGGTTTTGTCGGGATGACTGGATTCGAACCAGCGACCTCTTCGTCCCGAACGAAGCGCGCTACCGGACTACGCTACATCCCGCTTCTCTTAATAATATCATAATATAATGCTTATAAAAATTACTTTTCAGTCATTTTTCGACTCCAGTACTGATGCAAATTTCAGAAATTTTGCAGACCTGACTTTTAGTCCTGACTTTAGTCCTGCCTGCCTTTAGGGCTTTAGTAATGCAGGTTTATAATTATTATTGTTAATATCGGTACATTTTCTCTTTTATGATTTTTTAATTTTGACTATCTTATTTTAATCAAAGTCTATTTTTTTGAATTACTTTCTTCTTATATTATCGGTTTTTTTGTCTCTGTCCTGCTGGAATAATCGGAAAGAAGACGAAATTAAAAAAATTGAAGTTAAAAACAACCGCTTTTCTGATACAACAATATTCAATTACGATTCTGTAATTACTGAGACGAAAAATCTTCTGACCGATGATTTTATTATACAACCATTTTCGTGTTTTGTTATCATTAGTAACTTACAGGAAAGTGAAACAGATAAGATTATTTATAATACGATAGCCCCTGCTGCAAATTGTTTTTATAATGATTTTTTCCAAAAGCGGCCCGATGAATTAATTAAAGTTTTTCTATTCAAAGATGAAAAGTCTTACAGATACTGGGCACGTAAATTATTTGATGATGATGATGTTTCATATTTCGGTTATTATAAACCTTCCCAAAAAACTATGCTGATGAATATTTCCACGGGAACGGGTACGCTCGTCCATGAGCTGACCCATGCTTTTGTCAGATATGATTTTCCGGATATTCCGGCATGGTTTAATGAAGGGCTCGGTTCTCTGTATGAAAGATGCTCTCTGAATAACGGGGAAATTATCGGATATGTTAATTGGAGACTGCCTTCACTTCAAAATGCTATCAAAAACAAAACATATACAGAGCTTGATATTTTGTTCGATACTGATGATGATGAATTTTACGGAGAAAAAAGCGGCTTTTATTATGCACAGGCAAGATATTTTTGCCTGTATATGCAGGAGAAAAATCTTCTTAAAAAATTTTATAAGCTTCTCAGGGATAATTTTGAGGAAGATAAAACCGGAAAATCTTTCGTTGTTAAGATGTTTGAAAAAGATTTAAAGTCCATTGAAAAAGAATTTAAAAGCTGGGCTTCAAAATTAACCCTTAAAAACTAATTAAAATACTTTTGAAAAATTATTGCTTATAACCGAGAGGTATCCTGTTCTGATTCAAATTTTGGGAATTAAATATCAGAATAGCCAAACAACTTAATTCTCTCTCATTGCAGGAACCTCATTCAATTCGATATTACTTTTTTCGTCTCTGCAGATCCTTGTTGCTTTGGCTTTTAAAATTCCCCCGTCATTTCCTATTCTCACGGCAAAATCGCATTTATCGTCTTCCTTGACATATTCGGTTGCGAAATAATAAATTCCGGTTTGTTCGTCTTCATCGCTTTCGCTGCCGAGGAAAAATAACGTGCCAATGTCGGCTAATCCGCTTTCATACTCGATAATGTCATCACCCTTCTTGATTTCAAATTTAAAATCTATCGTTGTATATTTTATTAATTTCACTTTTAAAAAGAAATCTTTTCCATTCATTCTGCCGGAAAAATTAATTTCTTTATTAAAGGGTAAATCTGCAGGAAAACTTACCGAGTCTATTCCGTTCAATATAATCAAAGCATCATTTATGTAATATGAATTTGCATAACCGCTTTTCGAAAGTCCCTGCAGCCATTTCACCGAGTACTTCGATGCATCTTTTACATAAAAGTATGATGTGTCATACTGACAAGGATATGAGTACCCGCAAATAAACAGAATTATTAATATTAATAAAAAGCATTTCATACTTATTGTACTTTTTTTTAATTTTTATGAAATTTTAAATAATTCTTTGTCTTAAACTTATTATGCTTCTTTTTAATGTCCTTACTAAAGTCAAACAAAGCATTTTTATCCTTTTCTTAATTCACTCTAAAATGTTTTAGAAATCAGATTTTTCTGAATCTTCTTGTACTCAAATATAGTAAATAATTTAATTAGTTTAATGTAATAAATGCATTCGTTGTTCGTAATGCACGATTGAAAATATATAATACTGAACCATTCTAATTACGTATACTTCTTGAACATAAGCCCAGAAATACTTTCCTGCCTGACTTTCAGTTAATTATGTTTACTATACAAAAAATATAAACCCGTTGTACTCACAACTTTATGAATCTTTTCATCTCTGACTTTTATGTTCTAATATATTAATTGTTTAAATTGTATGGTATTGTTATTTTTTTAAAATTTCTGAACATTATGTAACTTATGTCACTGACGGGAAAAATAATCAATACGATTTGTAAAATCGCTTCATGTCCTGAACGAAAAAGAAGCAAATACAGATTATTTTTTATCCCCTTTTTTCCGCTTGCTTATATCTTCTTCATAACCGGATTGATATTTTTTTCCTGCTGTATTGATTATTTTTTTTATTTTCCTCAAATCGTTTCTTACCCGTTAAATTTTATTTTGGGTTTTCCTTTAATTGCCACAGGTTTAATGTTATCTCTTGCCTGTGTTTTTTACTTTTTAAAAGAGAAAGGAACTCCTGTTCCGTTATGTCCCCCGTATGTCCTGATAACAAAAGGACCTTATAAATACGTTAGAAATCCAATGCTTGTGGGATTATTTATTCAATTGTTTGGTTATGGACTTTTTTTTAATTCGTTGTCTCTGTTTTTTATTGTTGCTCCCGTTATTATATTGTTTTGTTATTTTGAACTTAAATTAATCGAAGAACCCGAACTTGAAAAACGGTTTGGTAAAGAATATTCAGATTATAAAAAAAATGTACCTATGTTCATTCCGAAACTGCTTGTTAGAAAATAAAATATTGTTTCCTTAAATAAATTTATGATAAATAAACACTTTATTAAGTTAAGGGAAAAAATAATTAAATTGGAAAAATACAAAAATTTGTATAATTTAAAACAAATGAAGCTGAAAATAATAATTATAATATTACTTGTACTGTCCTGTTTGTGCTACTCTCAGGAAAAGCCGATTAAAACTCATTTGTTTCTCGGAGACTGGGAGTCAACAGAGGGTAACAAAATAATTGAAAAATGGAGGGTAGTTAACGATAGTGAATATACTGCTGATGTTTATGAGATACTGGATAAAGATACTGTGTTAAAAGAAAAGATTAAATTGAAATATATTAACAATGTATTATATTATTACCCGCTTGTGTTCGAACAGAATAATTCACGGGAAATTGAATTTAAGCTTGTTTCTCTTGAAAATGACGGCAGAAAATTTATATTCGAAAATTCCGAACACGATTTTCCGCATAGGATTATTTATAATTTCAAAACAAATATGAAACTGTATGCATCAATAGAAGGGTATATTGAAAGCGAATTTAAGCAAATAAATTTTTCATACAAAAAGACTAACTTAACAGCAAATGATTTTATTCTGACGGGTATAATTAGAAAAGAAGCTTTCTTTAATAAAGCCGGAAGGGAGATTGAAGGGGTTTTTGACTATTATTTTGAAATAGACGGAGTGAAATATTTTATTAAATTTCACGGGTATGGAGTAACTGTAACCGACATTGAGAAATATATCGATATGCCCGTCAGGTTAAAATTTAAAATGCTGTACGGATTATGGGATGCGGACGATAATACATATCAAAGCAGGGTGGGAAATTATGTCGGAATAATAAGTATTGAAGAATAATTATATGAAGTGAGAACATCATTACTGACTTTCAGTTCGGGACGACAACTTTGCAGAATGTACCTGACTTTCAGTTAATATTATTAAAACTATATTTTATTAATTAAAACTTTTCAAAAATGAAAAAAATATTATTTTTTATTTTGATTGTGGGGCTTTGCTCCGTTAATTCCTTTTCCCAGGATGATGAAATGAAGCTGTGGATGGAGTATATGACTCCGGGAAAAGAACATCAGGAACTGGCGAGTATGGACGGCGATTGGGTTTATACCAGTAAGATGTGGATGGATCCTTCTGCACCTCCGGAAATATACACAGGAACAGCTAAGTGTGAAATGATTCTTGGCGGAAGATATTCCCAAATGACGGCAAAAGGTAATGTAATGGGAATGGACTTTCAGGGGGTTAGCATAACGGGATTTGATAATGCAAAGAAAGTTTGGATGGCTGTTTGGGTGGATAATATGGGAACAGGTATACTATATATGGAAGGAAAGCATGACCCTGCAACAAATAAAGTTGTTTATAAGGGAACGGCTGTTGACCCGATGACAGGAAAGGATATGGAAATGATAGAAACATTCAAAATTGTGAACGAAAACACAATAGAAATGGAAATGTTTAATGTAGTGGACGGAAAAGAATATAAGAGTATGGAATTAATATATACGAGGAAGTAGAATATGAAGTTTTATGTAACAAGTGAAAATCTCGGGGAAAAGACAAATGAGTGGCTTAAGAAAATAGAGCCGTTTAATACTCATCGCATGAAAATTACCCGCGAAAAATCGGCATTGCTTGTTATTGATATGCAGAAATTTTTTCTTAATCCCGAATCGCAAACGTTTACCTGCGGAGGACTTGCTGTACTTCCGAACGTAAAACTTCTGATAGAAACTTTCAGAAAAGCAAGGCGTCCGGTAATTTATACCTGTCATGTACACCATCCTTCATTATACGATGCAGGGATTATGGAATGGTGGTGGAAAGGGATGTGTATTGAGAATAGCAAGGAGAGTGAGGTAGCAGACGAAATTGCACCCTTAGAAAACGAAAAAATTATCTTTAAACATCGCTACTCGTCATTTTATAATACAGACCTGGAGACAATCCTTCGGTGTTTGAAAATAGAAGATATAGTAATTTGCGGTATTATGACCAATATGTGCTGCGAGTCCACCGCCCGCGATGCATACTACAGAGACTACAGAATATTTTTTCCTGCCGACGGAACGGGAAGTATTAATGAAGAAATGCATCTTGCAAGCCTGCTGAATCTTTCCTTTGGATTTGCATATATAACAAGCACCTGCGAAATCATTAAAGAAATATAAAACTATTCTGCATTTACGTTACCTGCCTGACTTTCAGTCCTGACTTTCAGTCATATATGCATCTATACAACCCTGACTTTCAGTTTGAAGTGTGTATCGATATTTAAAAAATCCAGCCCACGGTTTTAACCGTGGGTATCGATTATAAATAAAATGCTATAACCGTTTTAACGGTTTTCAAGCCTGACTTTCAGTTTGTTCGCCGTGCCGGATTCATACCCCTGCAATCTCTTGTTTAAAGTGATTATTTAAAGCCACACTTTACTTTGATAGTAAGAAAAAAAACCTGCCTTACAGCAGGTTTTCAATTAAAATTTGTATGTAAAATCAATGAAATTAGTTTTCTGTAGGAACTACATTTAGTATCTTTTTGCCGGCTTTGGTTGTGAATTTTACTTTACCGTCTACCAAGGAATAAATTGTGTAATCTCTTCCAAGACCGACGTTTTTACCGGGTAAAAATTTCGTTCCTCTCTGCCTTACTAATATGTTTCCGGCTTTTACGAGTTCACCGCCGAATCTCTTTACTCCGAGACGCTTCGATTGTGAATCTCTGCCGTTTTTTGAACTTCCAAGACCTTTTTTATGTGCCATTTTTTGAACTCCTTTTTTCTCTTACTTCCGAAATTTTGTCTATTAAAATTTTCGTGTATTGCTGCCTGTGTCCTTTTCTTACTTTGTAACCTTTTCTGCGCTTCTTCTTGAATACCGTTAGTTTGTCGTCTTTTACATGCTCGATTACAGTCGCTTTTACTTTCTTTTTTAATGTCGGGGTGCCTATAACAAAAGATTTGTCGTCAGGCGAGAACATTAATACATTCTTGAATTCAACTTTTTTCCCCGGTTCTTCTTTTAGCTTGGGAACGTATATGTTCTGGTTTTCCTGTACTCGGAACTGGTATCCTTTTATTTCTACTATTGCAAACATTGTAAATAATTAATTATTCGTGATAACAAACGTTAAAAATACTAATATTTTAAAAAAAATTCAAACCATTATATCCGCTCTTTTGATTGATTTTGAAATGGATAGTAAATGGTTCTAATAATTTAAAGAAATACATTAACTATAAGTCCAGTTCGAAATATTTTGCCGTTGCTATCGGATTGTACCGGTAGGGCTTGATTTCTTTAAAACCGAAGTTTTTGTATAAACCTATTGCCGCCGTCATTGTTTCTAAAGTGTCAAGACGAATTTTTTGGTATAACATTTTCTTCGCATTTCTTATAGAGCGTTTGAGCAGGTCCTTTCCGATTCCGTAATTTCTGTATTTTCTGATTACATACATCCTTTTTAATTCGCAGGTTTTACCTTTATATTTTCTGAGTCCTACTACACCGATCGTTTCTGTGCCTTCACCTTCAATACGTGCAAGCACTAAACATCCGCCGGGAAAACCATACTCTTTCTCAAGATTATTTATCTCGTTTTTGAAGTTCTGAAAACATAAATCAAAATTTAATGAAGCAGCGTATTCTAAAATTAATTTCTTTCCGTCTTCGTAATCTTTTTTTGTTTTTGCTGTTATGTATCTGATTTTGTTTACCATGACGGATACAGATTATTGTGATTTTCGAAATCCTGCGGAAGTAATTTAAACGGTGTCCCGCCGCTTGCTTCTATTAAAAGTATTATTGCTGTATTTCCGCTCCTTAACTCTGAAAATGCAATCAAATTTCCGTTCGGCTGACGCGTAGGATATCTGTAAGATGTATTCCCGGAACTGACTATATTATTTGGTGTTCCGGGTAATGGATAACCTGTGCCTGCTATTTTGTAAATTCCGCTGTTTATTGGGTCGGATTCGAATATTATTCTGTCGCATGACGGAGACCAGGCAGCCGAACCGCATTTTCCGGCACCGTAGTATTTCTTGTTTAAGCTGTCAGGATTTACCGGGTCAATTAAATAAATGTCTGATTTATCCGTGACAGTCGAGTATTCATATGCTGCAGCACCGATAAATACCCTCGGCGACCATTTTCCGTTACTTTCGTCTGCATAAGGAGTGTTTGTGATGTTTATAATACCCGTAACAACAAAGCTGTTGCCGCTGCCGTAAACTGTGCCCCTGTACAAGTCACGCTTATCAGAAGTATCTATTTTTCCGTCTTTGTTAATGTCTGTCTGTCTGTCCCAAATCATATATAATCTGTTAGGAGCAAAACACGGATTATTGTCGACTACCGGCAGTGATGAGTTTATTATTTTTTTCGGATTAACTGTTACTGTCGTGTCTATACTTCCGTCTTCATTGAAAAAATATGCAAAAATTTCCTTAACTGTACCATCGTCTCTGGAATACGCAAGAATCTTGCCGTCGGGCGACCAGCAGGAAGTTGTTTCATCGTATTGACTGGTCTGGGTTAAATTATATGGATTTTCGGGAAATATGAGTCCGGATGTCTCTAAAAATCCGTTTGTGTCTACCTGTGCAAGCCAGATATCATAGCTGCCGCTGCGGTTTGAGGTAAAAGAAATGAATTTACCCTTCCTTGTTAAATCTGATGACGGGTTTGGAGGCCAGACCGGACTTACTGTTCCGGTGTCTTCTTTGCAGCTGAAGTGAAAAAAAAATACGAATAAAAAAACTATTAATGATTTTCTTATCATCATATAATTTTTAATATCTGCCTACGGGTATAATGTAAAACGGCTGTTCGTCTTCAGTCATACCGATAACCTTTTTTAAAGTAGTATCGTCAAAAGCACCCATTACTACAGTACCGAGATTCATTGCCACTGCCTGTAAAAGAACATTTTGTGCAGAATGTCCTACCTCTATGTGTACGTATCTTTTTCCTCTCTCTCCGTATTTTCCGGTTGTTCTTTCATATACCCCGGCGAAAATCAAAAAGGCGGGTACATTTTTAAGCCATTCTCTCGAATATACTTTCGTGTAAATGTCTTCCCTGTTATCTCCGGATTTTACAAGTATTAGTTCGTGTGTTTCTGTGCGGTATTTGTAAATTCCGTCTTCTAAATCGTTGACATTTCCGGCTACTATATATATCTCAAGCGGAAAAAGAGCTCCTGCCGAAGGGGCAGTCCGCTTTCCGCTCGATTTGTTTGTGATTCCCTGTGCCGACCATAATAATTGCGAAATCTCCGAAAGTTCAAGGGATTCTTTTCTGTATTCCCTGATTGAACGCCTTTCGGACAATGTTTTTTCTAATGAAACTGTCCCGTCTGTTCTTGGTTCAGGTAGTTTTATTTTCCTTGTTTCGGGTACGGTGTTGTTTACTTTTTCGTCTGATTCAAAGGAAGTTATGCTGGTTTTCAGCGTATCAGTGTTTTTTATTTCCTGTGCCTTTTTACAGGAAAAAAAAGATAGCGAAAAAACCGTTAAAACCGTTATTAATATTTTTACTTTTTTCATAACTTTATAATTTTATTCTTTTTTAAACTTTTTCTTTTCTGAGGCTGTCATTTTTTCCGTAGCATATTGAAATATTAACCGCGGAGCCGTATCCTTCCATTTCAAAAGAAATTCTTCCGTATCGGTATTGTTAATTTTCCATAATTCCCTTAAAAACCAACCTGTTCCCTGCTGAACTTCCCTTGCCGTGTCTTTCATCAGCGGCTCGATGAATTTCAGACAGTTCTTTTGGCTTTTCCCTGCCTTTATGTATTTTATCAGTGATACGGCGGAACAACGGCGCTGAAATTTATTCTTCGCTTTTCTCCATCCGGATAATTCTTTGAGTTCTATGGTTTTACTAAGCAGCAAAGCGGATATTATGTCAAGTGATAGTGAATCGGAATGCGCCCAGTTGTTAATCCCGTATCTGAACCAGGTTTCGATTTTTTGAAATGTCTTTTTGTTGAATTCTTTTGTGAATCCTCGTAACAGCAAGATTGCATAACTTGTTTCTTCGAATTTACCGCTTTTCAGTAATTCAGGAGCTGCATCAAAAATTATTCTCTGATTAAGCTTTCCTTCCTTTAGCAGGGAATTTAGTTTATATTCAAATTTTTCTCTGCCGAGTCCGTATGCATCAAAACCGTCTTTGAAATATCTGCTGTATTTTAATACTACTTTTTTATCGGAATTTTTTTTACAATAGTTCCTGATTTCTTTTATTAGTTTCTCTTTATCCATTTCTTTTTTAGAATACTTGCAGACTTATGTAAAAGAAATTATCAGCGAATTGCCGTTTGATGTTTCAATTATTTTATGATTTGTAAAACCTGTTTCATCTAACCATCCGAATACTTCGTCTTTGGTATATGTATCTCCGCCCTTTGTCCCTACAAGCATATTTATTGCAAATATTGTGCCCGGAATAGGCGATGTTCGGTCTTCGCACATTATGTAATCGGAAATCACAGCTTTTCCGCCTTTATTGATGGAATTATAGCATTTTTTCAGAAGTGTTTTGTTTTCGTCCGGACTGTTGCTGTGAATTATTGCGGATAAAAATATCATATCGTACGGTCCGCCAAAATCGTTTTCGAGGTAATTACCGGATATTGTAAAAACTTTTCCTGTAAATCCTTCACAGTCAATATATTTTTGTGTCAGTGCAGTGACTTCGGGTAAATCGAAAATATAAACTTTTAAATCCGGTTTCTTCCTTAGAAATTCGAAACTGTACGCGCCCGAGCCTCCGCCAACATCTAATATTGTTTTAATTTCACTCAGGTCAACCAAAGGTACAATTTCTTTTGAGTGAGGTTTTCCCTTATAATGCATTGCCTCTATGAATGACTTTATCCAGCAGCGGTCTCTTTCGCTTATCGGTCTTTTCCGCAAAACCGTCGTACCTTCCTTTACGGCAGAAGTTAAAGTAGTCCAGCTGTCCCATAAATTTATGGTATGATTAATTCCCGACATATATTTTGGTGAACCTTTTACGAGAAATTCTTTGGAAAATTCGGTGTTTGAAAATTTTCCACCGTCTTTTTTCAGTAACCCCGCCGGAACCAGTGCATTCATTAATCGGTCTGCCCCTTTAATTGATATGCCTGTTTCAGCGGCTATTTCAGCGGAGGTCTTTGTGGAATCTTTCAGATGAGTGAATATCTCGAGTTCAAATGCGGTTAATATTACCCTGCTTAATCTGAAAGCATTTACTGTTTTCAAAAATTCCTCAGATGTAAATCCTGTTTCATTCATATTTTTAATTTTTTTAATATGCTTGTAATTCTCTTGAATCTTGTCAGCAATATAACCGATGCTATCACAAACGGTTTATAACCTGCCTCTTTGTAAGTTTGTATCCTGTATTTCTCGAAAACGTCTTTTGATACTTCGCCTCTGATGCAGTTTACTCCTGATATATCAGCAGGAAGACAATGCATATATAATGCGTTTTGTCCTTTTGTCAGGTTAATTTTTTCTTTTGTACATTCCCATTTCTTATTTCGGGAATTCATATCAAGGCATTTTTTTTCGAGCTGTCTTAATCCATCTCTTCTGCCTGCTCTCAGTAGTTCGGTTCTTTTCTTCATTATTGTAAAAGGTGCCCACGATTTCGGATATACAATATCTGCGTTTTTGAATGCCTTGTCCATATCGTTCGTTATCTCGAAACTTCCCCCGCTTTTCTTTGAATTTGCTTTTGCAGTTTCTATTATTTCAGGCATTAACCCGTATCCCTCGGGGTGTGCAAGAATTACGTTCATTCCGAACCTTGTAAACAGCGTAATTATTCCTTGCGGAACGGATAACGGTTTTCCGTAACTCGGAGAGTACGCCCATGACATTGCTATTCGTTTTCCCCGTAATTTTTTCCAGCTTCCGAAGAAATTTACAAGGTGAGCTAAATCTGAAAACGTTTGAGTTGGGTGGTCGATATCCGATTGAAGATTTATTATAGTCGGCTTTCTTGCAAGCACTCCGTTTTCATACCCCTCTCTTACTGCGTCTGCGATTTCTTTCATATATTTATGCCCTTCGCCGATGTACAGGTCATCCCGTATTCCTATTACTTCAGTCAAAAAAGAAATCATATTTGCTGTTTCCCTGACAGTTTCTCCGTGTGAAATCTGAGTCTGTTCTTCGTTAAGTTCAGAAAGGGTAAGTCCTGTAAAACTGACTGCGGATGCAAAACTGAAACGTGTTCTTGTGGAAAAATCTCTGAATATTGAAATTGCCAGCCCGCTGTCGAAAAACCTTGCAGATTTTCCTGAAAGATGCATTTTTTTGAGTAAAAATGTTAAATCCACTATTGCCTTGATTTCTGTCTTGGAAAAATCCTGCGTGTAAAGAAAATCCCTGCTGTATAAATTAATTTTTTTCCTTTGTTTTTTCTTCATTATATTTATTCTATAATTCAAAATATTAAATTAAAACATTTAAAACAAACTAAATTTTTTTATTCTCCGTATCCAAATTATTCCGGGCACATAATTCTCTCATACATTCATACATTTTTTCCCTCATACAGTCATACATTTTTTCCCTTATACATCCATCCCCATTCCGGTCTTGTCGTATTTACCGACTTTATGGCATCCGTATTAAATTGAAACAATTCATAGTATGTATTAAATTTAACATTTGTAAATTAAAACATATTCATTATGAAACTTATATATCACGGACATACTTTTTTAGAAATCGAAACAGGTAAACAAAGGATTCTGATTGATCCTTTTATAACGGGAAATATCCATTGCAAAATCAAACCTGCAGATATTAAGTGCGATTATATAATTTTGACTCATGCACACGGCGACCATTACGGAGACGTATTGCAGATTGCAGAGAAAAATGATGCAACTGTTATCGGGATTTTTGAACTTGTGAACATTCTTAGTTCTAAAGGAGTAAAAAAAATTCACCCGATGAATATCGGCGGAGGATTTAATTTTCCTTTCGGAAGAGTTAAACTGACGATTGCACACCATTCTTCATCAACTCCCGAAGGGGTTTATGCAGGCGACCCTGCAGGGGTGCTTTTGACTTCGGAGGGAAAAACAATATATCATTCGGGAGATACGGGACTATTCTACGATATGAAATTAATAGGCGAGATGAACAGGATTGACTATGCTTTTCTTCCGATAGGAGATGATTTTACAATGGGCATTGACGATGCGGTAAAAGCCGCGGAATTTGTTAATGCGGAATATGTTGTACCGATTCATTATGATACATTCGATATAATTAAAGCAAATCCATTGGAGTTTAAAAAGAAAGTAGAATCGATCGGGAAAAAATGTATCGTAATGGAATTCGGTAAGACACTGGAATGCTAATATTTTTATTTCTTGTTGACGAAAATAATTACAATAGCAAATCAAAAAGGCGGAGTCGGAAAAACCACTACCGCTATTAATCTTTCCGTTGCTGTTTCACTTTCGGGGGTTAAATGCCTTCTTATTGATTCAGACCCGCAGGCAAATTCTACTACCGGACTCGGAATAGAAGCAAAAGATGACGGCAATACTATCTACGAAGTTCTTATATCCGATAAAAAGTTAAAAGACTGTATTAAAAAAACCCAGGTGGAAAATCTGGATATAGTATCATCTCATATCAATCTTGTCGGCGCCGAGGTAGAGTTAATCAGCGTTCCATCAAGAGAAAGAACTTTAAAAGAAAATATTGATGAGTTTATCAATAATTACGAAAACACGTATGAATATATATTTATTGACTGTCCGCCTTCTTTAAGTCTGATAACAATTAATGCACTTACTGCTGCTAATACAATAATAATTCCCGTCCAGTGCGAATACTATGCTCTTGAAGGACTGACTCAGCTGCTGAATACAATAAAGATGGTAAAGAAAACATTCAATCCCTCATTGAACATCGAAGGATATCTGCTGACTATGTTCGACTCGAGGTTGCGGCTGGCAAATCAGGTGGAATCTGAATTAAGAAAATTTTTTGCCGACAGGGTATTTAAAACAAAAATATTCAGAAATGTAAAGATAGGAGAGGCTCCGAGTTTTGGTAAACCGATAATCATATATGACCCGTCTTCCACAGGTGCAAAAAACTATATGGAACTCGGACAGGAATTTTTGGAAAGAAACGGATATGAAAGGGAAACCGGAAAAGTTGTTGAAGCAAATACGGAATAAATTATTAAAAAATTTTATAAACCAGAATTTAATTTAACATTATTAAAATGGAAAAAGATACAAGATTAGGAAAAGGTTTATCTGCTTTATTCGGTAATCAGGATATTGATTTGAATTCGGAAAAGAAAGAAGTGACAGAAACACCCAATGAATCGGTATTTCTGGAGATAGAAATTGAAAAAATCAAACATAATCCCCTGCAGCCTCGTGAGGATTTCGATGAGGAAAAAATGAATGAACTGGCAGAATCAATCAAAAACAACGGTCTGATTCAACCTGTAACAGTCAGATTATCGGATGATAAAACAGAATATATTTTAATTTCCGGGGAAAGGCGAATCAGGGCGGCAAAGATTGCCGGGCTGGAGAAAATCCCTGCTTATGTAATTACTTCTCCTGCCGGAAGCAAGAAAGAGATGCTGAAACTTGCACTGATTGAAAATATTCAAAGAGTAGATTTAAATCCTATGGAACTTTCTGATTCATTCCAGTGTCTGATGGATGAATTTGATTTAACACAGGAACAAATATCCGGGGAAGTATCCAAACAAAGAAGTACTGTTGCCAATTATCTGCGTCTGCAGAATCTTCCAGCCGAAATAAAAGTCTCCCTCAGAAAAAATGAAATATCGGAAGCACATGCAAGAATGCTGTTGAGAGTGGAAGACTTAAAACAGCAGATGGAATTATGGAGGAGGATTATAAATGAAAATCTGAGTGTCAGAAAACTTGAGGAACTTACGAAGAAAAATATCAAGCTCAGAAAAAAAAGAAATCATAAGAAAACCGAAGAATTTGACCCGTATATGCAGTCATTCAAGGAAATGTTGATTAAGTTCTTCGGAGCAAAAGTAAGTATTAAACCGAAGGATAAATCATCCGGTGAAATTGTAATAGAATATTATTCCAGCATTGATATTGAAAGAATAATGGATAAAATAAAGGAATAAATAATGAAAAAAATACTAACGTCAGTAAAAGCACCTTTGCCAATAGGACCTTACTCGGTAGCGGTAAAATACAGTAATTTGATTTTTACTTCCTGCCAGATACCGATAGACAGAAACGGAAATATTCCAGAAGGCAGCATTTCAGAACAAACAACTCTGGTAATAGAAAATCTTAAATCCATACTTGAAGAAAACGGTTCTTCTCTGGATAATGTTTTAAAAACAACTGTTTTTTTAAAAGATATAAACGATTTTGCGGAGATGAACAAAGTTTACGGGGAATATTTTATGGAATCTGCTCCTGCACGCACTACAATCGAATTATCGAACCTTCCTAAGAATGCTAAAGTCGGGATAGAACTTATAGCGTATTAAATTTGGATAATAAAAAAGTCTTATTATAACAGCATTTAATTAATAAACTTCTTATATAAGGGAAAAAGATATTTAATTAATTAAATATCAGGCTAAGACTTTTATGGTTTGTTCACTTACGGATTGTTTCTGATGTGTCTGGCGAGCCTTGATTTTATATTTGCGGCTTTGTTTTTATGTATGAGGCCTTTTGTCGCTGCTCTGTCAAGCAGTTTGACGGTTTTTTTGTATTCTTCGCCCGCTTTTGTTTTATCGGTTAATACCTTTTTAACCGAACCCTTTAAAACAGCTTTATATTGTTTGTTTTTTTCCGTTCTTTTTATTGTTTGTCTTGCCCGTTTTTGGGCTGATTTATGTCTTAATGCCATATTTTGTCTTTAATTAAAGTTTAAAAATAATCATTTTAAATCCCATAATCAAAATATTTAAAAAACTCTTTTTATTTTTGGTTTAATATTCCGGTAAAATCTAATAATTATCACAAAAAATGAAATTTTTTTAATAAACAGGTGTTTAAATTTTAATAAAAATTGCGAAATACTATAATACTAATTATTTATATTGATTTATTAGGATAATTTTACTATTGTTACCTAATTTATTGACTGTTTTTTTGATATTAAAAGTAAGTTTTACGAATTCATTTTTGGAAATCGAAAAATCGGATTTATTTATCAATTTGAACTGATTCGAATAATTTTGTGTTTATATTATAAGTTATATTTTATTATAATTTAAATAAAAGAAGAAAGGATAATAAAAAATGAAAAAATTTATTCTACTAATATTATTGCTAACTACAGTAACATTAGTTTCCAACAGCCAAACAATGGAAAGTTTTGAAGGGACTTTTCCGCCAAATGGTTGGTCAGCTTCAGGTTTTGCAAAGTCTGGAAAAAATCAGGGATATTTGTCAGTTTACGCAGCTGTAGGAACTGATTTAAATAGTGAATTAATAATAAATAGTGTTACACCCTCAAGTTCAGATATCACTTTCTACTACAGACATCAAAATAATGGAGGACCAAATTATTCTGATATTACAGTCTATATCTGGAATTCAAGTATAAACGGAGGAACAGAATCCAATCTTGGCACAGTAAGAGCTACAGAAAACACATATTACTTGGCAACTTTTTCAGTACCTTCAGTATATCAGTCACAACCAGATTGCAGGGTAAGAATAGTTATTACAGCAGTAGCAGGGAACAGAAACTTATATATAGACTACTTTGATATTGGTGTTCCATTACCGGTTGAAATGGAAAGTTTTACTTACAATGTTAATATAAATGATGTAACGTTGAATTGGAAGACTGTATGGGAACAAAACAATCAAGGATTCGATGTCGAAAGGAAATCAACTGTAAATTGGGAAAAAATCGGTTTTGTAGAATCAAATCAGAACAGGAATTATTCTTTCACAGACAAAAACCTTCAACCCGGAAAATATCAATATAGATTAAAACAAATAGATTATAACGGCAATTATGAATATCATTACCTGCAGGGAGATGTTGTAATCGGAACTCCTGATAAATTTAAATTATCCCAGAATTATCCGAATCCGTTCAATCCTCTGACGAAAATTGATTATCAAATGCCCTTCAGCGGAAAAGTAAGTCTGGTAATCTATGATATAAGCGGAAGGGAAATAAAAAATCTTATAAACAGCCAGAATATTGAAGCAGGTTATTATACAGTTCCGTTTGACGGTTCTAATTTATCGAGCGGTGTTTACTTCTACCGTATTATCGCCGAAACAAACGGACAAAAATATGTTGATACGAAAAAAATGGTCCTGCTGAAATAAAATGAATTGATAATTTGGTTTTAGTTAAAGCCCTGAAAAAGAATTTTTCAGGGCTTTTTTATTGTTTTTTCAAATTGTATCCGGAAATATAATGAATTAAATTCAATCCGTAACTTCAGTTGTGGAATGAATTCGAATTTTATATGAATAAACTTGCCCGCGACTTCAGTCATGGGATAAATTAAATTAATACGCAAACCGTTTCAACGGTTTTAATTTATGAAAAAATCCAGCCCACGACTTCAGTCGTGGGAAATAAATTAAGACAATAATCTAACCTTTTTAAAATCCAGCCCACGGTTTTAACCGTGGGAAAATGAATTAACACCTGTCCTAAAACCGTTTCAACGGTTTTATTTAAAAAACAAAATCCAGTCCGCGACTTCAGTCATGGGAAATAAATTAAGACAATAATCTAACCTTTTTAAAATCCAGCCCACGGTTTTAACCGTGGGAAAATGAATTAACATCTGTCCTAAAACCGTTTCAACGGTTTTATTTAAAAAACAAAATCCAGCCCACGGTTTTAACCGTGGGAAAATGAATTAACACCTGTCCTAAAACCGTTTCAACGGTTTTTCAGTAACCGGTACGCTATGACAAAGTCGAATCCTTTATAAATAACCCCTGTGATGATTTCTTATTCCATTTTAAAAATCATTTTTCCTTAATCAAAATTTTTATCCGGCCGTGCGCAAAAAAACATTTGACTTATCAAACTTAAAAATTTAATTTTTCAAAATCTTCATTTTTAGGAAGGATTAAATAAATACACGAAAGGGAGATTATTGTACCAAAAGCAGCAAATAAAATATTTATACTCATGAATAAATTTGTTATAATACAAAGCAATCCGCCTAAATTACAAAAGGCAAAAGGTATAACATGTGCGTTGAAATATGAATTGATAAAATTTTTCCTGTTAATTTTCCCGATAAAAAACTTCTTAATGTATAAGGAGAAGGAACAAAGTATTACACAAATCAGCAGTGTTATTATACTCAAAATTCTTAAATCCGGATTATCGAGTCCCGGTGAAATTACACCGAGCGAGAATATTAATATAATCCCGACCGCAATCGCAATTGCGAGAAGTCTTATTCTTCTTGATACTATTACAAAATCAACTTTTAAAACAAGATTGCTTTTTTCTTCCATAAATTATTTTCTAAAAAATATTAATCATTGTAACTCTATAAAATTAACATTATTTTTAATAAAAATCATTATAAAAGCACGATTGATTATTTATGAAAAAAAGAAAAAGCATTAGTGCTCCCGAGCTGATATCTGAAGACACTGCGGATTTTACGATACTTGTCAGACCACGCACATTCAGCGAATTCACAGGACAGGATAAGGTAAAAGAGAATTTAAAAGTCTTTATTGAAAGCTCAAAAAGATTAAAAGAACCTCTCGACCATGTTTTATTCACTGGACCCCCCGGACTCGGAAAAACGACACTTGCACATATAATATCGAGAGAACTTGATACAGAAATCATAACAACGAGCGGACCGGTAATAGAAAAACCCGGTGACCTCGCCGGTATGCTGACAAGGTTAAAGAAAAATCAGATACTGTTCATTGACGAAATACACAGAATACCGAAAGTCGTCGAGGAATTTCTTTACTCGGCTATGGAAGAATATAAACTCGATATACTTATTGACCAGGGACCTGCGGCAAGAAGTATCCCTCTTAAATTGGAAAAATTTACTCTCGTCGGGGCTACAACACGACAGGGTTTGCTTTCATCGCCAATACTCGACAGATTCGGGATTACGTGTCACCTCGATTATTATAACATCAATGACCTTATAAATATAGTAAAGCGTTCTGCACGATTGATGAAAATTAAAATCACAGACGACGGAGCACTCGAAATAGCAAAAAGAAGCCGCGCTACGCCGAGGATATCCAACCGCCTGCTCAGACGTACAAGAGATTTTGCAATTGTCAAAGGAAACGGCACCATCGATAAGGAAATTTCCGAATATGCACTCGAAGCCCTGGGAGTTGACAACCACGGACTCGACAAAATAGACAAAAAGATTCTTGAAACGATAATTGTAAAACATAACGGCGGTCCTGTCGGACTTACAACAATAGCCGCATCAATCAGCGAAGACCCGGGAACCGTGGAAGATGTTTATGAACCGTTTCTTCTGGTTGAAGGATTTATTAAAAGAACTCCTAAAGGAAGAGAAGCAACTGAACTTGCATACAAACATTTGAAGATTTTTAAAAAAGGAAAAGATAAAACGGAAAGTTTATTTGATTGAGTTTATTTTCTTAAAATAATTTTGATGACGACATATGCAAGGATGATGACGGATATGAACAGCAGGAAATAAGACAGTAATACCTGCTTGATGTTTTTTGTGATTCTGATGATAAATTTATGACCTTCCCATCCGCAGTTTTTGCAGTAAAATTTTCTTATGCGGAAAAACTTCAAAATTTTTTGCGGTAACGTGGAAGCTCCGTATTTGCTCAGGTTTCCCTGCGTTCCGCAAGCGGGACACTTGATTAACATAGTGTTTCTTTGTACAAACAGTGAAAATTCCATTTTTCCTTTGCTTAACAGGATTTAAATTTAGTTCTTTTAATGTTTATAACCAATTCAAAAGTTCTTTCTCTCTTTAACCTTGACTTTATTTGCCTGGTTGAAATGAACAGCATAAAAAAATTTTTATTTCGAAGATAGTTTTTTTAAAAATTCTAAAATGTCAAGTAAAAAATTTTTAAAAAGAGTTTGCATTTTTAATTTGATTATGTTAACTTTATTAAAATAAAAAAAATCAGAAAGTAAACTTTAAATTTTTAATGAATAATTTTTTTATAATTTTATTAAAAGAGTTTTTAAATGAAAATCGAAAGGGTTTTTTGCCGTGAAGGTAAGAGCACTTTAGATAAAATAGAATATGAGAAGAGGTCGTCCGTGATAAGAAATCCGGACGGGACTGTTGTGTTTGATATGAACGATGTGATTGTGCCGAAGAACTGGTCGCAGGTGGCAACGGATATAATTGCTCAGAAATATTTTAGAAAAGCAGGTGTTCCTAAATATCTTGTAAAAATAAAAGAAGAAAATGTTCCCGACTGGCTCTTGCGTTCCGAGCCGGACTATGAAAAGCTAAATGCTCTTAACGAAACAGAAAAATTTACTTATGAAAATGACGCAAGACAGGTGTTTCACAGATTAGCAGGCTGCTGGACTTATTGGGGGTGGAAATATAAATATTTCGATACAGAGGAAGACGCACTGAATTTTTATTACGAAATTTACTTTATGCTCGCCAGGCAGATGGCAGCACCCAATTCTCCTCAGTGGTTTAATACCGGACTGCACTGGGCTTACGGAATTACCGGACCGTCGCAGGGACATTTCTATGTCGACCCTGATTCGGGGAAATTAACAGCATCGAAAGATGCTTATACACATTGCCAGCCGCATGCCTGCTTTATTCAATCGATTAAAGATGATCTGGTAAACGAAGGGGGCATTATGGATTTGTGGGTGAGAGAAGCACGGCTGTTTAAATATGGCTCTGGAACAGGAACTAATTTTTCTAATATAAGGGGTTCGGGAGAACCGCTCAGCGGCGGAGGGAAATCTTCCGGCTTGATGAGCTTTCTTAAAATCGGTGACAGAAGCGCGGGTGCTATTAAATCCGGCGGAACTACAAGACGTGCAGCAAAAATGGTTACACTCGACCTTGACCATCCGGATATAGAAGAGTATATCGACTGGAAAGTAATTGAAGAAGAAAAAGTTGCGGCACTTGTTACAGGCTCGAAATCACTGAATTTTCATCTCAACCGTATTATGAAATCTATCCACAGTGCCCACCCGGAAAATGACGGTGCAGACCGGAAAACAAATAAAATACTTGCTCAGGCAATTATGGATGCGAGACGTGCATATGTACCCGAAAATTATATCGAGCGGGTCATACAGCTTTCACGGCTTGGTTTTAAAGAAATTTTTATTCCCGTTTATGATGTTAACTGGGATTCGGAAGCATATATGACTGTCTCCGGACAGAATTCAAATAACTCCGTTCGCGCATCTAATAAGTTTATGGAATCGGTCAGAGATGAAAAAGAATGGGAACTTTATTGGCGGGTTGAACTGAAAAAAGCCAAAAAGGAAATGCGGGCGCCGAAACCGTGTAAAAAATTAAAAGCCCGCGAAATCTGGGATAAAATTGCTTACTCTGCATGGGCTTGCGCCGATCCGGGTATACAATTCCATACTACGATTAATGAATGGAATACCTGCCCGAAAGGCGGCGAAATACGTGCTTCTAACCCCTGTTCCGAATATATGTTCCTGGATGATACGGCATGCAACCTTGCTTCGCTTAACCTTGTAAAATTTTATAATGAGAAAAAAGAAGTCTTTGAAATAGAAAAATACCGTACAGCATCAAGACTGTGGACAATCATACTCGAAATAAGCGTTTTGATGGCTCAGTTTCCAAGCAGAGAAATTGCAATTAAATCGTATGATTACCGTACACTCGGACTCGGATATGCAAACCTCGGTGCTTTGCTTATGAGACAGGGAATTCCGTACGACTCTAACGAAGCCCTTGCTGTAACGGGTGCGGTAACCGCAATTATGCATATGACTGCTTATGCAGCATCTGCCGAAATGGCAAAAGAACTCGGTGCATTTCCCAGATATGAAGAAAATAAAGACGATATGATGAGAGTGCTGAGAAATCACAGACGTGCAGCTTATAACACAAAGAAAAATGACTATGAAGGAATCACAATTCCCCCGACAGGAATAAATAAAAAATATTGTCCTGATGATTTACTCGAAGCGGCAAGACGCGATGCGGACAGGGCAGTTGAAATGGGTGAAAAATACGGTTTCAGAAATGCTCAGGTTACGGTAATTGCTCCGACGGGAACAATAGGACTTCTGATGGATTGCGATACTACAGGTGTTGAACCCGACTTCGCTCTCGTTAAATTTAAAAAACTTGCCGGCGGCGGATATTTCAAAATTATAAATGAATCAGTCGAACCTGCTCTTAAATATCTTGAATACAGCGACAGCGAAATTAAAGAAATTATTAAATATGTAAAAGGCTCGGGAACACTTTCGGATTGCCCGGTAATTAACCATCAATCTCTTACAGAAAAAGGTTTTACTAAAGAAGTAATCAAACAAATAGAAAATGCTCTGCCGTCTGTATTTGATATTAATTTTGCCTTTAATAAATGGACATTAGGCGAAGAATTCTGCAAGAGCGTATTGAACTTTACGGATGAACAGTTAAACGACTTTAACTTTAATATCCTTAAAGCACTGGGATTTACAAAGCAGCAGATCGAAACTGCTAACGATTATGTCTGCGGAACAATGACAATCGAAGGAGCTCCGTATTTAAAAAAGGAACATTATTCGATTTTTGATTGTGCGACTAAATGCGGTAAAAAAGGAACGCGGTTTATCTCTGCCGAAGCACACGTTAAAATAATGGCGGCTGCCCAGCCGTTTGTTTCCGGCTCCATATCGAAAACAATTAACCTGCCGAACGGAGCTGCGGTTGACGATGTTAAGAGAATTTATATGCTTTCCTGGCAGTGCGGACTGAAAGCAAATGCTCTTTACAGAGACGGCTCTAAACTGTCACAACCGCTTAATACAATTGCTCTCGAACAACTTATCGGAGAAGAGGATTCACTCAGCACATCAGAACTTACGAAAAGTAACGATATAGTTAAAGTTGCGGAAAGAATTATCCACCGCTATATTGCAAAAAGAAGAAAACTTCCTTACCGAAGAAAAGGTTATACACAAAAAGCAAAAATCGGAACACACTCCGTGTACCTGAGAACAGGAGAATACGACAATGGTCAGCTCGGTGAAATATTTATAGATATGCACAGGGAAGGCGCAGCTTTTCGCAGCCTGATGAATTGCTTTGCAATCGCTGTCTCGCTCGGGTTGCAGCACGGAGTTCCGCTTGAAGAGTTTGTGGATGCCTTTGTCTATACACGCTTTGAACCGAACGGCGTTATTATAGGCAACCCGAACATTAAAATGGCAACCTCGATAATCGATTATATATTCAGAGAACTTGCGGTAACGTATCTTTCCAGAAATGACCTTGCACACCTGAATGAAGAAGAAATAAAAACAAGTCCGATAGATTCCATTTCTAAAACCGAGGAAGATGTGGACTTCGATGAGGAAATAATTATCAGTGAAAGAATTATTGAAGAAAGAATAGATAAGCAAAATAACAACGACATCCCGCCGCAAACACCGAAATCAACAACCATTAAACTGTCTGCTTCCGCTCAGTCAAATCCTGTTCAGGTTAAACCGGATATTTCCAGGAATACAATCAGAGAAGCCAAACTGAAGGGATATACCGGTGATATATGTGAGGAGTGCGGACAGGTAACAATGGTAAGAAACGGTACCTGCCTGAAATGTATGAATTGCGGGGCAACAAGCGGATGCTCTTAAAATAATAAACAATTATTCGTTAAATTTAAAGCATACTATTATGTCCGAAGACAAAACACAAAAATTGAAGTCCCTGGATATGGCGATTTCTACTATTGAAAAAGAACATGGGAAAGGTTCAATAATGAAACTTGGTGATAAACCGGTTACAAAAATTCCTGTTATTTCAACAGGATCAATATCACTCGATGCCGCACTCGGTGTCGGCGGAGTACCGAGAGGAAGAATTTCTGAAATCTTCGGACCTGAAGCCTCGGGTAAAACTACAATTTGCCTTCATATTATTGCCGAAGCACAAAAAAGCGGAGGACTTGCTGCTTTTATAGATACCGAACATGCTCTTGATACGTCTTATGCACAAAAACTCGGTGTCGATATTAATAATCTTTTAATTTCCCAGCCCGAATACGGAGAACAGGCACTCGAGATTTGTGAAACACTCGTCAGAAGCAATGCACTTGACGTGATAGTGGTAGACTCCGTTGCTGCTTTAACGCCTCGTGCGGAAATAGAAGGAGAAATGGGTGATTCGGTTATGGGAATGCAGGCGAGACTTATGTCGCAGGCATTGAGAAAATTAACTGCAGCGGTTTCCAAATCAAAAGTTTCACTGATATTTACAAATCAGCTTAGAGAAAAAATCGGTGTGATGTTCGGCAATCCCGAAACTACAACAGGCGGAAAAGCACTTAAATTTTATGCATCGATACGAATGGATATCAGAAGAATAGCCGCAATAAAAGAAGGAAACGAAGTACTTGGAAACAGAACAAAAGTAAAAATAGTAAAAAATAAAGTTTCCCCGCCTTTTAGAGAAGTTGAATTCGATATAATGTATAATGAGGGAATATCGAGACTCGGGGATATAATAGATACTGCAATAAATAAGGAAATTATCAAAAAAAGCGGTGCATGGTTTACATACGGAGAAAGCAGGATTCAGGGCAGAGACGGCGTTAAAAAACTTCTGACCGAAGAACCTGTTTTACTCGAAAAACTGGTTAATGAAGTAAAAGTAAAACTTGGTTTTATACCTGAAGATAACACTGCTACGCAGCCGTCTGTAAAAGAGAAAAAATAGCAAAGCTTTTCCTTTTCAGGACAGTCAAAAATTTTCACGAATATTACATATCGAAAAAAGGTAACCGTAAACAAATGTATTTTAAGGTTTTCAAAGTTCTATTTTCCGTAATAATAATTTTAAATAATACCTTTGTAAACAATCAAAAATCCCCCGATTGCGGGCTTATCATATAATATTATTATGAAAATTACTTCTATCCAAAAGCAGAAAAAAGAAGGCAGATATAATATTTACATTGATGACGAATTTGCATTTGGACTTTATGGTGATACTGTATTTAAGTTCGGATTAAGAAGAAATGACGAACTTAACGAAAATAAAATCAAAGAAATAAGAGATTATGATGAATTTCAGTACGGCTCGAAAGTCGCAATGAGATATTTATCCAAATCTGCAAGAACTGAAGAAGAAGTCAAAAAAAGACTGCTGAAAGAAAAAATAAATACATCAAACATACAAAAGGTAGTAAATCAATTAAAAACTCTGAAATATATAGACGATATAGCATACACCCGTAATTTTCTGCAATATCGGCTTAAAAAAAATCCGCAGGGGAGACTGGTACTTGAAAAAAAATTGAAACAAAAAGGTGTGTCAAAAGAAATTATAGAACAATCAATGAACGAACTTTACGACTTAAAAACGGAAACGGAAAAACTCGAAGAACAGTTGAAAAAATACTTAAAGAAAGTTAAGGGAAAAACACTTCTCGAAAAAAAACAAAAGTGCTGGAGATACCTTATGTCCAAAGGCTATACTTACGAAACAATCTCCGAAATCTTCCCTGAGTATTTTTCATAATTGAGTTATTAACCTGTTTCCGAAAAAGACTCTTTTCACTATTCTCTCCCGATATGATGTGAAACTTTTCATTTTTTCTTTCGTATAATTAAACAGATAGTAAATTTTTTAATTTTTCTCATTTTTGTTCTCATAATTCCTCCCATAATCCCGAAAGCCGGTGCCGAAAACACCGGCTTTTTTATTGAGATTTTATTATTTTAATTCTATTCAATTTTTGTTATCGGGTTTTTCGGTTTTTCCGCACATCATCTTTAAGCAGATTGGGGTCTCTTCGAATTGAAGGTTTCCGAATCGGAAACCCGGTTGATAGTAAATGAAAACGGATGTAAATATAATAAATTTTTATTAACCTTGTAATAATCCTTATCATGGATTTTTATGTAAATTTTATTTTTTTGAAAAATTTTATAATTGATTTTTAATATTGAAATTTAGAATATGAATAAACTTAAAATTATTTTATTATGAAAAATATATTTGTTTTAATTATTGCTTTGCTTTTGACTGTTCAGGCATTTTCGCAGACGGTTCAGGATATAGGTACTCTGAAATACATAGACCTTGAAGGAGGATTCTACGGTATTATAACAGATAAAGACAAGTGTTATTACCCTCTTCAGTTACGGGATGAGTATAAAAAAGATGGACTGAGAATTAAATTTACAGGTATACTCAGAGATGACGTTATGACTTTTGTACAATGGGGACAAAATGTAGAGATTACAGAAATCGAACAACTGTTCTGCGATATCAACAGAGCAGATTACGAAGTTCATGAATGGGGTGTTATGGTCGGCTGTCCTGAAGACAATACCTTTTTTATGACTTCCAGACCTGAACGGGTTACATATGTAAAGCAGCCGGTTCTCTATTTTCATTCCAAAGATAAGAAACCGTTTTATCTGAAAGTAGACTTTACAAACGGAAAACCAACCGATACTTATCCGGTAGCTGAACTGTTTCCAAACTCGCTTGTATGGAACGAAGTGATATTTACAGAACCTAAAAGACAAAAAGGAATTGTTGAAGAAACTAAAGATTTTGTTCCGCTGCAGGAAATAATTCCGGTTCTAAACGATGTGGATGCGGACTTATTATCTTATAAAGATACGGAATCGAGATTTTTGTTTTATGAAGGGGAAGTCAATTTTATGAACTATGTAACGGCAGAACATAATTCGTACAGCAAAGAAGTGAAAATTAAAAACGGGTTCGGATTCCCTGTCTATAACGTTGTCTTTACTAAAGGCGGAGGTGATTTCTGGAACCCGGAATATTATTCCTGTAAAATAGATACGCTGAAACCTTATGAAGAAATTACTGTGAATTATAAAGAACAGGAAGTTAATTACTGGACTGATGACTTGAGTTCTCTCGGCTTTACGGAAAAAGAAGCAAAGAGTTTTTCCAGACTTTGGGATACACCTTTTTTAAGGTATTCAAACACCGCAGGATGGGCAAATTTAATCTACAGAATTCCGCAGGAAGAACTTGAAAAAATGATTATGCTGACTTTTGACCCGCAGCCGTCAAAACTGATAAGAGTATTGTATATGATGGTTCACCTTCATTGATTATTTTAGAAGAATATCTGACTGAATTGACACAAAAAACCCAAATAAAACCGTTATTTAAAAATAAATATATTCTCCATATAACATGTCTCCTCAGTGTTTTGATACTGGGAACGGTTGATTATTATACGGGACAGGAATATTCTTTTCTCATTTTCTATGCTATTCCGGTGATGTACGCTACTTGGTTCGGGGGATTAGTTCCCGGGATTATTTACAGTGTAATATGTCTTATTTCCTGGTTCAATGACAGTTTTAATTTCAGACCTGCTCTTGAAAATCCCGTGCTTCCGTATTGGAATTTGCTGGTGCAAACGTGTTTTTTTATACTTATTATTTTTATTACTCTGCGTCTTAAAGCCGTTACAAAATATGAAAAAGAACTTGAGCGGAAATCCATAGAGCGCGAACTTAAAATTGCCCGCGATGTGCAGCAGAGGTTTTTCCCGCAGCATGTTCCGTCTTTCGATAAAATCAATCTGTTTGGAATGTGCCGACCAGCTGATTCGGTCGGAGGTGATTATTTTGACTATTTTAAAATTTCTAAAAACGAACTTATAATTACTATTGCCGATGTCTCGGGTCATGGAATATCTTCGGCTCTCTTAATGGCAGGACTTGTCGGATTCTTCCGGACTAACGCCGTGAACTATGTTAACGAAAATGATAAGTTGCTGGAAAAAACTAATGATTTTGTCTGCAGAATGACCGGAAATTATAACTTTGTTACAATATTTTATTCGGTCTTTAACAACAAAACCAATAAATTGAAATTTGTAAATGCAGGACATAATCCTCCTTTCTTGATAAAAAACGGTGAACAAAAAGTAATTAAACTCGAAAGCGGAGGATTACTTACCGGTATAATAGAAGATATTAAATATGTTGAAAAGGAGGTCTCGCTTGAAGAAGGTGATTTATTGGTATTGTATACCGACGGTGTTACAGAAACAATGAATGATAAAAATGAACTATACGGAGAAGAAAGACTGCTTAATGTCATCTTGAAATCGAAAAATTTCCCGCCCGAAATTGTTGCAAAAAATATTATAAAAGATGTAGAAACCTATAATTCTAACAATAAACAAGCCGACGATATTACCCTCATCGTATGTAAAATAACATAAAATCTCCTCATACTTCTTGCCAGCCAGCCTTTAAGCAAATAGGATTTTTCTTTTTGTTTCGACTAGTCGGGACAACATCCCCGATTTCCTGCTTGCCTTTAGGACTTTAGTTAATTTTGTAGAAATCGAAGCGTCATTTTTCTTACCTTTTTTATGAATTGAATAGGGAATTCATATTGAGTATTTTTAAATTATAAAACGAAACTTAGTTTGAATTTATAATATATTGTTAATTCGGAGCGTAGCGTAGTCTGGTTATCGCGCCAGTTTTGGGAACTGGAGGTCGCTGGTTCGAATCCAGCCGTTCCGACTAAATTGAGAAATAATAAAATATTAAAAACAGTCCTCCGGTTTAAAGGCAAGGACTTTTTTTGTTTGAATTCCCGATGATTTATAAAAAATTTATAAGACCGCTTCTGTTTTTATTTAAACCTGAATTTGTTCATAATTTCGTTATATGTATGGCAAATATTTTGCCGCTCAGAAAAAAATCCTACGTTTCTGATGAAATCGACGGAAAGAATTTTTCTTTTAAACTCGGATATCTGAACTTTAAAAACAGACTCGGACTCGCAGCCGGAATGGATAAAGATGCAAAAGCTATTAAATTATGGAATAAACTGGGATTTTCTCATGTTGAAGTCGGTACTGTAACACCGATGCCGCAATCAGGCAATCCCAAACCCCGTTTATTCAGACTTGTCAAAGATGAAGCAATTATTAATCGGATGGGTTTCAATAATCAGGGTCCGGAGAAAGTAAGGCTGAATATTTTGAGAGCTAAAAAGAAAACACATAACGGAATTATTGTAGGCGTCAATATCGGAAAAAACATGAATACCCCTGTTAAAAATGCATCTGAAGATTATCAAAAATGCATGGAAATTCTTTACGATTCTGCCGATTATTTTTCCTTGAATGTTTCTTCTCCTAATACCGAAGGTTTAAGGGATTTGCAGTCGGAAAAATATCTTGATGAACTGCTTGCTAAAATTAACGCTAAAAATTCCGAACTGTCATTAAAATATAAAATTCCGCGCAGAATAATATTTCTGAAAGTTGCCCCCGACCTGTTGAATGAAGAAATTGAATTTATTTTTAATACCGCAGTGAAAAATGAAATTGACGGTATAATAGCAACAAATACAACAATAAGGAGAGAAAATATTGTCTGTAATATTAATGAAGAAGGCGGTTTAAGCGGCAAACCGCTGAAAAAACTATCAAACGAAATATTGATTAAGTTTTCAGTGCTGAACAGCGAGAATAAATTAACACTTATTGCCTGCGGAGGTGTGTTCGATAAAAATAATTTTAAAGAAAAAATAAAACTTGGTGCCGAACTTGTTCAAATTTATACCGGATTCGTTTATGAAGGACCCGGAATTATTAAAAAAATTTTACAGTAATGATTTTTGAAGCTCCGTTAACATTGACTTTGATTCTTACGAATATAATTGCGTTTATCGTAATGAGATATAATCCGGAAATATTTAACAGGTTTGCAGAATCACCCTATGATATAGTTCATAACAAAAGATATTACCAAATCGTAACTTCGGCTTTTCTGCATGTTGACTGGATGCATCTTCTTTTTAATATGTTTACACTGTTTTCTTTCGGAACTTATCTTGAAATTATGTTTGCAAGAAGTACCGGTATGCTGGCGGGTACCGTTGACTACGGTCTGATTTATTTAATCAGTCTTTTATGCGGCTCTGTGCTTACCGTGATTTTGAATTATAAAAATCCCTCCTACCTTGCCGTAGGTGCCTCGGGTGCTGTATCCGGTATTGTTTTCTCCTACGTGCTCTTTAATCCGTTTGCGATGATTATGGTCTTTTTTGTTCCTATGCCTGCGTTTGTTTTTGCCTTTTTATATGTGGGTATTTCTATTTATGGAATGAAAACAAAAATGGGAAATATCGGTCATGAAGCACATCTTGGAGGAGCGGTGGGAGGAGTAATTGCAACACTTATTCTTATTAAAGGTGCATTCGATGTCTTAATCGGTCATTTCTGAAATTTGCTCGGTGCTCTCTTTATAATTATCCTGTCTAAAGAACCGAACAATATTACCAGTATTAGTATTATTGCTCCGTAGAAAAAATATTCGAACGAAAATTTAAAGCCCAGTATTTCAAGAAATCTTAATCCCGTATTATTAATATCAATGAAAATGTTGTCGATTATCGTTTTTTGTACCGTTTCCTCAGCCGGCTGTATTAGAAAGTAACTTATTACTAATGTTATAAGCCCTAAAAAACCGATTACAAAAAGTGTTATTTTCTTCACTAACCTATTTGCTTTTACATCTTCAATCTGGAATTTTTCGGCTAGTTCGACTTTCTCCATTATTTTTTCTTCGACTTCCGGAGGTGATGTCTCAAAAAGCTGTATTTTTATCTTTGATTCAATTATTTTTTCTATGTTGAAATTTTTGTTCTCCATAATCAATGTATTAAATGTGTTATACATATTCCATTAGTTCTTCTTCTTTGAATCGCTTCAGTAATATTTCTTTTAATTTTTCCTTTGCCCTGAAAATCCTGTTCTTTATTGTTCCTTCGGGAATTTTTAACAGCTCGCTGATTTCCTTTATACTCATCTCGTTTATGTAAAATAAATTCAGTATTAAAGAGTAATTTATCGGTATTGAGTTCAGATATTCGCTTACTATTGAGTTAATCTCCTGTTCCCTGTGCTTTTCTTCGGTGCTTAATTTATCATCGGCTGCGTATGTTGTTTCTGTTATTCCTGCTTTCGATTCATATTTGAAATTTTTTGTCAATTCGTCTCCGTCTCTGTAATTATACTCGTTGATGTTAATGGATACAATATTTAACTTTCTTGAATATAAGCGCCTGTAATTGTCTATTGCAGTATTGTAAACAACCGTATATATATATGTTGAAAATTTTGATTTATACTCGAATTTTTTCTCCTTTATCAAACTGTATATTTTAAAAAAAGCATCCTGAAGCGAATCATTAGTATCATCCTTATTTTTCAGAATTCTGTATGTCAGAGAATATGCTTTGTCTTTATATGTGTTAACAATTTCTCTGAATGCCTCTGTATCGCCTTCGGATATTTTCTTTATTGCAATTATATCGGTTTCCTGATTCAAATATCTCTTCTTTTTGTTATGGTTATGTTTCCGTTTACCGTTTCTATTAAAACTTTTGTGTCGGTGCTTCCTATCGAGCCCTTGAAACTTTTTTTGTCCGATACTATTGAAGAGAAATTTACTGTTTCCCTTTTTATTTTTCCGTTTACGGTTTGCATGTCAAAATTTCCTGTGAAATTTTCTCCGATTCTGAAATCCACTTTTCCGTTTACAGCGGATAAATTTATTCCTTTGGTCGAATCTAATTCGCATTTTATTTTTCCGTTCTTTAATTCAGCAAAAATCTTTCCTGTAAGACTTTTCAGTTCGGCGTCTCCGTTTATGTTCGATATTCTTATATTGCCGTCGTTGTCTCTTATCACTATGTCGCCGTTGATGTTTTCAACCTCTAAGTCTAAATGCCGGGGAACCTCTATCGTATAATTAATATTTATACTCTTTCTGCCGAATTTTATGATGTCTTTTTCTATTGTATAATAACTCGTTATTTTTATTTCATTATCGCTTGAATCTATCTTGATTGACGCCATATTTTCATAATTCTCAGATTTTAACTCCCTTTTTGTTAAGTGTAGTTTAATGTCGGCTCGAACATATATATTACTGTCCTTGCTGTTATTTACAATTTTTATGTTACCGTTGTCATTGTCGATTTTAAGTATGTTCTTTCCCGACGAAGAGACTGTGTAGTTTTTTGTTACCACTTTTTCATAACGCCTCTGTAAAAGATTGCATCCGGAAAACAAAAAAGAAATGATGAAAATCAGTAAAATTACAATAGTTAATACTTTTCTATTTTTTGTGTTCATTTTTTCCTCCATTATTTTGTTTCCTGTTCGTTGCGGCTGATTTCGGATGAACTTTGTTTTAATTTTGCGCTGAGGATAAAATAATACAGGAGTGCACCAAGACCTAATGCTAATATAATTATACCAAAGCCGAAACCGTCTTCAATATCGTAATTGTATGATAATATCTGTGATATGAATATACCCAGCCCTAAAAATGCCAATAAAATACCCCATTTTAATGCGGCAAAAGGATTTACGGGCTTTGTAATTATATTTTTTCCGGATTTGTCGAAATAATGCTTGGCATCATCCGGGGAAATACCCTTTTCTATTAATCTCATCCTCTCTCTGTGTCTTGAGTAAATTGCCCAGAATATTATTAAACCCGGAATTCCAAAAGTAAATACTATACCAAACAGGGGAACTAATGATTCGAATATACCTGACATTTTTAATCTCCTTTCTTTTCTTTTATTAGTTTAGACGTATGACATTAAAATAAAGTTGCATTGAATCTATATATTTTAAAAAAGACTTGGAGTGTAAAGATATATTAGAAATAATTAAATAATAACCTTTTTTCCGGACACCGGACTCCCGACCCCTAATCCCTGAATTCTAATTATCCGACCTTGTTTTTCCAATATAAACTTTTTCGGTTTTCTTAGACTTTCTGTTTTTTGTTTTTCTTAAGTAAAGTTTATTGTCAATAATCGGTTTTATGTTATCTGAAATATCAGGATATTCGAATAGATTATATTTGTAATTTCTCAGAATAATTTTATTTTCATCGTGATATATTACATAATTCGGCAACAGAGGAATTTTTCCTCCGCCCCCGGGTGCATCTATTACAAAGTGCGGCACTGCCAGACCGGAAATGTGACCCCTCAACTTGTCCATTATTTCCAGACCTTTTGCTATTGATGTTTTGAAATGTTCACCGCCTTTTATTTTATCAAGCATGTACAGATAATATGGTTTTACCCTGATTGAAATTAATTTTTTCATTAACTCTTTCATAACCTCCGGATTATCGTTGACACCTTTCATTAATACTGTCTGATTTCCTATCGGACAACCTGCATCTGCTAACATATTTATTGCTTTTGTGCTCTCCTCTGTTATTTCCCGGGGATGATTGAAGTGAGTGTTAACGAAAATCGGATGATATTTCTTCAGCATGTTAACTAATGATTCCGTTATTCTCTGCGGCAAGACAACGGGCATCCTTGTTCCAAGTCTAATCACCTGTATATGATTCATGCTTCTTAATCTTTTAATAATTTTTTCCAGCATTGCATCGGTTAGCATTAACGGATCGCCTCCCGAAAGTATAACATCGTTTATTTCAGTATGCTGTTCCAGGTATTTAAATGCTGATTCAAGGTATTTCATCGATATTTTTCTGGAATCTCCGACCTTTCTCTTCCTTGTGCAGAATCGGCAGTATATTCCGCATTGTGCCGTTACTAAAAATAATACTCTGTCCGGATAACGATGCGTTATGTTCGGAACAGGACTCATCTCATCTTCTTTTAACGGGTCATCAGGGGAATCTACATCTTCAAGTTCTCTTTCATCCGGTACACACTGAAGCCATATCGGGTCGCCCGGGTACCGTATTAATGAGAGATAATATGGATTAATCCTCGATTGAAAGAAAACCTCTAAACGCTCGGCGTTTTCTTGTTTCAGATTAAATTTTTTTACAAGGTCTTCTGCACTGTGTATACTCTGTCTTATCATTTCCTGCCAGAGTTCCATAAGTTTTTCTCCTGTTTTGTTTCGGATTTGTTCGTCAGATTATTTATCTGACAAACGGTTTCTTCAGTTTAAGTATTTACTGTATATAACCAATGAATCTCCTTTATCGTAAAAATCTTTTATTTCCGTTACTTTTTCATATTTATTTTTTTCGTAAAATTTTCTTTCTTTTTCGTATGACGGTTTTCCGCTTGTTTCTATTAATATTAAATTGCAGTTTATTTCCGATAACTTACTTTCCATGAATTTTATCAGTCCGCTTCCTATTCCTCTGGATTGTGCCTTTGGATTTACAGCTATCCAGTATAAATCAAAAGTTCCTTTTGTTAGAGGTCTCGGTCCGTAACATATATATCCGTTTATGCTTTTATCTTCCGCTTCGTCAATGTAAATATTGTAGTCTTTCTGGTCGGGAAATTTCATAAATATGTCAATCAGCTCCATTGCAATGTCTATTTCATTTTGATTAAAATTGTTCGTTTCTATCAAAATGTCTTTTATCTTCTCTCTGTCTTCCTGTGTTATTTTCCGTATCATCTTTTCCTGCCTGACTTTAGTTTAAAACCTATTTATTCCTAATTAATTATTTACTATTTATTATTTACTATTTATTATTTACTATTTATTATTTACTATTTATTATTTACTATTTATTATTTACTATTTATTATTTACTATTTATTATTTACTATTTATTATTTACTATTTATTATTTACTATTTA
>Ga0194125_10000634_pt1 | contig 58895 bp, 51 predicted proteins | sample TA2KigC250mmetaG_FD_148626 | JGI IMG/M metagenome (GOLD analysis project Ga0194125, IMG submission 148626) | Freshwater microbial communities from Lake Tanganyika, Tanzania - TA2015034 Kigoma Deep Cast 250m | ecosystem: Environmental > Aquatic > Freshwater > Lake | place: Tanzania: Lake...
GCAGCGGCCGCCAAGCGCAAGGAGGTGAACAGACTGAGTGAGTTGACCAAAATCGAGGTCGGGGTCTAACATTTTGGCAGGGTCGTTTTGTCCGAAAACGACTGAAGCATTACATTAATAGCTAGTGGAATTCTGAGGGAGACTCAAGAAGTGGGCAAATAGGTTCTAAAATCAAGTGGCAGCGACTGGACTTGAAGCAGTTCTTCTCATCGTTCGATTGCAGTATGAGAAAAGAGACTGCAATCAGATGCAGCCTCCAGTTCGCTATGTCGGCGTTCACCCGCTCCTGAATAAATCTATGCCGGGATGTTTCGAGAGGCTAAGAAGAATATCCTAATCCTCGATCTGCGTTAGTTTCTGATCAGGCGACATGACATAAATATGTGAGAAGGTGCTACCTTTAGCGGCACCATGCCAGTGTTTCTCCCCTGCCGCAATGAATATGACATCACCGGGTCTGACGGTTATTTCTTCTTTGTCCGTGGCGATGATACCTTTGCCTTCAGTGACAATGAGCACTTGCTCAATAGAGTGGGTGTGGAATTTGTTCCTTACCCCCTTGCTGAAGTTTACCTGTTGTATCAAGAAGTTTTTGCTCAGGGCTGTTCCGATAATCGGCTGCATGGTGACCGGACCGGTAAACAATTTACTTGTTTGTGGCTCTTTAGCTACCTGGGCTACTTTGATTACCTTCATGATTACCCATCCTTTCTCTTTGAACTGATAATACTGTTTTAGTTCATGAGGCTTTCTCTGATGCCAAGACCTGGAGCTGCACTGCAAAGTGACAAAACACCAAGTGGCAGCGAAGTCGGTGGGCCGAGCCTACCCTACCTGGCTTTTTTGTGGGGAAGCATGGTGGCAGCGACTGGACTTGAACCAGTGACCAAGGGCTTATGAGTCCCCTGCTCTACCACTGAGCTACGCTGCCAAGTGAAAAAAGCGTAACATAACCCCAGCCACAGTGTCAAAACCCCGACTGAGAGCGTCTAGCAACTCAATATGTCATTGCGATCCTTCCGAAGGAAGGAGAAGCAATCTCGTGGGGTGATGCCCCACCGCCCTGGGATTGCCACGCTCGCCTGCGGCGAGCTCGCAATGACAAATAAGCACCCTCCACCAGACAGAAACAACACTGCCAGAGAGCCTCAATCGACTGAGAACAAGCCCCTGTAGTAAAATGAATTCTGCAATGTACGATGTGATTGTCGTTGGGGCAGGTCACGCCGGCTGCGAAGCCGCCCTGGCAGCAGCCCGTCTGGGTTGCCACACCCTCCTGCTCACCATGAACCTGGACAATGTGGCCTTGATGCCCTGCAACCCCTCCATCGGGGGGCCGGCCAAGGGGCATGTCGTCCGCGAGATAGACGCCCTCGGCGGCGAGATGGCCAGGAACATCGACAGGACCTTCATCCAGATAAGGATGCTGAACACAGGGAAGGGGCCGGCAGTCCAGGCGCTGCGTGCTCAGGCCGACAAAAGGCTCTACAGCCTGGCTATGAAGCATACCCTGGAACGCCAGCCCAACCTCGACCTGAAGCAGGCGCTGGTGGAGGAAATCGGAATCGGCGACGGAACAGGCGACGAGTCGGGCGGCGGAACAACCGCCGGAGCAGGCGACACGGCAACCGCCGGAGCCACGCCACCAAGTCTCCCAGCTCTCTGGGTGAAGACTAATTCATCGCAGACGTACTACAGCAAGACCGTGATTCTAACCACCGGCACCTCGCTGGCAGGGCGAGTCAGTGTGGGCGATACCAGCTATCAGGCAGGAAGGGCCGGAGAGTTTGCCGCCCTCAAACTATCCCAAAGCCTGCGCCACCTTGGCTTCACCCTGGGACGGCTGAAGACAGGTACTCCTCCGCGCCTCGATGCCAGAACCATAGACTTCAGCAAGACCATCCCGCAGCCGGGCAGCGAGACTCCGCTTTACTTCAGCTTTGTCAGGGACGGAGCCGGCAACTCCCATTTTCCCCCACCCAACCCCATCTACCCCCAAGCCGCAGAGATTCCCTGGCGTCCTCAGTTGCCCTGTTACCTGGTCTATACCAACGCCAGGACCCATGAGATCATCCGCTCCAACCTGCACCGCGCCCCGCTGTTCAACGGGTCTATTCAGGGGATCGGGCCACGCACCTGTCCCTCCATCGAAGATAAGATCGTCAAATTCGCCCATAAGGCAGCCCACCCCCTCTTCTTGGAGCCGGAAGGCTGGGAGACCGGCGAGGTGTACGTCCAGGGCGGCAACACCAGCCTGCCTGAGGAGGTGCAGTTGGCCATGCTGCGCTCCATCCCGGCCCTGGAGAGGGTGGAGATGGTCAGGACTGGCTATGCCATCGAGTATGACTATGTGCCTCCGTCACAGACGCAGGCCACCCTGGAATCCAAGATAGTCTCGGGCCTTTTCCTGGCTGGTCAAATCAATGGAACCACCGGCTACGAGGAAGCGGCGGGGCAGGGACTGATTGCCGGCATCAATGCCGCCAACAAGGCTAAAGGTAAGCCCCTTCTAATCCTGAGGCGCGACCAGGCATACATCGGGGTCATGATCGATGACCTGGTAACCCGGGAGCTTACCGAGCCTTACCGTCTGCTCACCTCCCGCGCTGAATACCGTCTCCTGCTGCGTCAGGACAACGCCGACCTGCGCCTGACGCCCCTCGGCTACCAACTAGGTCTGATCGACAAAGCCCGCTATGATGCAGTGGAGGCCAAGCGGCAGGCCACCGCCAGAGAGATAGAACGATTGGAGAGGACTTTCTTCACGCCTCCCGGCGAGAGTAACAGCCTGGGCACCATCGAATTCCTTCGCCGCCCGGAAGTGAGCTACCAGACACTGCGTTCCGTGGGCACGGGATCAGCCAGCTTGGCGGCTGACATTGCGGAGCAGGTAGAGATCGAGGTGAAGTATTGGGGCTACATCGAGAAGCAGAGAAGACAGGTAGAGCGAATGCACCGCCTGGAAGAGTGGCATATCCCGCCTGATATGGACTATGAGGCTCTGGCTGGGCTGCGGTTCGAAGCCCGCCAGAAGCTACAGCGATTTCGGCCCGCAACCCTGGGACAGGCCTCCCGCATAGACGGCGTTACTCCGGCTGACATATCGATCTTGATGGTACATCTGGGGAGGAGGCGGAGGCGATATTGAGGCCACCTGCAGACTTCCTGCTGCGCAATGCCAGCGTAGTAACCCTCGACCAGGCCAGACCCACGGCAGCCATCGTAGCCATCAAGGGCAACCGCATTCTGCACGTGGGTGGCGAGGGGGAGGCCGAGTCTCTGGTGGGGGTAAAGACCAGGATCATCGACTGCGCGGGCAAAGCCATCATTCCCGGGTTCAACGATGCCCACTGCCACCCGCTGGCTCTGGCCGCCAGCCTGCTCAGCGTTGACTGTGGGCCTGCATCCGCTCGGAGCATCGGGGAACTACAGGCCCGAATATGTCAGAGAGCAGAGCAGACACCAAAAGGCGAATGGATAAGGGCCACGGGATATAATGAATTCTACCTGGCGGAACGACGGCACCCCGATCGCTGGGACCTGGATCAGGCAGCGCCTGACCACCCTGTGAAGCTCTCTCACCGTTCCGGACACGCCTGTGTCCTCAACAGCCTGGCGCTGAAGCTGCTGGGCATTGGCCGGGAAACCCCCGAACCCCAGGGCGGGATCATGGAGCGAGACCTGGAATCGGGCGACCCCAATGGACTGCTTTTCGAGATGAACCCCTACGTGGAGAAGCTCATGCCACCGCTGTCTGACGGAGAGCTGGAGCGGGGGATGGCGCTGACCAACGAGGAATGGCTTTGCCACGGGATCACCTCGCTCCAGGATGCTACGTGGACGGATAGCCTGAAGCGCTGGCAGACCTTGCGCCGCTTCAAAGAGCGCGGGAAGCTGTCCCAGCGCCTGTCAATGATGATAGGCACGGAGGATATCGGGGGTATTGAAGAATTTGAGGGGAAAGGCCTGCCGCAGAAAAGTGAGGCTGGCGCCACCTTGCGCCTGGGCGGGGTGAAAATAGTCCTCCACACCACCACCGGCCGCTTGAACCCGCCGCAGGAGGAACTCAACGACCTGGCCTGCCGGGTGCACCGGGCCGGGCTTCAACTGGCCTTTCATGTGATCGAAGAAAACGAGGTTGAGGCAGCCATTAGCGCTCTGGAATACGCTCTGTTGCGCGCCCCGCAGACCCCGAACCGCGACCACCGTCACCGGCTGGAGCACTGCTCTGTCTGTCCTCCCCACCTGGTGAAACGGCTGAAGAATGTCCAGGCCGTAGTGGTCACCCAGCCGTCCTTCATCTACTACAGCGGTGAGAGATACCTGGCTACCGTACCGCCGGCTGAACTCGACTGGCTTTATCCTATCGGCTCACTCCTGCGAAGCGGCCTGAAAGTGGCTGCCAGCTCGGACTCGCCGGTGGTGCCTTCCAACCCTTTCATCGGGATTTATGCCGCTGTTACCAGGACTGCCGAAACAGGGCAGACCCTGCTGCCTCAAGAAGGCATTTCGACCCTCAAGGCGCTAGAAATGTACACACTGAACTCAGCCTATGCCTCCTTTGAAGAGGGGGTGAAAGGCCGTCTCGCTCCTGGCTACCTGGCCGACCTGGCCGTGGTGGGCGCAGACCCCACCCAAGCATCCCCCGAAACGTTGAAAGCCATAGAAGTGCTGATGACCATGATTGATGGAGAGATCGTATGGCAGAGATAAATGGGGTGGGCTTTCAAACGGCTGTGGACTATGTCCTCAGTTTCGCCGACTATGAGAGGCTCTCCCGTTCGGCGGTGGTCTTTGATATAGCTCGCATAGAGGCGCTGCTAAAGAGGATCGGGAATCCCCACCTGGCAGCCAAATCCGTACATGTGGCGGGCACCAAAGGGAAAGGAAGCACTGCGGCCATGATCGCCAGCGTGCTGACCGCCTCAGGTTACAGGACAGGCCTCTACACCTCGCCCCACCTCCTCACCATTCGGGAAAGGATACAGGTTGACGGCAGGCTCATTTCAGAAGGTGAGTTCGCTGCTGTGGTTGAGAGGCTCAAGCCAGAGATCGAGCACGTAAACCGGTTCGGCGAGTTGGGGGAGCTGACCACCTTCGAAATACTGACCGCCATAGCTTTTGCCTATTTCAAAGAGAGAGCGGTGGATTTTCAGGTGCTGGAGACGGGGCTGGGCGGACGCCTGGATGCTACTAACGTGGTGAAGCCGGAGGTGTGCGTGATCACCTCCATAAGTCTTGACCATACCGAGGTGCTAGGGGACACGATTGCCAAGATAGCTGCTGAGAAGGCTGGCATCATCAAGCCGGGGTGCAAGGTGGTCTGCGCCCCGCAGAAGGCAGAGGCTTTGGCAGTAATAGAGAAGGCATGCCAGGACAGAGGGGCCAGTCTGGTTAAGATAGGTGAAAAGATAACGTGGCGAAGGACCAGGATCACTGATTCGAGCCAATCCTTTCGCCTGAAAGGAACTAGGGGCGAGTATGACCTCACCATTCCCCTCCTGGGTGAGCATCAGTTGGAGAATGCGGCGGCTGCCGTGGCCGCGCTGGAGATCCTGCGTGATCGGGCGCCAGGCCTTTCTGACGGCAGTATTGCCGCAGGACTAGCGCGGGTCAATTGGCCGGGCCGTCTTCAGGTGTTGCAGAGAAATCCCCTGTTCATTGTTGATGGCGCTCATAACGCCGACTCTGCGCGCAGGCTGAGGGAAGCCCTCAAGCAGTATTTTGACTTTGACGATGCCATCCTGATAGTCGGCACCTCTCAGGAGAAGGACATCCCCGGAATAGTGGCTGAGCTGTCTTCACTGACCAGCCAGGTTATTGTCACCCGCTCCGCCCACCCCCGCGCAGCGACCGCCGCCAGGCTTGTGGCCGAATTCTCAAAGTGGGAAGTAAATCCGGAAGTAACAGAGGATATAGCTTCAGCCGTAGGCTTAGCTCTGGCTAAAGCCAAACCCAGGGATCTTATCTGTGTCACTGGTTCTCTCTTTGTGGTGTCTGAAGCAATAGAGCACTTAAAGACCAGCGGCTCGGAACAATAACGGCATAGGAGATATCAAGTAGTGCTCAGTTGTAATAGTCCCTATCATAATAGTGAGCCAGAGGCCATTCTCCGCTTGCAGCCGATCAGGGCGACAACACAAGCCTGTAATCACTTTGAAAATACCGGTAGACAGGCTGCCTTCCAGACTGTCATTCTTCCGAAAATAGGCGCTCAGGCTCGCGGCACCAATGGCAAGACGAACTCCTTCCATTGCCAGCGCACAACCATTTTCCTACTTCGTGGTGCCCATGTAAATGGGCATGACGGATTCCCGCGGAAGCGGGAATCCAGGAATTGTGTGACGGCAGCCTGCCTCGTCATTTTCATTCCTTGTGGTGCTGGCTACAAGCCAGAATAAAAAATTGCTACGAAAGTCCGACGCTTTCATTCTTTGTGGTGCTGGTTTGAGCCAGCATGGGTAATTCTGGGCGTAGTGAAGAATCTCATTTCGCTCATTTCGGCGAGAAAGCACTGGCCTGTTCCGGCTGAAACTGGCTATCGTTGCATGGCGAAGGCTGAGACCACTGCTTCGTCTTCTGCCAGGGCGAACCCATGTGACCCTCGCGGTTTTTTCGGGCATTTGACAAGGCCATACCCCGACCGCTATCATAGGAAAACGGTTGCCTATGACTGACATCGCTTATGCCTGCACCAGTGATTCCCCCCAATTTCATCCCCACGGAGAAAACATAGAATGCAAACCAAAATCATAAGAATCATACCTTGCCTGGATATAAAGGACGGCAGAGTAGTTAAGGGAGTAAAGTTTGTTAACCTTAGAGATGCCCGTGACCCAGTGGAAGCCGCAGCGGCCTACTGCAAGGAAGGGGCCGATGAGCTGGCTTTCCTGGACATCGCTGCCACCGTCGAAGGAAGGCCCACCAGGCTCGAATGGGTGGAGAAGGTCAGAAAGGCAGCCACCGTCCCCTTCACTGTAGGTGGTGGGATCAGAGACGTCGCCGACATGAAGAAGCTCTTCGACCTCGGGGTGGACAAAGCCTCCATCAATACTGCGGCTGTCAAGAACCCAGACCTTATCAAGGAGGCCTCTCGTACCTTCGGTAAGGAACGGGTTGTGGTTGCCATCGATGGCAAGAAGAACCCAACGGGGGGCAAGCTACCCAGGCTTGAAGTAGTGATAAGGGGTGGCATGGAGGGGGCCGGACTCGACATCGTGGAATGGGCCAGGAAGGCAGAGAAACTGGGGGCAGGGGAGATTCTGTTGACCAGCAAGGATGCCGACGGTACAAAAGAGGGCTACGACCTGGAGATGACCAAAGCGGTGGCAGAGGCCGTCCAGATCCCAGTTACCGCTTCGGGCGGAGCTGGCAAGCTGGAGCATTTCTATGAAGCTGTGGTGATAGGCAGAGCCTCTGCCGTGCTGTGTGCCTCCGTCTTCCACTTTGGGGAGATCACTATCCCTCAGGCGAAGAGGTATCTCGCTGGGAAGGGTATCCCTGTAACGCTCTGATAATCGGTTGACCAGACACTGTAGGAAAGGTGCTCAAAACATGGAGATCGATTTGAAGAAAGTAGATGTTATAGTTGACCAATACGGCTGCAACCGCGATAGCTTGATTTCCATACTGCAAGACATACAGGCAGGCTACCATTACCTGCCTGAAGAGGTGATACGTCAGGTGGCAAGACGGCTCGATTTGCCACTAATACAAGTCTACGGTGTAGCCACCTTCTTCAAGGCGTTCAGTCTCAAACCGCGCGGCAAGCATCTGGTCCACGTCTGCCTGGGTACTGCCTGCCACGTGCGAGGCGCTCCTGCTGTGCTGGATGAAGTTAAGCGCCAACTCGGTGTCGAAACCGGCGACACGACCAAGGACATGAAATTCACGCTGGAGACGGTTAACTGCCTGGGGGCGTGTGCTCTGGGACCCATCGTAGTGGTGGATGGCAACTACCAAGGAAAGATGCGGCCAGGGAAGGTTAAGGGTGTGTTCAAGCAATACAGGGGAGCCATCGAGGGAAAGCAAGCATGAACAAACTGAGGTCAGCAGCAGGGCTAGAGCAATTGCGCAATAGGATCATGAGTCAGCGTGATCCAGAGCGCACTTGCGTTGTTACTAGTGTGGGAACATGCGGACTGGCCCGCGGTGCGGCCGGTGTGGCACAGGCCATCGCCACAGAATTGAACAAGGACGGTCTGAAGGGCACTGTGGATTTCCGGACGACAGGTTGTCATGGGTTTTGCGATATAGAGCCGGTGGTAGTGATATATCCCAAGAGAATTGTCTATTGTCACGTCACTACTGCTGATGTGCCACAGATCATATCAGAGACGGTTGCCAAAGGCAAGGTCATCAAGAGACTCCTCTACACCAATCCTGCTACCGGACGAAAGATAGTCCGCGAGCAGAACATTCCTTTCTATGGCAAGCAGTATCGGCTTCTCACCGATAGCATTCGCTTCGTAGATCCTCACAATATAGAAGATTACATTGCCTTAGGTGGTTATACTGCCCTCTGCAAAGTGCTATTTGACATGCACCCTGAAGAAGTGCTCGATGAAATCAGTAAATCCGGGCTGCGTGGTCGGGGTGGCGCTGGATTCCCTACCTTCAGGAAATGGGAGGCTGCCCGCAATGCCCCTTCGTGCGATGGCGTCCGCTATATTATCTGCAATGCCGATGAGGGCGATCCAGGTGCCTATATGGATAGGAGCCTCCTTGAGGGTAACCCTCACAGCGTTATAGAAGGAATGATCATTGGGGCACGCACGATAGGCTCACATCACGGGTACGTCTATGTCAGAAACGAGTACCCCCTGGCAGTAGATAACCTGGGCATAGCCCTGGAACAGGCGAGGCAATACGGATTCTTAGGCAAGGATATCCTCGGCTCCGGTTTCGACTTTGATGTCAAGATTTCTCGAGGCGGAGGTGCCTTCATCTGTGGTGAGTCCACGGCGCTCATGGCCTCACTGGAGGGCAGGATAGGCGAACCACGTCCCAAGCATATTCATACAGCCCTCAAGGGACTCTACGATCGACCTACCAATCTGAACAACGTAGAAACCTGGGCCAATGTGCCACTTATCATCAATCGCGGTGCCAATTGGTACTCGAAGATCGGCACCGAAGGCAGCAAAGGGACCAAGATCTTCTCTCTGGTGGGAAAGGTGAACAACACCGGGCTGGTGGAGGTGCCCATGGGCATCACCTTGAAAGAGATGGTCTATGACATCGGCGGTGGCATTCCTGATGGGAGGAAACTCAAAGCTATACAAACGGGTGGCCCATCTGGGGGCTGCATCCCTGAGAGTCTGATTGACCTGCCCGTTGACTTCGATAAGCTGACCGAGGCCGGATCTATGATGGGCTCAGGTGGCATGATTGTCATGGATGAAGACAACTGTATGGTAGATATGGCCAGATACTTCGTCAAGTTCTTAACTGAGGAATCGTGTGGCAAGTGTGTGCCCTGCCGTGAGGGGCTAGACAGGATGCTGGATATCCTCACCGACATTACTGAGGGACGGGGAAAGCCAGAAGATATCGAGCTTTTGGAGGAACTGGGCGATGTCATCAAAGAGGCCTCGCTCTGCGGACTGGGTGGCACAGCCCCCAACCCCGTTCTCTCCACCATCAGGTATTTCCACACCTTTTGAGTGTACCTCCTGCTTTCAGACAGAGACTTCGCATACGGCAAGAGCCAAAAGTTGTTGTCCCTTGCTTCCGTAGACTAAAATCAAGCATAAGAGAAAAGCAGGTGGAAAACTGGATAGGTCTTCGGATTCAAGGAGGTTGCCGTGACAGGAAGCGACGTATATGCTGACTTAATGGAAAGGTTGAACTACCCAGACTCGGTTTATCTCAGGAGAGTATTAGAGAAGCTGTTGACTCCTGAAGAGGGACACTTGCTGCTTCAACTGCCGGCGGAGCCTGGAGAGTTGGCCCAAAGAATGGGGTGGGATGAGGAGACTCTGAACAGGAAACTTCAGGAGTTTCTGGAGAGGGGTTTGGCCATCGCTGGGCGGAAAGGGGTGCGGTTGATCCGCGAGTTAACACAGCTACACGACGCCACTCTATCAAGCTCGGAGAGGTGGGTGGATACCGAACTTCTTGACCTATGGCGGGAGTTCTATGAAGCTGACTGGCTTCCACGGCTGGCCACTGTTCCCGTTGATTCCTATGTCCAGTACGTTAGAGTTGTTCCTGCCTGGAAGGCGATAGAACGGAGCCTGCGGCTTTCCATCAACGAGCTTTTACCCGGAGAGAATATCAGGGAGCTAATCAGGGGAGCGGAGCTGATTGCCGTGGTTCCTTGTAGCTGCCGTAGATCAATGAGAAGATGCCAGGCTTCGCTTGACAACTGTCTCCAATTCAACAAGGGGGCTGAATACGCCATAAGAAGGGGTGCTGGCCGCAGGATTTCTGTGGAAGAGGCCATAGCCATTGCTGACGAAGCTGAGGAGGAGGGGCTGATTCATACCTGGCCTTTGATCCCTTCCACCAACCTCAATGTAATATGTAATTGCTGCGTTGACTGTTGCATCATTTTTGATGCTGGACTCCGGTTTGGCACCATAGGCCGGACACTGGAGAAAAGCCGGTTTCGGGCAGAGATTGATCCACAAGCCTGCGATGGCTGCCAGGATTGTGTGGAGCGCTGCTTTTTTGATGCTATAGAGATGAAGAAGCATGCTTCGGAGAAGAAGCTCAAGGCTGCCGTAGACCCAGAAAAGTGCTTTGGGTGCGGCCTGTGTGCGATAGTGTGCGACCCAGGTGCTATTACCATGAAGCTAGCCGGGGTTGATGCTTGACAGGAACACACTGACATTATGCGGATCACCCCCAGCCCTCTGGGAAGTTGAACTGTCCGCTCAGGGTAGCGCCGCAATCATGACACTGGCCACCGTACCAATCAGTAGGACAACCGCAACGGGGGCAGCGCCATCTCGCCTCCTGCTCTGCAATCCAGGCGTCAATGCCGATTTCCCGCTGCCGGCGGATATTGGCCAGCACCTCACCGTGGTGTGGAAAGCCATCATTATTGAAGTCAATGAGTTGCTGGCAGGGCGAGTCAGCGCACCGGTAACAGTGTGTCAGTCCTTTCTCCAATGCGCAAGCCCGGAGCCCGCAAATGCGACACGGAAAGGCCACCATCTCTGAGAGACAGCCCTCGCAAGCGACGTCTTCGATCCCCAGTTCCAGCCCTTCCAATGCAGAGAGGTCAATGTCTTGTCCCGACGGAGACATCTTCCGGGCCATCTTCGCAATCCCTTCAGGTAACGTCTTCGCCATCTGCTCAAGGGACTCGGAATCGCCCCGTTTATTCGCGCGGTACATTACGCACGCACCGCAGTAGAGCCCGCATGGCGCAGCCAGATTCCACCTTTTCCCATCCATCATCGGAAACCCCCTTCCTCAAACCTGACTTCTCCTCACTTGACTAACCTCAGAATTCATCGGCCTCAAATCCGCAAAGCCCCGTTCTCAGGCGTTCCAGCCTCTTCCTGCACGTTCACAGCCCTTCGTGGATTAGTCCGTGATTTAGGGATCCGTGTAAACCGGCTCACGCTTCTCGACGAAGGTAGCCTTGATGGCCTCCATGGCATCGTCCGTGAAACCGCATAGGATCTGCGTCCGGTTCTCCAGCTTCGTCGCGTCTAGAAGGCTCCCGGCGTCGATGTTGGCATTGAACACTTCTTTCGTCATCCTGAGGGAGAAGGGGGAGATCTTCAGTAGTTCCCGCGCCAGGCTCTCCGCAACCTCATCCAATTGGGCATCGGGGACAACCTGGGAGACCAGTCCAATGCGTTCCGCAGTAGCGGCATCAATGAAGCGAGAGGTGAACATGTAGAGTGCAGCGCGTGATGCCCCAATGAGCCGGGGCAGAAAGTACGACATGCCCACGTCACCTGCCCCCATGCCGAGTTTGGGGGCACCAACGTTGAACCGCGCTGTCTCACTGGCCAAGCGTATGTCGCTGGCCAGAGTGAGCGCGAAGCCTCCGCCAATGGCGAAGCCGCGGACCGCACAGATAATGGGCTGGGGAGCATGGCGCATTCGAAGCGGAATGTCGGCCAGCTTCCTCTGGATCATGAACCCGCGAGGGCGCATGCGCATGGGGACTGCGGCATCGCTTCCCATGCCGCCTTCAAAACCAGGGGTATCCGTCAGATCCAGGCCAACGCAGAAATCTCGGCCGGCACCGCGGATGACAAGGACTCTCACGTCCAGGTTGTCCTCCAGAGACCCGAAGAAGTCGCGCAAATCCAGCATCGCCTGCCAGGACAAGGCATTACGCTGCTCCGGCCGATTCAGTGTAAGCCAGCCTATGTGGTTGCGTAGTTCGAACTGCAGTGTGCCGTAGCTCATACCGTCCTCCTTTGTAGCCGACTGCTAGTCCTCAATGATGATCCCAGTCTGTCCGAGTCAACTCTTGTCGGCTGCCATATCCTTTAACAATCAGTATATCGGCTCTTCGGAGGGTGTGCAAAGACCTGCCTTGTTTCTCCTTGAACCACAGAGCAAGGTGTGATAGAATGAGCGCCATCGAAAACGGGGTAATTGCAGCCAAGCTCAATTGACGAAGGTGACTGAGAATTGAGGTCTGCGCTGCAAATCCGCCTCAGACGAAGAAACATCTGGTCTTTGTTCAATGGGGGAGAAGGTGCTGGATGAGGAAACGCGAAGAAGAAATAGTCAAAGTCTATAGAATGCCTAAGCTCACTAATCCTTCATTAGTGGCTGCCTGGCCAGGTATCGCCAATGTGGCTCTTACAGCAGCCAGCTACATAACTGATAGCCTGGACGCTAAAGAGTTTGCCGAGGTGCAGTCCTTGTCCTTCTTTGACCTCAATGGGGCCCTCATCGAAAAAAACTTAGTACAAGCGCCAAGGTTCCCCGAGAGCAAATTCTACTACTGGAAAAGAAACAAAGCCGGAGGTGACCTTGTCTTCTTCATCGGAGAGGCCCAACCGGCCTCGAGAAGCTATGAATTCGCCAACAAAATCCTGGACTTCGCCCAGAAGCTTGGAGTCACCCGAGTATATACGCTGGCCGCAGCCATCGTTACCCAATTTTCGGACAAGCCGCGTGTATGGGCGGCAGCTACGGATGACGAATTGCTGAGGGATCTAGAGAGGTATGGCCTGGTTCTAAAGGGGAACTTCTACGTTGTGGGTATGAATGGTCTACTACTCTCCGTAGCCAAAGAGAAGGACATGAGTGGCATTTGCTTGCTGGGAGAGACGCCTCGCTATCTCAGTGACGTTGGGAACCCGATAGCTTCTCAGTCAGTGGTTGAGGTCCTAACCAGGTTGTTAGACATCGAGATCGATATGACAGAACTAAAGCAGATGGTCAAGGAAGCTCGTCAACAAATAGACGAAGCGATCAAGGAAAGCCGCCGCCAGTATATCGATCAATTCACTGTGCCTCTTTGGGAGCGTCCTCCAGAGGAGGAAAAGGGCTAGTTTAGCCGGGAGATTTCGACCTCCTATTCCGAAGCTTGCAAGCATCGCCAATGACAACACGTTAAGCATTGAGAAAGGAGACTCCTTTGGAGTACTTCCTGAATGAACAGCAGAAAACGGTAAAGAGCCTGGCGCGAAGAATCGCCGAAGAGCGCATACTGCCCATACGGGCGGAACTTGACGAGAAAGAAGAGTTTCCCTGGGAAATAATCAAGTCTCTGGCCGAGGCTGACATGTTCCGTGTATTCATACCGGAAGAGTACGAAGGACTGGGAGGAGGGTGTTTCGACCTCTGTCTGGTAATAGAGGAGCTGTCCCGGGCCTGTGGGGGCATTGCCATCAGCTATGCTGCCGACGCTCTGGGGTGCCTGCCCCTGATCCACCACAGCACTGAAGAGCAAAAGAAGAAATACCTTCCTGATGTGGCCAGCGGCGCAAGACTAACTGCGTTTGCCCTTACCGAATCAACCGCCGGCAGCGACGCCGGCAAAATAAGGACATCGGCTAGCCGCCAGGGCGACCACTATCTGCTAAATGGCACCAAGCAGTTCATCACCAACGGCGGCGAGGCGGAGATATACACCGTTATCGCCATGACTGATCCAGCCAAAGGTAGTCGCGGTGCTAGCGCCTTTGTGGTCGAGAAAAATACTCCTGGTTTCTCCTTCGGCAAGAAAGAAAAGAAGATAGGCATCCGCTCCTCTTCCACACGGGAGCTGATTTTTCGGGACTGCCGAATACCGCAAGGGAACCTGATCGGCAGGGAGGGGCAAGGCTTCATCATCGCTGTAAGGACAATAGACCGTTCCCGCCCGGGGGTGGCTGCCCAAGCAGTGGGCATTGCCCAAGGGGCACTGGAGGCGGCTGTGGATTATGCCCGCCAACGCGTCCAATTCGATCACCCCATTTCATCTTTCCAGGCTGTGCAGCATATGCTGGCCAACATGGCCACCGAATTGGAAGCAGCCAGAGCCCTGGTCTATGCCGTGGCGAAGACGGTTGATAGCGGGGCAAAGGACTACGCGGAGGAGGCAGCTATGGCCAAGGTGTTTGCCTCTGATGTGGCCATCAAGGTGACTGTGGATGCTATGCAGATCTTCGGTGGCGTGGGTTACATGCGCGATTACCCTGTGGAAAAGATGATGCGGGATGCCAAGATCACTCAAATATACGAGGGCACCAATCAGGTCTTGAGGAACGCCATCGCCCTGGAAGTCCTGAAGAGAAGAGGCAGGCGGGAATGAACGTAGTGGTCTGTATCAAGCAAGTGCCAGAAGCACCGACATTCGAAATTGACCCGCAAACCAATACCTTGATCAGAGCCAGGGGTAAGATGATCGTCAACCCCTTTGACATGTATGCGCTGGAAGAGGGTGTCCGGCTGAAGGAGCGATATGGTGGGCAGACCACCGCCATCACCATGGGACCGCCCGAAGCGCACGAAGCACTAAGGGAGGCGATTGCTCTTGGCATAGACAGCGCCATCCTTTTCACCGATCCCAGTTTCGAAGGTTGTGACACTCTGGCGACCTCCTATGTTCTGGCTAAGGCCATCAACAAGCTGGGGCAGCCCGATCTCATAATCTGCGGCAGGCAGACGACAGATGGGGACACCGGACAGGTAGCCCCCCAGCTTGCTGAGGGGCTGGGCCTGCCTTTTGCATCTTATGTGACTAAGATCGAAGAGGTAACAGAGAAACACATGAAGCTACAGCGGATGGCCGATAGCGGGCACCAGGTTATAGAGATGGCCCTACCGGCAGTAATCAGCGTAGTAAAAGAAATAAATGCGCCACGGCTCCCATCGCTCCGTGGGCTGATGCAGGCGAAGAAAGCCCAGATACCAAACTGGTCTGCCCAGGATCTGGCTGTGGAGGCCAGCAAGGTTGGATCGGCAGGATCTGCCACCAGGGTGAAGATGGTCTTCTTCCCGCAGAGGGCGGGAGGGAGCGAACTCCTGCAAGGTAGCCCGGAGAGCCAGGTGGACCAGTTGCTGGAGAGGCTGAGAGGGGCCAAAGTAATCTGACACGGTCAGCAGTGAGGCCCAAATGCCAAACCCAATCATGAACTCTGAAGTCTGGATATTCGCTGAACAGCAAGATAACAAGATAAAGAGCGTGGCCTATGAGCTGGTATCGGAGGGCCGCAGGCTAGCCGATGCCCTGGGAGTGGCACTGTGTGCGGTATGCCTGGGGTATCAGGTGCAAGGTATAGAGCAACTGGTTTCTTGCGGGGCTGATAAGGTCTATCTGCTGGATGACCCTGCCTTAGCAGATCATGATGAGGACATATATACCAAAGCCCTTACCGATCTGGTGCGCCAGCATAAGCCGGCGATACTTCTGGCCGGGGCTACTTCACTGGGCCAGTCGTTTATCCCCAGAGTAGCCGCTTCATTGCAGACTGGGCTGGCCGCCAATTGCACCGGTCTGGAAATTAACCCAGAGAGCAGGATACTGCTGCAAACGCGCCCCGCCTACGGTGGCAGTCTGATGGCCACGGTGATTTGCCCAGAGAAAAGGCCCCAGATGTGCACCATCCGTCCCCATGTCTTTAAGCGGGGCAGAACAGACGAATCGCGCCAGGGACAGATAGTGCGTGTGGACTTCGATAAGCGGTCGGTCACATCGAGAACCAAAGTGCTCCAGATGGTCAATGAGTTGACCGAGAAGGTCAAGCTGGAAGAGGCTGACATTATTGTCTGCGGTGGTCGCGGGCTGGGGGCAGCGGAGAACTTCCGCATAGTGGCCGAGCTGGCCGAGGTTCTTGATGCGGCACTGGGTTCCTCCCGCCCTCCGGTGGACGATGGTTGGATCCCCTACTCACATCAGATTGGGCAGACAGGCAAGACCGTTTCGCCCAAGGTCTATTTTGCCTGCGGTATCTCCGGAGCGCCGCAGCACCTGGCTGGGATGCAGACCTCTGATATCATCGTGGCCATAAACGAGGACCCCAGAGCGCCTATCTTTGAAGTGGCTACTTACGGTATCGTGGGAGACCTCTTCAAAGTAGTGCCCCTGCTGACAAGCAAGCTGAAACAGGCCCGCGCCTAGCGGGGGTGGTGGGTTTCGTCCCTCCCCGAAAGGGTTGAAGATGATGTCTCCAGTCTTTGAATAACGCCTCAATGGCTATCCTATCTCTACACCATAGGAGCGCCTTGGGAAGGTGTCTGTAGGTTGTCAGGCAAGCGGATGCAAATGTCCCCTGATGCTAGGGGTGTAAGATTTGGTCAGGCCCGAGGCGATCGTGATTTCCTGGCGTTAGTCGAAGCACAAAATAAAAGGCTGCGTTTCTCTGTCTATCTCGCAGCCTTCCTTGTGACCCCGCCCAAGGTCTAAATCACCAAACACATCCTAATGGGCAATATACAGGTCACTCCTTTCCAATAAACACAGCATAGCATAGCCGTTGACACTTGTCAATATTTGTTGAAATCTGTGACAGGTATGTGACATCTCTCGGGTGTATTATCCCGATGATCGTAGTCTATCGTCCAGTCTGCCTGACCACCAGAGGTCACCAAGCTGACCCTTGCAAGCATCCAGGAGTTGATTGACTTCTCTGTAGTGCTGTAAGCCGTGTATTGTAGTCCCCTCGCTAGGGGAAAACTCGACGACTCGAACTTCATTTAGGATGTCAGTCCTTGCCTTGATCGCATTGAGGAAGTCGCGCGAATGTGTAGCCACCAGGATTTGGACACGGCTGGGGTCAGTACCGGTGGTGAATCGCTTGAGTAGTTGGTAGCGTGGCTCTAAGGCCGACACGTGCACACCGTTCTCGGGTTCTTCCAGGCATACTTTAAGGTTTGGGGTCGAAGAGTGCAATCGCCAAAGGAGAAAAGTAGAGAGGAGTACACCATCGGACTCCAGTGTTGCTGGCGTCTCCTGCATAGTGCGCCCGGACTTGAAAGTAAGACTCAAGCCTCGCCAGTCTGACTTGAAACCTATCCCGCGAATGTGTTCGTGCAAAGCGCCAAGGTCAGACTCTATGGAATTGAATATCTCCCGTTTAGTCAGTAATAGATCCCGAAGTGCAAGTACTAGGTTGCGTCCGGTCTCATCCACATCCATCGTTTGTCTTTTTTGAGATCCGGTCGCCACGTCAGCCTGTACCCTGGTTGAAGAGGCTATGTCGCTTGCCCCTGGCCTATACCTGCGCGCAGGACCCAGACTTCTCCTCAGTTCCTGAAGAGGTTGGAGATACGGGCCCGCAACAGGATCCTGACTGAAGTGTGAGGCTAGGTAAGCTAGTGGTGCCTTGTACGGGCCCGGCCAGGCTTTCGGTCCCTGTGATGTCTCGAACTTGAATCCATCTCTACTATCCAACCACTGGCCTCTGAACTGAAATCTCTCCGCCGTGATGCTCCAACCAAGGTAGCTTCTACGTAGTTCAATAGTGTAGTCAGCCTCAGTTGATCGGTTATCGCCCATCCAGACCTCGAACTCTATTGGGAGCCCCGTATCTCCCTTCCAGACCGCCTCGTCAAAACCTACACCAGGCTCGACGTAGAAGTCGCCAGACTTCCCGCCGTGGACAGGATACCAGGAGATTCTAGAGAAAGTGGATAGGGCTTTGAAGAAAGCGGACTTGCCTGCGCTGTTGGGGCCGACGAAAACGGTAAGAGGTTCGAGGTCAACCGTGACGTCTTTGAGGCACATGAAATTCCGGACTCTGAATTTCTTGTACATGGTTCATCCTCCCAATCACGCGCCCTTGCCTCGAGCGTCTTGATTGGACAAAGGCAGCACATTATACAACAAAGGCACCGTGAGCGCAATCAGCTGGACTCATCGGCCATCGCCATATCACTGGCTGTTCATCAGAGGCGCAGCCTCTACGGAATCTGTGAGTGCCAGGTCCCCGACCTGACCTAAGAGGGTAGCTTCCTATTTTATGCTAAGGTCAGTCCAGGGACTCGTATTCTTTTCTGGCCGCAGCCGGCAGTGTTCTCCAGCTTTCCAGAAATTCCCGCTCCCCCTGCTGGAAGATCGGATTCTTGAAAACCATCTGCCAGCAAGAAGGTGGAATGGTGAGGACATCGGCGCCGGCCATGACAGCCTCGATCAGGTAATCGGGATTTCGCACCGAGGCGACCAGCAACTTGGTGGGACTCTCCATTTCATCTATCGCCTCCCTGAGCTGCCAGATGGCTTCTTTGTTGCTCAGGCCAAACTCCTCCACCCTGCCCACAAAGAGACTAACGTAGTCCACCGCCAGCTTAACGAAGGGGATAGCCTGCGAGGGATGGAAAACAAGGGTAATGTTCATCTTGACATTTTCCCTCTTCAACTCCTGCGCTGCTATCAGCCCGCTCACGGAGGCGGGGACTTTGACCACCACATTTTCAGCCAGTTTACTCAGTTTGAGGGCATGCTTTACCATGTCGCGCGGTTCAGTATAGGTAACTTCCACGCTCAGAGGGCCTTTGACAATCTGAGCGATCTTCTTGATCTGAGAAATGGGGTCGCCGCCTTCTTTGGATAACAGGGACGGGTTGGTGGTAACGCCGTCCACAAGTCCCAGTGACTGGTAGAATTCGATCTCCTTTAATGAAGCCGTGTCTAAGAAGAATTCCATATACACCCTCCACTTGTCCTGTCCTTATTAGGTCACGGACTCAGCCTCTGCAATGGCACCATCCGTTTATTGAAGAGGACTCTGCTCTTCCAACGGATTCTGTCTTTGTCTCCATATCTTACCTTAGACTTACCATTCTCTGCCACATCAAGTGCGCCCCAAATCCATACCACCAGCTCGTCCCTCTACATGTCCGCTCCTAATGAAAGCAAGCACGCGACCGCGCCGCACCAGCAAGAGAACAAACGAGACCAGGATTGCCGCCCCGATGATCTCAGGCACATATACAGCTACATTAGTACAAAGCTCATCTAGCATCCTCCCTGGGAAATCGCTGATATCTGCCTTTCTGAAGGCAAAACCATAGGCTGGCCAGAGGAATGTTCGAGGATTAAGATAGATCTGGTCAAGGATAAGATGGAGAAGAATGCCAAAGGAAAGCACCAGTAGCCATGTCTTTCCATAGCGACGCCAAAGATACAACCCGCCCAGGATGACGACAACGAGGAAGAGCAGCGTGTGGCTAAATATCCGCCCGCTGCCGAAGGTATCAGGGAAAATGAGTGTACCGACGGGTTTATCAATAATGTCAGGAAGAAGTGAGCCTAGAAGCAGAATTCTGAGGTCAATGGATGAAAGCCAAGATGGCTTCGCTTGCCCAATCTGCTTGGTTGGAGAGGTGGCAAATGGAGGACGCTTACGCAAGGCACTGTCTAGCAGCACTGCTGCACCCAGCGTAATGCCCATATGCCCCAGTATCAGCACCTCTTTCAGCGCTCCTAAATCCTTAGAAAGCTCCCTCCGCCGTTGAGTCTGTCAGCAGGAGAAGAGAACAGTTGAACTCTATCAGTGGCGAAAAGCTTAGCGCCGGAAATCCTGCTTCCCGACGGTCCTAATTATAGCTCCTGGCTGCTTCCATTGTCCTTCTGTTTTGCTGAACGTAAGTGAAAGCGTTGCGTATGTAATGTTACCTGGGTTATAGTAACTAGCGATCAGGTTAGATGCGTTAGCCCATAGATATCGAAGAGCTAAAGGGCAGCAAGGATTTCTGTGGCAAGTACCGGTAGTTTCAGCGAGGCTAATAAGGTCACCACCACCGTTCAACGCGTAGCCAAGAATGCTGCGGCCTTGTACGTTGGTCAGGGTTTCGTAGCACTACTTAACCTTCTTCTCCTGGTTTTCTTGGCTCGAGAGTTGGGTAGCGCCGCCTTGGGCAAGTGGGCGTTCGCCATCAACTTCACCGCCATTGCCGCTGTTTTTCTGGACATGGGATTCGATGCCTTGATTGTAAGAGAGGTCGCTCGTGACAGGTCCTCTTCCTCCAAATACGTTGGCAATATCGTCATTATGAAAGCCGTGCTGTCTATCGTCGTATTTGGACTCATCGCCCTCTTCGCCACCCTGATGAACTTCCCTCATGACACCACTCTTACTGTGCTTATCCTTGGTGTCTACATCATACTCAATGCGCTTAGTACCGTTTTCATGCAGATATTCCAGGCATTCGAAAGAATGGAGTACTCTGCTTTCCTATCAGTTGTTGGTCAACTGATAATTACCTCCGTTGGCTTGGCCTTCATATTCTCGGGTCACGGTGTGGTTGCGGTAGCCTCTGCTTGTGTTATTGCAGGACTATTCAAACTGATAGTCAGTTTCCTCTTGTGTAGTAAGAGGTTCGCCAAGCCACACATTGAGATAGATCTCGACTTCTGGAAGAGTGCTGCCAAAAGCGGACTGGCTGTGGCCATGCTTCCCGTGAGCGCCATAATATCTGTTAGGACAGACACAATCATACTTTCCCTGATAAAGACCGATGCTGAAGTAGGTTGGTACAATGCAGCCAATATCTTGCCCCTGGGACTCGGCGATATACCCATGATTCTCATGTTCGCTCTCCTGCCCCTGATGTCCACCTCATTCCTCGCTTCACCCGGTTCCTTAAGGACAATCTATGAGAAATCATTCACATATCTACTCATGCTTGGCCTAGGCATGGCTGCCGGAATGTGCCTTCTCTCTGGCAGAATCATCCCTTTGCTTTATGGAGGCGAGTTCGAACCTTCTATTGTTGCCCTGCAAATACTGTCCTGGAGATTATTTTTCACCTTTCTAAGCGTACCTCTATCGTTCACCCTTATTTCCATGAACAAGCAGAATCAAATGGCAATGGCTGTAGCGTTATCCGCCGTGGCCAACATCATTCTGAACCTCATTCTCATCCCCCCCCTGAGCTATAAAGGGGCTGCGATTGCATCTTTAGGCACTGGTGCAGTCACACTCACCTTCTGCTTCTATATGGTCTCGAAGCACCTCTACAGACTGCCGCTACACAGACTGGCTATCAAGCCCCTGGTTGCTTGTCTACCAATGGGGATGCTTATCCACTGGGGTGAATCAATCAATCTGGCCCTGCTTATCGGCTTGGCTGCTGCGTTGTACTTCCTGATCCTCTATCTTATCAAAGCTGTCTCTCGAGAAGATATCAAGGTGGTTAGGGAAGCTATCGGGGGGCCGCAGTCTGGAGAATCGTTGGCCAAGGAAGAGACAAATAATCAGCCGCCGACAAGATCACTGAATGGGAGAAGCCAATAAGTGCCAATAGAAACTAGGGCCACGCGGATCAAGCATCAGAGATCAGATAATCCTTGCGAAGCATCATGCAAATCGATTTCCTCTGGAGGGCATATTCAGCCGGCGGAGGGCTTCTCTCTTTTCTGTGTTGTCAACCCTGGCCTTTTGTACCGCCTGGGCCAGAAGCTGGATGCTCTTGTCATAGGTTTGCCGGTCCACAGGGAAGGGGTAACCGTCCTTCCCGCCGTGGGCAAAGCTGTAGCGCGCCGGGTCCCGAAAGCTGGGTGGGGTACCGTAGACCAACTCCGAGATCAGGCTCAGTGCCCGAACGGTCTTCGGCCCTACTCCCTCGATGCTGAGTAACTCTTCAAAACCCTTTGGCTGCCGATCGTAAATGACTAGCAGACCCTTGCTCAGCCTGTCGGGGTGAATATCCTCTACGGAAATGTAGTGTCGGAGTGGCAAATCCAGTGTCTTCAGCCTTCTGATATCTTTCAAAATTCCCTCTGTCGATTGCTCCGTGGCTATGGAGGTGATGGTGTTTCGCGCCGCGTCACTTTCGCTAGCCACTAGGTTCAGCACCTCCCCTCGCCCCTGAGAGCAGATAGCAGCATGAGGCTCGCAGACAAGGTCAGCCACCGATTCACCCAGCCAGTGATAACGGCGGGCGTAGCGGCTGACTTCGTTCATTCCCTGCTGCACCACTGCCCAGGAGCCACCCTTGGTGAAAAGAAAGACATGGTGGTAAAGCTGGTAGCCGTCCTGAAGGGCGGCACTATCCACCTTGGCTGCCATCCGGCTGGCATATATCAGCGGGGAAGGATCAAGGGAGATGGCATTGCCGAAGGCTTCTATTTCCGCAGGGGTGCGCCTTGAAGTGCTGCCCTTGCCGCCAGCGACAAACAGCCCCAGGTCTGATTCCAGCCCCTTCAGCCCCTCCTTCAGAGCACCGCAGACAGTGGTCGTGACGCCGCTGCTATGCCAGTCAAAGCCGAGCACGCAGCCTAAGGCTTGAAACCAGCACGGGTCTGACATGCGGCGCAGCATCTCTTCGGGCCCGAACTCGGCCACGATGAAAACAGTAATCTCTCTGGCCAGCTTCACCATCCGCCGAAATAGCCAGGGCGGAGCCTTGCCGTAGTGCAGAGGCATGTTGGCAATGCCTGTTCTGTTAGCCAAGCCACTCACAACTTTATGCCTGTATGCTCCCCATGATTGCCTGCCCCATCTCCCTCGTCCCCACCTGGGTCTTCCCTTTCTCCATGATGTCGTAGGTGCGGTAGCCGCGCTCCAGGGCATCGGTGACTGCCCTCTCAACAGTCTCCGCCTCCTGATCCAGACCACAGGAGTAGCGCAGCATCATGGCACTACTGAGGACGGTGGCAATAGGGTTGGCCAGGTTTTGCCCGGCCCTCCTCGGGGCGCTGCCGTGGATTGGCTCATAGAGACCAAAGGTCATGCTGTCGCCTACCCCCGGCACCCCCGCCAGGCTGGCCGAAGGCAGCATCCCCATAGAACCCGCTAGCATGGAGGCTTCATCAGTCAATATGTCGCCGAACGTGTTCTCGGTTACCACCACATCAAGGTCAAGAGGGCGCTGTATCAGTCTCATGGCGCAGGCATCCACCAGCATGTGTTCTAACTCGACATCAGGATACTCCGCGGAAAGCTCCATAGCCACCTGACGCCACAATCGCGAGGTTTCCAGAATATTGGCCTTGTCCACAGAGGTCAGCTTCTTCCTTCGCCTCCGGGCTATCTCAAAACCTACCCTTATGATGCGCTCAATCTCCTTTTCAGAGTAGACCATGCTGTCCACCGCCCGTCTACCCCTGGAGGTTCGCCACTGCTTCTTAGGCCGGCCGAAGTAAAGCCCACCGGTGAGTTCCCGCACCACTATCAGGTCTACACCTCTAATGACCTCGGGCTTGAGAGAGGTAGAATCTAGAAGCATGGGAAAGACCTTGACCGGGCGGAGATTGGCGAAGAGCCCTAGCCCCTTGCGCAACGCCAGGAGGCCATCCTCCGGACGGATTTTGGCTAAAGGGTCATCCCATTTGGGACCGCCCACCGCCCCGAGCAACACCGCGTGACACTCCTGGCACATCTTGAAAGTCTCGGCCGTCAAAGCTGCCCCAGACTGGTCAATAGCAGCACCACCGACAAGCCCATAACGAAGGGCGAATTCATGGCCAAACTTCTGGCCAATCGCCTGCAAGACTTTCACCGCTTCGGCTACTACCTCAGGGCCAACCCCGTCACCGGGCAATACCGCGATTTGAAACTTCATTTGTGTGGGCCTCCCGTCCCAAGTTTCTTCTTGGTGTATTCCACAAGCCCTCCAGCTGAAATCAACTCCAGCATGAAATCAGGATAGGGCTTGGCATGAAATAGCTTGTTCTTGGTGACGTTTCTGATTTCACCACTGGTCAACTCCACCTCCAGGACGTCATCGGTCTCAGTCTCATCTACTGCCTCTTCGCATTCCAGAATAGGCAGGCCGATATTGATGGCATTGCGAAAGAAGATGCGGGCAAAGCTTTTGGCGATAACGGCGGAGATACCCGCGGCCTTGATAGCCACCGGGGCGTGTTCTCTGGAGGAGCCACAGCCGAAGTTAGTCTCAGCGACAATAAAGTCCTCCGGACTCACCTTGTTGAGGAACTGCTGGTCGACGTCCTCCATGCAGTGCTTGGCCAGTTCGTCAGTGTCAGAGGTGTTCAGATAGCGAGCCGGGATAATGGCATCCGTGTCCACATTAGCACCGTATTTGTGTACTTTGCCCCTCAATTTCAATTCATGGCCTCCTCGGGGCTGGCGATCTTGCCCAGGATGGCGCTGGCCGCGGCCACCGCCGGGTTGGCCAAGTAGACCTCGGACCGGGGACTTCCCATCCGGCCGACGAAGTTTCGGTTAGTGGTGGAGACGCAGCGCTCGCCAGCAGCCAGAACGCCCATATGACCGCCCAGACATGGGCCACAGGTAGGCGTGCTCACCACTGTCCCTGCCTGAACAAGAGTCTCGATCAACCCCTCTCGTAACGCGCTAAGATAAACTTGCTGTGAGCCGGGGATGATAATACAGCGCACCCTCGGATGTACCAGTCTGCCCTTGAGTATTTTAGCAGCCACTTGCAGATCCTCCAACCTGCCGTTGGTGCAACTGCCGATAACCACCTGGTCGATCTCGATCTGGCCCACCTGGCTGATGGGCCTGGTGTTGGAGGGTAGATGGGGGAAGGCCACTTGCGGCTCCAGCCGGGAGACGTCGTACTCTATGGTCTTGCAGTATTGTGCATCCTCGTCTGCCTCATATACTTTGTACTGACGCCTGGCCCTCGCCCTGACGTACTCCAGGGTCTTGTCATCCACCCTGAAGATACCGGCTTTTGCCCCAGCCTCGATGGCCATGTTGGCCATGGCAAAGCGCCCGTCCATGGAGAGTGCCTCGATTGCCTCCCCGGCAAACTCCATCACGGAGTAGAGAGCGCCATCCACCCCGATGTCCCCAATGGTGTAAAGGATGAGGTCTTTGCCCTCCACCCATTTGCCCACCTTCCCGTGGTAAACGAACTTGGTGGTCGTCGGAACCTTCATCCAGATTTCGCCGCAGGCCATGGCGGAGGCGATGTCGGTGGAACCCATGCCGGTGGCGAAAGCCCCCAGGGCACCATAGGTGCAGGTGTGGGAATCGGCCCCGATGACCACATCGCCGGGGAGAACCAGGCCCTGCTCCGGCAGGAGCACGTGCTCGATGCCCATGCAACCCACCTCGAAATAGACCAGACCCTGCTTCAGAGCGAACTGGCGCATCATCTTGGCCTGCTCCGCCGAGGGAATGTCCTTGTTGGGGACAAAGTGATCGGGCACCATCACCACCTTCTGTGGATCAAAGACCTTCTTTACGCCGATGCGCTCAAATTCCCTGATGGCGATGGGAGCCGTGATGTCGTTGGACAGCACCAGATCGACTTTGACGTTTACCAGCTCACCAGGGGTGACTCTGTCTTTGCCTGCGTGAGCGGCTAGAATCTTCTCCGCCAGGGTCACTCCGAACCCCTCCCCCTGGCAGCCAGCAGCCTGTTGAGGGCGTTCATGTAGGCTTTGGCGCTAGCCATGATGATATCGGTGTCAGCGCCCCGCCCGGTATAGGTTACGCCTTCGCTTTCAATCCGGATCAATACCTCTCCGATGGCGTCAATGCCTTCAGTGACTGAGTTAACCGTGAACTCTGTGAGCCTGTTCGGTACCCCGATGATGCGATTTATCACCTTATACACTGCATCCACTGGGCCAGTGCCCACAGCAGCATCAGTCAACACCCGACCCTCTGAGTCAATAAGCCTCACTGCAGCGCTGGCCAGACCCCTTGTACCGCAGGAAACCTGGACATCATCCAGGTGAAAGGTCTCGGAAATGGCATGCATCTCGTGGGCCACAATCGTCTCTAGATCACGGTCAGTGACCTCTTTTTTCTTGTCGGCTAGCTCCTTGAAGGCGAGGAAGGCCCGATCCAGGTCCTCTTCGGCCAGGGCGTAGCCCAACTCTGCCAGCCTCTCCTTAAAGGCATGACGCCCGCTGAGCTTACCCAATACCAGACTGCTGGCGGGAATGCCTACCTCCCTCGGATCCATGATCTCGTAAGTAATAGCCTTCTTGATGATGCCGTCCTGATGGATTCCCGACTGGTGCCGAAAAGCATTGGCCCCAACAATGGCCTTGTTCGGCTGGACCACAAAACCGGTCAACTCACTCACCAGACGGCTGGTTTTGTATATTTGCTTAGTGTCGATTCGGGTGGCCAGGTTAAAAAGGTTGCCGCGGGTCTTGAGCGCCATCACAATCTCCTCTAAAGAGGCATTGCCTGCTCGCTCCCCGATGCCATTAATGGTGCACTCCACCTGCCTCGCCCCGCGCCGCAGCGCTTCCAGGCTATTGGCCACTGCCAGCCCCAGATCATTATGACAATGCACGCTGATCACAGCCTTATCAATGTTAGGCACATTGTTCAAGATTCCCTCGATAAGATTGCCAAACTCTTGCGGGATGGCATAACCCACCGTATCGGGGATATTCACCGTGGTTGCCCCGGCACCGATGACTGTCTCCATAATCATGTAAAGGAAGGACGGGTCGGTGCGGCTGGCATCCATGGGCGAGAACTCCACGTCATCCAGATATGACTTGGCTCTGGCTACCATGTCTCGTGCCAGCCCAAGAATCTCCTCACGGCTCTTCTTAAGCTGATAAGAGAGATGGATTTCAGAGGCGGAGAGGAAGATATGGATGCGGGGATGCGCTGCTCCTTTGACTGCCTCCCAGGCACTGTCTATGGCCTTGGGATTGGCATGGCTAAGGGCGCAAATAGCCGACTGTCGCACCTCCCGGGCGATCAGCTTCACGGCTTCAAAATCACCACGGGTGCTTGCCGGAAACCCCGCTTCAATAACGTCCACGCCCAGCTTCTCCAGGTGCCTGGCTATCTCCAGCTTTTCGTGGATGTTAAGCATGCCTCCGGCCGCCTGCTCCCCATCTCGCAGCGTGGTGTCAAAGATAATAACCCTTTCCATGTCTTTCACTCCGGTTCTCTTGCTTCCAGCCTGACTAGGTTAGAGCATTAGCTCCAACCCCGCCCGGAGTTGATGCTCCAGGCTACCCGTTGGACTAGGTTCTCAGATAACTCCCTTGGAATCTCTTTTGTTTGATGGCTCGGCTAAGCTACCCCTTCAGCCACGGCATCATGGCCCTGAGTCTCTTGCCTACCTTCTCTATGGGGTGCTCTGCCTCCATGCGCTTCAAGGCGTTGAATTTCGGGCGGCCTGCTTGATTTTCCAGTATCCATTCCAGGGCAAAGCTACCATCCTGGATTTCAGCCAGGATCTGCTCCATTTCAGCTCTGGCCATCTCGTCGATAATCCGCGGCCCACGCGTGTAATCACCATACTCTGCCGTATCACTGACCGCATTCCGCATATGGGCCAGGCCACCCTGGTAAATGAGATCAACAATGAGCTTCAGCTCATGGCAAACCTCGAAGTAGGCTACCTCAGGCTGATAGCCTGCCTCCACCAGGGTTTCAAAAGCATTCTTTATCAAAGCGGTAACGCCGCCGCACAGCACTACCTGCTCTCCGAAGAGGTCGGTCTCTGTCTCTTCAGCAAAGGTGGTCTCCAGGACTCCTGCCCGGGTACAACCAATGCCCTTAGCGTAGGCTAGAGCCACATCCTTTGCCTTCCCTGAGGCGTTCTGGTGGATTGCTACCAAGGCCGGAGTGCCAAGGCCCTCGGTGTAGAGGCGACGCACCATGTGCCCCGGGCCTTTGGGGGCGATCATGCTCACGTCAACGCCCGGTGCAGGCACAATCTGGCCGTAATGAATATTGAAACCATGAGCGAACATCAACGTCTTGCCACGGGACATTTGCTTTTCCATCGACTCTCTGTACACCGCCGGGTGCAGGTTGTCAGGGACGAGCATAATCATGATGTCAGCTTCCTTGGCCACCTTGTCGGCAGTGGCCACCTCAAAGCCTGCTTTCTGTGCCTTTTTCCAGGCTTCGCTTCCCCGCGCTTCCGCTACAATCACCGTACAGCCGCTGTCCTTCAGGTTATTGGCATGCGCACTTCCCTGGCTACCGTACCCGATTACGCCGATGGTCTTCCCTTTGAGCAAATCCAAATTAGCATCCTTGTCATAATAAATCTTGGCCATGCTTCCTCCTTCTTTTACAAGACCATGAAGTTTGCCCGGTAGTGTTACTGCGCACTCTATCAGGATTCTTGTGTACTCTATCTTGTAACATAAGCCAGTTCAGTAGTCAAACATGTAGGCTTGAGAGTGTGTAGATTCCATGGGCACAGCCCATGGAACTCTGACCATATGCGTACTTCTGTTCTTTCGGATTAGCCACAAATGATGCACTCTCGCCTTTGGCTTATCCCAGGTATATTTTCGCGCTGCTGTTCAACCTGTGTGTAATCAGAGCGCTCTAAGGTACTCAGGTGTAAGAGTGCGGTGATCCTTTGTTCCTATGACCTTGTCCAGGAATCTCAGTGCCTCGTCCTTTTGCTGCGGCAGCCTCAGCCTGAGAGGTAGATAGTTAGAGGCGTGGTTTGAGGTGAAGAAGCAATTGGTGAATTTGGAGTGGGCGATTATCTGCCTCAACTCATCGAGGCATTGGAAGGGAGAGGCAAGAATGAATTGACCTCGCTGCCACTCGCTGTAGAGGGGAGCACCAGGCTCAAGCATGAGGGTAAGAGCACCGCAGAAGTCAGGATCAATCTCAGTAAGAACCTTCGCTGTCTCAAGGGCATGTTGGCGGCCTTCCTGTGAACCGGCTAAGCCCAGTATAATCGTCACCGATAGTGCGATGCCAGCCACTCTTGCCCTTCTTCCCGCTTCCACCATCTGGCTAGCGGTCACTCCTTTTTCAATCCGTCTCAGCAGTTCTTCATCCCCAGTCTCCACGCCGAGGTATATGGTCCCCAGTTTGAGTTCCTTCAAAGTCTTAAGGTCGTCCACGCTCTTGCTGAGAATATTCTGAGGGCTGGCATAGGTTCCTACTCGCTCTATGTTGGGGAACCTCTTGTTCAGATAGGCCATGATCTCGACCAGCATTCCCTGTCGGCACGCCAGTGCGTCACCGTTTTCCAGAAAGACCCGGCGCACACTCCAACCGAAATTGGAGGCTATACTATCTATATCTCCCTTTATGTCCTCTGCGCTTCTTATCTTGAACCTTATTCCTTTGTAGGTATTGCAGAAGGTGCATCGGTTGTGTGAACAACCCAGGGTCACTGGCAATAATAAGCTCTGCGCTTCACTGGGCGGGCGGATAATCACCATTGGCTCGTGCATTGCAGCATCAATTATACCATCATTGTCTGTAGCTGCCAGTTCAGGAACACAGTAGCTAACCTTCCGAGAAACCGTGCCGCCAACCGTGCTAGAATAGATTATCCATGCCTACCGCATCTATCATAAGGATCAGGAATGTCGTCAAGACCTTTGGGCCGATTACCGCCGTTGCTGGAGTGGACCTGGACGTGGCCCAAGGTGAGTGCTTCGGGTTGCTGGGGCCCAACGGCGCTGGCAAGACCTCCCTGGTGCGCATGATTATTGCTGCTTCCCCTCTCACCCAGGGCAGCATCTGGGTAGACGGCCACGGCGTTAGCAAAGACGCCAGACGGATTAAGGCCAGCCTGGGTGTGGTGCCGCAGGAGGATAACCTTGATCCCGATCTGACCGTGCTGGAGAACCTGATCACCTTCGCCCGTTATTTCGACATACCCAGGGCAGAGGCCAGGGCACGGGCGTTGGACAACCTCCGACTCTTCGAACTTCACGAGAGACAGAAGGCCAAAATCGATGAGCTATCGGGAGGCATGAAGCGACGTCTGCTCATCGCCAGAGCTATCATCAACCGGCCCAAGCTTCTCATTTTGGATGAGCCTACCGTCGGCCTTGACCCTCAAACCAAGCACCTGGTGTGGCAGAAGCTCCGGTCTTTCCGAGAGCAGGGGATGACGCTTTTGCTAACTACTCAGAACATGGATGAAGCCTGGCGTCTTTCCGACCGCCTGGCCATTATGAACGAGGGTAAGATTATTGCCCTGGGCTCCCCGCGGGACCTTGTCAGCCAGTATGGGGGCAATCTGGTCCTGGAGGCCCAGCCGCCACTGGAGGAGAAGAACAGAGTCCTCAGCCGGTTGAAGGAGCACGGCTTTCAATGGGAAGAGATAGAAGACAGGCTGTACATCTTCCAGGGCGATGGCCAGATGCTGGAGGAGGAGTTGAAACAGGAACTGGTCATCGTGAACCAGCACGTCCCTACCCTGGAGGACGTTTTTCTGAGGTTAACGGGGAGGTCAATACGGGAATGAGAGGCCGCATGACTCAACTGCGCGCAGCTTCTTCCTGTCGTTAACGGCAAAGAATAACAGAGTTTCTTCTCCGCCTCAGGTGGATCAGAATGACAAGCTTCTGTTAGCAGTGAGCCGTTTCCTGGAAAACAACCCCATCTGAGCCACTTGACTGGCTCCCGGTCACAGGGGCTCCGATGCCTGCGGGCAGAAAGCCGCCCAGGTGACAGAGTCTCCCGACCAAGAGGGGCTTCGAACCGAGGGGCGTTTCCTAAGCCTCCGCTTCGCGGAGATATTTGCAGAGCCCGACCATGATCTTGTACGACAGGCCTGGCACCGTCTCAAGCAACTGTTTGAATGACCTGGCATGCACCACCAACAGTCTCACGTCGGTGTCAGCAATAACTGTGGCCATGCGCGGCCGTTGATCAATTAGAGATATTTCCCCGAAGAAGTCATTTGCCGAAAGACGGTTGATGACTTTCCCTTCCTTTTCAACCCTTGCCTGCCCTTCGATGATGAAGATGAATTCCTGTCCCTTGCTGCCCTGTTGAGCCAGCACAGTCCCCTGCTTCTTCCGCACCTCATCGGCATATCTGGCAACCTCATCCAAATTTCGTTTGCTGAGGCCTTTGAACAGAGGCACACTTCTAAGAAGATCGCTCTTATACGAACGCCCAAGTAATCTCATAATCCCTCCTTGTTCCGTTTGCCAACAATATATGATTCCACACATGCCTTGTCAACATTCGGGAGTCAGTCCAGCGCTGCACGCTTACCTGAGGGATGTGACCTCGTAAACGGTAAAGGCCACTTCTTTACCTTTGAAGTGCTGGGGCCCGAGTTCGCTTACTGTCACCCTGTCCTTTACCTTCTCGAAGGTTTGTCCACCTATCCAAACTCGCCCTCCAGGCGCCGCGCCACAAATGCGAGACGCCAGGTTAACCGCATCTCCTATCACGGTGTATTCCGCTCTCTGCTTGGAGCCGACACTCCCCGCAATTGCTTCCCCGGTGTTGATGCCTATCCCAAATTGCGTGGCAGGGAAGTCAACCAGCTTCTGGTTGATCTCCTGTATCGCTTTTTGGCTCTCGATGGCTGTTTTGACCGCCAGGAAGGCATGGTCAGGTTGACTCTGGGGAGCGTTCCAGACTGCCATTATGTTATCGCCGGCGAACTTATTGACCATTCCCTCGTTGGCATTGATACGCTCGATGATAGCAGAGAAGTATGTATTCAGCGCATCAACAAGTCTGTCAGGCTTGACCTTATCGCAGAGCTGGGTGAAACCTCGCGCATCAGCGAAAAGCACTGTTACCTCACGGTTCGCCCCGCCCAGAGCCAGTTCGTCTCTATCTGCCAGTTCAATGATCGCCTTAGCAGCCTGCGGCGAAACATATTTCCCGAATAGGCTGGTCACCCTTGCTTTCTCAGCCGCTGTCCTTCTCTCGATTATCAGATTGCGTATTATCCAGGCGAAGATGGCCATGCCCATGGCATTGGCGGCAATCATAGGCAGGCTAACATCTTTGACAAGTTCCCAGGCTCTGTCATAGGGTCGAGCTATCAGCAGCGTTAGACCCATGTGAAAGGATTCCATGGCGGCGGCGAACAGGGTTGCCTGCCAAACGGCGGGGAACTCTCCTTTCCTCAGCTTGTATATCACCCCGCCCATTAAGCCGGCGATAACGGTAGCCAGAGAGCAGGGAACGTCAACAAAACCACCGAGGAAGTAACGGTGTATGCCACCGATTACTCCCGCCCCCAGCCCAATTACCGGCCCCCCTACAAGTCCACCGACCATAGGGCCGAGGTCTCTAATATTGGCTATAGCGCCTGAGGGCAGTTTTATCCCACCGTAGGTGCCGAATATCGACATGGCCCCGAAGACCAGGATAAGGACAACTTGATTCTGGAAGCTGAATTGCTTGTCCAATATCTCGGTGAAAAACCTGGTGCGGCTCAGAACGTAGGCAAAGACAATTACTACACAGGCTGTTCCAATCAGGTCTATCAATATATCGGCAACAGATACTTCCATCTATAAGTACCACGGACCGGCGTTAAGTGTGCTTATCCACTCACACTCTCTCCACAGGGGAACCTTCTCATGCTTGATCAGTATGGCCTTGAGGGCATCCTGCTTGTTTGTAACATCATGGGCAGGAACTGATAAGGTACCGCAGTAGCAAATTAGCTTCCTCCCTATTCTAGAGGCGCAACAACCTTATGGCAAACCATCAGCGGGCCGGGCAAAGGTCAGCGGCTGAGCTATTGTCAAGGTATGATATAATGGCTGTAAGCCGATGTTGCACAACGATCGACACGAAACTGTGTCGTCGGTGAAAGGAGGCGAAGTGTACAAGAATATCCTGGTCCCGTTAGACGGTAAGAACCTGGCAGAGGTGGCCCTTCCCTATGCGATGGAGCTTGCTAAACGCTGTGGCTCAGAGGATATCACTCTAATCGCAGCCATAAAGAGCACCAAGGGCTACAAGCGCGTGACCGGTTACCCACTGGGGGAAAGGCCAGTAAGCCAGCCCGTGGGCAAGAAGGAAATGAACCTTCAGAATTATCTCGCTGGAGTCGCCCAAAAGCTGCAGGATGAAGGGATCAAGGCACAGACGAAAATCGTTCTCGGTAAACCCGCGCAGGCCATTATATTCTACGCTGAACACAACCCTTGTGACCTTATCATTATGGCAACCCGTGGACGGGCTGGCCTCAGTAGGTGGATTCGCGGCAGTGTTGCCGCCAGTGTCATCAGGGGCAGTGTTATGCCGGTCCTCATGGTGAAAAGCCCGGGCACTCCACCTGGCGCATAGGACAGGGCTGTGCTCCTGTCAGCTTTTCCCGCATGTTGCCCGTTTGCGGTGGTTTCTGGCGAAGGTCGTTTTGTAGGTGACGCGCTGAGCTTGGCTGAGGGGATCTAAGGAGCGAAGTCTTGAGGTGCAGCAGGCACCGTTTTCACGCTCTTAGAGGCTATATGCAGAGGACCAGTCAGTTCAAGGAGCACTCGGCGAATCCTTTTCCTTAGTTATCAAAATCCGTTCAATCTTCTTGTCCCGCATTTCAAGAATAGCCAACTTCAAATCCTTGTACTTCAGATGTTCCCCCTGCCTCGGAATACGACCCAGACGGCTGAGAATGAAGCCAGCTATGGTCTCATAGTCACCATGAGGCAACCCCAGACTCAATTCCTCATTTGCCTCCTCTATCCTGAGACTGCCGTCCACCTCGAAAGTATTGGCATCAATAGTCACGAAGTCCTTGTCCGTACCGGCAGCCTCCTCAGCAATGCTGCCCATTATCTCTGCAATCAGGTGTTCTAGGGTAGCTATGCCCGCTACACCACCAAATTCATCGACAACCACCACTATGTGGTAGTTGTTATCTCTCATCTCAGTCAGAAGTTCGCCCAGAAGCTTGGTCTCAGGCACAAAGTGGACTGGTCGGACCAATACGTCAATAGGGCTATCCATGTCCAACGGATTATTGGCCTGAGCCATAAGCACATCTTTGATGGATAGAATCCCCACTACGTTGTCTGTAGTTCCTTGGTAGACGGGGAAGCGTAAGTAGGGGGACTGGCGATAAATATCAAGAAACGCAGCGAAGCTGCTTCCTTGCTCCAGCCATGCAACTTCGGTTCGCGGCTGCATCACCTCCCTGACAGGTCGGTCAGCAAACTCGAAAGCTTTGTGTAAAATCTCGGCTTCGTGCTCATCCAGCACCCCTTCGGCCTGCCCAACGGTAATAGCCGTACGGAACTCCTCGGGGCTAATCGTTGGCCTTGGTTCGCCAAATTCACCAGTCAGCTTAGTAAACCTTACGCCAATACGGTTTAGCACATAGACGAAGGGATAAAAGATCGTTGAAATAATCTGCATGGGCGTGGCGTAGAGTAAGGCTATTTTCTCCCCGTAGCGAACGCCCAGGCTCTTGGGGATGAATTCTGCGAAAACCAGGGTCACTACCGTAATGATAATGATGGCTACGGCTGCCCCCAGGTCCTGCCCCCACAGTGATATAGCCATTGCCGTGCCTAAAGCAGCCACCGCCGTCTCGAAGAGGTTGATCCCCAGAAGGACGGCAGCTAGAAACTTCTCTGGATGCTCCACGATCTCGGCCACGATTCTGGCCTTGGGGTGATTGGTATGTACCAGATGCTGGAGCCGAAGCTTTTGCATGCCGATAAAAGCCGTCTCTGCACTGCAGAAGAAGGCTGCAATGCCAAGGCAAATTAGAAACAGTATTGGATATAAACCGTTAATATCTTCCATGCGGAACCCATCCAATCACCTGACTGGGCTCTCCAATATGATTGTAGTATCAGCTCTTTGTGGCGTCAAAAAGCTTGACAAAATCAACCCTGACAACTTGTCGCCGCCTGCATAGGCGCCTCGGTCGCCGGCAAATATGCAGCCATCAAAGTGGTAACTTTTGGGGAACGAGTAGGAGCACTTCGCGCGCTCACTCCTGGCTGCACACGAGAGCGGATTTGTTAATATCTTCTTGCCACATGCCTTGCCAGAGCAAGACCGCGATTCTCCTTCCAGCTAGGATGATAATGCATGCCTCTCTTGGGAATGGCTCAGGATACAGAGAGAAGTTTAGTCCCCACGCTAGGACATCAAGATATGCAGTTTGGCTTTGCCCCTGTCTTATTGACCATGCCTTGACGGCCAAGGATATGCCATGTCGGGCCTGAATTGCTGGACGTATTCTCTGACGAGTTCAAGCAACATGGTTTCCATCTCCTGCAGAGAAGTCACTGGAGGCCCATCCGGGGCATCAATACCAGCAGAACGAAAACGTTTCCACTCTTCGGGGTCTCGCGGCTTGAACCTCCACGAGAGTAGGTCTAAGGTCAGTTCGGGGTGCAGTAAGCCGAAGCCGATGCCCTCGCTCAGCGTCACCTCAACCTGTGTCCATAGCCTATCGTTATCGAGGCTGACCTTACTTTGGGCGGCGTGCCTTATCCGTTCCATATCATCTATCGATCCCACGCTGCCATGGGGAAAGACCGAGCCGACTCTCTCATATTCCGTCGCAAGCACCATGAAGAACAGAGAATCAGGATTATCACCGTAAATGAGGCGGTACCGCCTTAAGCGCTCGTCAGCCATCTTTTCCCAGAAGCGCACGGACTCTTCCTCGTTCCCCGGTTTGGCCTCGAGCAGCCGAGCGAGACTCGGCACATCGTCTTTGAACATCCTTCCCAGCAAGGCGCAAGACTCGTAGAGAACCGCTAATATGGCTATGTAATGCCCAGCCTGGACGTACTGCCCTCCGTACAACCGCTTATAAGCGACGGACTGGATCGGACCAGTCGCCATGTAAACCTGTAGCGAGTGAACCGTCTCGGACTTAGCCCTCATCAGTCCTCACTTTGGGAGATCCAAAGCCAAGCTGAAATAAAGGACGATCAGCGTGAGAACCAATGGTAACCATATTAACCGGGATTTCCCATATCAACCCTTACTATGTGATCTCCGTACCCTTTGTTTTTGCTAACGATGATATGATTCTTGTGGCAGGCTGTCAAGCCCACGCTGTGCCCCAAAAGGGTCTGAGGAATAATAGACTAGGAGGGTATGAAGGGCAGACCGAAGTTCTTCAAGGCCTTGGTGTGGTGAGAGGCCTTCACGAAGTCCAATACGTCTTCCACACTAACGAGGCCGACCACCGACGTTGCTCCAGTCTTCAGTAAATAGGCCCAAACCAGGGCGAGCCTATCTGTAGGCATCCGAACTTCCCGTCGGGCCACCAGCAATACAATGGCTGACATGCAGAGTCGTGAAGCAGGCCAGCTTGGCTTTTCAGCCTAAGCAGAAGGTAGTTCTACCCCACCCTCACCTCGCACTCGGGGCATTCTTCTTCCTCCACCTCCCGGCTTTCCGCAAAGGCCAGAGCTACTGTGAGGGGGCCAAGCCGGCCTACAAACATGGTCAAAATCAGAAGGAATTGGCCCGCTGCTGAAAGGGACGACGTTATGCCCGTGGTGAAGCCCACCGTGCCAAAGGCCGAAACCGTCTCAAAAGAGAGGTCGCGAAAAGATATGCCATCGTCTGTGGCACTCAAGGCGAGAGCTATTACCAGGACCAGAGCCAGGGCAAAGAAGACCACTGCCACCGCCTTGTGAATCTGGGTTTCTGGGATGCGCTGACGGAATACGTCCACGTGGCGTCGCCCCCGGATATAGGACACGGCAGTGAGCCAAAGGACAGAGAACGTCGTCACCTTAATGCCCCCTGCGGTAGAGCCTGATACCCCGCCAATGAACATCAGGATCATAATGATAAACAAGGTTTGCAGCCCTAAAGCTCCCATGTTCAGAGACGAAAATCCTGCCGTGCGAGCTGTTATCGAGCTGAAGAAGGAGTTCATGAGTTTGCCTGGCACACCTAGAGTGCCAAGAGTCTCGGGATTGTCGTATTCCATCCCAAAGACAAGCAGAGTTCCGATTACAACCAGTGTCAAAACTGCAACCAGAGCCAGTTTGGCGTCCACACCGAGCTGCCTCCCCCTCATTAGACTCACCAGCGCGATGATAACCGGGGCACTAAGAGCTCCCACGAAGGACAATAGGCCCACTACGGAAAGTACCTGGGCATTGCTGGCAAAATTGGCCAGGCTGGTTCCATTCCCCACGGTATCGAAGCCGGCATTATTGAAGGACGAGATAGCATGAAAGGTGGCAGCCCACCAGGGATGACCTGATATGTCTTCTCCCTTCAAGAGGAAGGCTAGCAAGAGTATCCCCACCACTTCCATCACGACGGTGATGCCCAGCGTCCAGTAGATGAGCCGAGCGAACTCGCGCATGTTGTGTGTCCCCAGAGCATCGGCAACGCGGAAATCGCGGAACAGGACGCGGCGCCCGGCCAGCAGCAGCAGGAAAGAGGTAAGAGTCATGAAGCCAAACCCGCCTAACTGGATGAGGATTAGAATAACCGTCTGGCCAAAACCGCTCCAGTAGGTGCCGGTCTCAACCGTCACTAGGCCGGTAACGGTGACTGCCGAGGTAGCGGTGAATAGGGCGGTGCGGGGGTTAATCCATTCTCCCGCGGCACTAGCTTGGGGCAGCATAAGGAGTACGAAGCCAACCAGGATCAGCACGGCAAAGCCCAGAATGACAGCAACAAAGATGTTTGTTCCATGTGGGGTCACAAATGCGACAGTTCGCCTGATGATCTCGTCAGAACGCGATAACCGCGGCTGGTCGGTGTCGCTCGCTGCCCAGAAGGACTTGTTGTTCACTATCCTACCTGAGAATTACCACTTCAATTGTTGGCAGGGCTAATCTCGGACTCCGCTTCACTAAGTTGCTGAAGCATTTGTCACACATCCAAAGCGCCTCTAGAGTACTGTGCATCAGGGGCATATTTCGAGAATAGGGACGCATAGAGTCGGCGAACCACAGTTTTCTCCACCAGGACGGTGAGAACCGTCGTGGCGACGATACTGAAGAGAATTACTGCAAAGGTGATACCCTGGATCACGCTGCCGTGTCCTACTCCTGCTTCCATAGCCATGGATGCCACAACGGCTGCTGCCAATCCTTTTGGCACCATGACCGCCGCGATTGAGGCATCAAAGGTCGTCACTGCCTTATCTAGGGATGCTTGCACCACTCGTATTCTTATTAAGAATAATGCTAAAGTCAAGCCCAACCCGGCAAGAAGGACCTTAGAATCATCTAGTGGGATGGATAAGCCAATGTAGATAAAGAAGAAGGTTTTGAGGAGGAAAACAATCTCAGCAAAAAATGCCTTCTCCATCTCGTTTGGCTGGAAGGCTAGCTTCAGAGACCGAAATAAAGCTGTTTCCTTCAGCCAGGAATGTTGCAGGGATCGGTGGTTTTGCAGGCCTCCGATATTCCCCAGGACGATTCCAAAGGCGAGGGCTGAAATTGCGCCGCTAAAGCCTAGAAGCTCGGTGACACCGTAGGCCACAAATACAAAGGCAGGAGTTAGAAAGGTGCTGTTCTTCAACTGGCGGACTCTGTTAAGCACCGTTGACCAGAAAAAGGCAGCTAAAGCACCCAGAATGGCTGCCAGCAGGAAGGAGGCGGCTACTGCCCCGAGCATGAAGGTCGGCCTCAGGTCTTCGTGTTCAACTGCTTGAATGAACCCGAGGGCGAATACGATGACCACCACATCGCTAAAGGCTGATTCTAAGATTAGGGCAGTCCGGGTATCTGATTGCAAGCGGAGCTTACTCACCATGGGGATGACGACTACAGAAGATGTGCCACCGACGATAGAACCAAGGATCAGGGCTTCAAGAACGGACATGTCATACACGACACGGCATATCAGAAGCACAACCCCGAGAGTGGCTACAAAATTGATGACGGTTAGGCGTACTCCACGCCCCATGGATGCACGAAGGGTGGAGAGACTGAGCCCCAGCCCACTTTCGAAAAGGATAATGACAAGCGTGATTATGGCAAATACATTGCCAATGTCGCCAAGGTCATCCCGATCCACGACGCCCATGATAGGGCCGATGACAAGGCCGATGAGAACCAGCAGGAGAACATCCGGTACCCTGGTCTTCTCAAACAATACCGAAAACAGATGTGCCAGGAATATGAGCAAGCCAGCCGAAAGGATGACTAAGGTCGTTTCCATAATTTCGCCCGAACCCGGGATTTCCCACTACAATACAGAGACTCTGTTATTTTGGCAACTGTGCCATCGCTGTGAATATGGCTCGCCAGTAACTGCCCCGATGGATATGTTTAGGTTTCACCAGAATGCCGTCATAGTAGACCCCAATGAAACGATACCCCGTGTCCTACTAATTGATAGCTAAGGCCCACTGCTCGTCAGCGGCCTACTCTATAAATTGCTGAGAGCCTCTCACACCTACACAAAACAAAGCACCCTTTAGAAAAAGGGGAAGCGCTGGGCTCAACGTTTGACCACAGCTTCTCGGAAGATATTCCAGAGGGAAACGTATTTTTGCTCCGGGTCGAAGTCATAGTTCCTCAAAGCCCAGATGTTAACCAGACCTTGTATCATGCCAAATAGGAGCATTGCGGCTGCCTCCAAATCAACATCTTCTCTCACATCTCCAGCCTTGACCCCTTCAGACAGCACGTCTCTAAGACCACGTATGTGTTTGTCAATAGTATCTGCTACCTTTCTATTCAGTTCCTTGTCGCCCAGACTGGTAATCTCAGCGATAACCTGAAAAGAGACACCCCGCCTTTCTCAGTGGCCGATACATGGCTTCTAGGTATACTTTCCAACAAACCTCCAGGATCTGCACCCGCTAAAGTATCGCCAGGTTGTTCCGATGTACCACCTCAGCACCGTACTCATAGCCGAGGAGAGGCATGATCTCGTCGGAGTGGGCGCCCTTGATAACCTGAATATCAGTAGAACTGTAGTTGGATATCCCGCAGGCAATGCGGTTGCCCTGTGTATCAACAATATCTATCACGCCGCCACGGCTGAATTTTCCCTGCACCTCCCTGGTTCCTGCAGGTAGCAGGCTTCGCTTCCCTTCTTTGAGGGCGGCCGCTGCGCCATCGTCAACGATGACCTTACCGCGAGAGGCCAGCCCGCTTATCATCCACCGCTGGCGGCTCTCCAGGTTGGTAGTTTTTGGAGGAAATAAGGTGCCCAGAGGTTCCCCCCGCGCCAGCCGCGGGATTACATCGGGCAGCCTGCCACTGGCAATAATCACCGCTACCCCAGAGCCAGTGGCCAGCTTGGCCGCCTGAATCTTCGTTGTCATCCCACCTGTGCCCCGGCGACTGCCTGTGCCCTTAGCCAGTCGCTCAATTCGGCCATCGATCTTCTCGACCCTGGCGATAAGCTCGGCCTGGGCGTCAAGATGGGGGTCGGCGGTGTATAGTCCAGCCACATCGCTGAGCAGCACCAGGAGGTCGGCATCCACTAGATTGGCCACCATAGCAGAAAGGTTATCATTGTCGCCGAACTTGGCCTCTTTGATCTCATCAATAGCCACTACATCGTTTTCATTGACAATGGGTATCACCTTAAGCTCCAGCAACCCCAATAGGGTGTTGCGGGCATTGAGATAGCCAGCGCGGTCGGACATATCAGCTTTGGTGAGGAGGGCCTGGGCCACTACGATGCCGTGCTCGGCGAAGGCCTCCTCATAGTGGTGCATGAGGCGACCTTGTCCTACGGCTGCCATAATCTGTCGGAAGGGAATATCCTTCCGTTCCCTGTCAAGACCCATCCGATCCCTGCCAGCAGCTATGGCCCCTGACGAGACGAGAATTATCTCTAGCCCCTGCTGGTGCAGCCGGGCCACCTGACATACCAGCCTGGCCATATTCTCTAGGTCAAGGCGTCCGTCGCTTGTGGTGACTAGGTTGGTGCCTAGCTTCACCACGAGACGGCGATAACGCCAGTCTTCTTGAGATGGTATCATCTGGCTGGCCTTGGTTCCGGTGGCTTTCTTGGTTCTATCGCTGGCCATGCTTAGTCTGCCTATTCAAACTTGACTAGATTATATCAGCCGTAGTCTGCTGTCACCAACCCCCTTCTTCCAGGCAATTGTGAGAGGTGCCATGGAGAAATTTGATATAATGGGCTAAACCAATCTGCGGCAACCAAGACAGAGTGAAGTCCAAAGACCCTATGGCCACTGTAGCAGGAGATGCGCATTGAAGGTTGTCACCGTTGAGCAAATGCGAGACATTGAGAGGCAGGCTGCTACCAAAGGCTTGCCCTCTGAGAAGCTGATGGAAAACGCCGGGCTGGCTGTGGCCCGGGAAGTAAACAAGTGGATCGGCAGAGTAGCCGGGCGCTATATCCTGATCCTGATAGGGCCGGGGAATAATGGCGGCGACGGTCTGGTGACGGCGCGCCACCTCCACGATTGGGGTGCTGACGTTCACCTTTACTTGCCTAGACCGCGCCCCGATTCAGATCGTAACTATCAACTGATCAGACATAGGGATATCCACACCATCATTGCCGACGAACCCGGGAGCTTCGCTGAACTACAGGGCCTGCTTCCTTCAGTGGAGGTGGTTATCGACGCCCTATTCGGCACGGGGAAGGCCAGACCTCTGGAAGGGCCCTTTCAACGGATATTGGAGGAGGTGGAGAAAGCGAAGAACAGGAATGGCAAGCTTCAGGTCGTTGCCCTGGACCTCCCTTCAGGGCTTGATGCGGACAGCGGTGCGGTGGACAACGCCTGCCTAACTGCTGATTTGACGGTCACCCTGGGTTATCCGAAGCATGGTCTGTTTCTTTTCCCTGGCGCTGCCAAGATAGGCAAGCTCATAGTGGCTGATATCGGCATACCGGCGAAACTGGCCGAGGACATACCCACCGAGATAATCACTGCTGAAGGGGTGCGGGCGCTGCTCCCGCAGCGCCCGCCAGATGCAAATAAAGGGACCTTTGGCCGAGTGCTGGTCAGCGGCGGCTCAATCAACTACATCGGAGCGGTCTATCTGGCCTGTGCCTCAGCTACCAGGGTGGGGGCGGGGCTGGTAACGCTGGCCACTGCCCGCAGCCTCCAGCCCATTCTGGCTGCCAAGCTCACGGAAGTGACCTATGCCCCGCTGCCTGAGTCGGAGCCAGGCATCGTGGCAGGCGAGGCGGCAGAAACCCTGCGATCTCAAATGGCCAACTACGATGTCCTGCTCCTGGGATGCGGTCTGGGCCAGAGCGCATCGGCGGCAGAGTTTGTGACGTCGATCCTTTTCTCTTCAGCAAGCCTGCCTGCGCTGATACTTGACGCTGACGCTCTCAACATCCTGTCCAAAATCCCTCAGTGGTGGCAAAAATTAACCAAAGACGCTGTGCTGACGCCTCACCCTGGAGAGATGGCGCGGCTCACCGGGCTATCCGTGGGGGCGGTGCAGTCGAAACGCTTAAGTGTGGCCAGAGAAGCTGCCGCTTCGTGGCGGAAAACGGTTGTCCTGAAGGGGGCCTACACCATTATAGCCGCCCCCGATGGCAGAACCAGAATCAACCCGGTGGCTAACGCGGGTCTGGCCTCGGCCGGCACGGGGGATGTGCTGGCGGGGGCCATCGCTGGGCTGGCGGCCCATGGTCTTTCCCCCTTCGATGCCGCCGTTGCCGGGGTCTTTCTGCACAGCCAGGCAGGGGAGGTAGTGAGAAGCAACTTGGGTGACGCTGGAATGGTAGCCAGCGATCTTCTAAGCGTCCTGCCGGTAGTCATCAACAGGACTAAAGGGGGAAGCGCTACTCCGGAGACAGCCAGAGGCTAGATATGCCCACAGATGTCACTCGGTGCTTGACCTTGACATGGAATCCACTGCACATACCTTCTGGACTCCAGCTTTCGCCGGTGTGACATGAGCAGCTATATCGTTGAGTCTTTAGCTTGGCTGTTGTTGCCAATTCTCAATAGCTGGCGGTGTACCTAGAACTGTCAACTTCGCGCCCATAGGATGCCTTTGGCAAGAGCGTAGCTGAAATGCCAGCCACGGCAGCAGCCTTAGCCAGATCCCAAGGTATGAAAGGCCAAAACCCCAACTTCATTGCTTGATGGAAGTCCTTGTGCAAGAAAGACCCGAGGTAAGCTGTCCCAGCTAGGTCGATGATCACTACGGCAATAAGCATCAGTCCCAATTGTGGTAAGAACCCCCGGGCTGTTATGAACGTCTCGCTGAGCGCTCCTATCAAAATAGGCACAACCATAAACGCCAACAGGTACCCCAAAGTCACTGTGTTGCTGAGATAGCCGATACCCCCCGCCCAGCCCTGAAACCAGGGGATTCCACAAGCCCCTATGCCCACGTAGAATGCTTGGCTCAGAAAACCATACCTCGCTCCCAACAGCACGCCACTGAGCAAAACAGCAAAAACCTGTCCGGTAACAGGCACTGGGGTAAACCAGAGATGGATTCTTAATTGAGCAACTAGCCCTGTAAGGCAAGCCATGCCCAACGCTAAAGCGACTTTCTGGGTTATACTGAGATCGGTCCGCCACTTGAAAGCGGAGTATCTCCAGTACCTATACCTGTCTACATAAGCGCTTGTCGCCATTACACCCCCTGTATTGGAATCTGACTCGCGATCCGCCTTCGCTTCAGGTCTTCTCTTGAGCTGAGACGCTACACAAAAGTATAGGGTGACATGACCACCACAGTCAAGCGTTCTCAGGGAAGGGCGTCCAGAAACCGGTTCAAAAGGATGGGGCGGGCCCTGTACCACGCCTTGCGGGCGTTTTCTCAGGATAAGGCCAAAAGCCAGACAGGCAAAGAGATTATTCTTGGATCAGGGCGTTGCCCCTCCTGGGATCAGAGATGGCTCAGCGAAGGGGGTACGATTCTTCTTGCTGGGGTCGAGCTTGTCTCTAACACAGGCAGCGAACCTTTCCACGATCCAGGTGTAATATTCGCGGGGCAGCGCCTCGGGAGTAATATCCGGGACCTCATTGAAGGCGTCAATGACCCACCACTGGCCCTTCTCGTCCACACACCACTCCATCACGTTAACGTCCAAGTCCAATGCCTGGTTGAACCGGGTGGTAAGATCGATCAGCCTTTCCAGGACACCCCCCATGCCACCTAGATCACAGTAGAGGTACTGGCCCATAGCCAGAGGTTTGGGAACCCATCGAACAAAGAGGACGTCTTTCTTGTCAAAGCAAAAGACGCGGAAATAATCTTTGAAGGTGATTAGCTGCTGGGCCATAAGCACGTACCGGGAACAAAGGGCGAGATAAAGGTTGCGCAACTCCTGGACAGAACTGACCATGTAAACGTCTTGCCAGGCATATCCGTCGAAGGGCTTGAGAACACAGGGGAAGCCCAACTCCTCGTCTACCCGGTCAAGATCAGGCTGGGCAACTACACTACTCATCTGCTCAATAGCCGTCTGATCCGGCAATACGATGGTCTTAGGGAATGCCAATCCCAGGCAACTCCCCAGTCTCATGTCCACCAGCTTGTTCGTGGCAGCAGCCGCAAAGGGATTGTTAATGACATACGCCCCACCGAGTGCCAGGTTCTTCACCATTTCTCTGAGGAAGGGATAGCAGAAACTAAGCCGGTCCACTACTACCCGGTAGGGACGCTCAAGGGGAACGCGCTCATCGGCAAAAGATATGTATTCTACAGGGATGTCAGCCAGCCGGGAAGCGACATCAGCCATGAAACGGTCATCCCTGCGCTCCAGAATACCAACGACCTTCGTTTGCATGACGGCTGATATTATAGTCGGTACCCACAGTCAGTCAAGAGAAACGCTATGACCATAGATGCGGACATGGGGTAGAAGCAGGGTTAACGAACAACCCTAGCGTCCACCCCACTTCCTTCTGCGGTCAGCGGTTCTTATAGATGGCCTTGCGTTTTTCTTTGAAGGCCTTCATGCCTTCCTGGGCATCCTCTGTGGCAAAGACAGGCCATCCGATCTCGTCTTGCCTCTGGAGAGCCTCTGCCTCAGGCACCGCCTCGTCTATCTCCCGGAGCGTCCGGGTGATTGCTTTTATGGAAATAGGGGCGTTCTCACAGAGTTGCCTTGCGATCTGCATGGCTTCCTCCATGGCCTTTCCCCGGGGGACTACCCGGTTGATGAGCCCCCATTTCAGCGCCTCCTGGGCACTGATGCGGCGGCCCAGAAGAAGAATCTCTGCCGCCAGACAGTAGGGGATCTGCCGGCGCAAGCGGACAGCCGAGGCTGCCATGGGGTAGAGGCCACGGGCGACCTCAGTCACTCCGAAGACGGCGTCCTCTGCCCCCACACGCATATCGGTACCCTGCAGGATCTCGGTGCCTCCGGCCAGGGCAAAACCCTCGACCGCCAGTATGATCGGCTTGTTGGGGCGATTCTCCCGCAGCAATGCCTGCCAGTGCAGGTTGGGCACATCTTGCATCAATCGCTGAATCTCCTCAGCGTCGTCGCCCGGCCCCGGCCCTGCTTTCAGATCCATGCCGGCGCAAAACGTATCGCCTTTGCCAGTGAGCACAGCGCAGTATAGATCGTCGCCCTGGTCCAGAAGACGCCACGCCTTATACATGCCGACCAGCATCGGTGGGCTAAGCGCGTTCTTGGCCTCCGGCCGATTGAGAGTGACGATCAGAATATGCCCTTCCTTCTCTATGGTGCAGTTCTTGGTGGTGATATCCAGTTGTTCAGCCATGCAATCCTCCTATTCTTAGTATGACTTGTGGTATCTAGCAGGCATTTCCCTTTTTGACTAGCGATGAATCATGCTCTGCCCTGCTGCCATTTGAGGTAATGATGAACCCCCCACCCCTTAGCTGTCAAGTGGCTTCATTCGAGGCTGTCTATTAATGTCATTCTGAGGAGTCGGCCTCAGGCGGATGACGAAGAATCTCGTAGATTCTTGGCTTCGCTCAGAATGACACGAACATGCTGATAGACGATCTCTCTATTCAGGCACTATTCTTGTTGGCGGCACATGACGCTCGTTTGATAACGCCCCATGTCAACCCACGCCTTGCAGTATAGCAGCAGATTAGCTATCATGTTTGGTCACGACCATGCCGAACCCTCGTTTTCCCAAGAGGCGGACTAAGATAGTCTGCACCATTGGCCCGGCAAGCGGCTCAGCAGCCATCCTTGAGCGGCTTATCAGGGCAGGTATGAACGTTGCCAGGATCAATCTATCGCACGGCGCCGACAGTGAACACGCTCGCCGTATTCAGACCATACGAAGGTTGGCTGAACGTCTTTCCACGACGGTAGCCATACTGATAGACATACCGGGGCCTAAGTACCGCGTTGGGAATATAGCTGGCGGCTCAACCGTACTCACGAAAGGTGCTCAGTTGACGCTCACCACCAAGGATGTGGAGGGAAACGGGAAGGTGGTGTCGGTCAACTTCTCCACACTTCCCCAGGACGTGAAGCCTGGGGACGCGGTAGTACTCAGTGACGGAGCGATACATCTCAAGGCGCTGGAAGTGACTCAGACCGAGGTTAAATGCCGGGTCGTTGTTGGTGGGCTCCTCACACCTGGTCGGGGAATCGTGGTACCAGGAGTGCCTATCTCCCGCCCCTATGTTACTGATCATCTCCTGGATGATATCAACTTTGCTGTTGGGCAGAAGCCCGACTACATCGCCCTATCCTTTGTCAACCGGCCAGAGGATGTGAAGCAGGTCAGGGATATCCTGCAGCATAGAGGATCTGATGTCCCCGTCATTGCCAAGATAGAACGGAAGCAGGCTTTCGCCGGTTTCGACAAGCTGTTGGCAGCCAGCGACGGTATCATGGTAGCCCGAGGAGACCTGGGAGTGGACATCGCGGTGGAAAAGGTGCCCCTAGCTCAGAAGGAGATTATTGAAAAGTGTAACCGAGTGGGCAAGCCGGTGATCACCGCCACCCAGATGTTGGAGTCCATGGTGGAGATGCCTATTCCTACGCGGGCAGAGGCAGCTGATGTGGCCAATGCCGTTCTGGATGGCAGCGATGCCATAATGCTCTCCGGGGAAACAGCCGTCGGCAAGTATCCCGTCGAGACTGTGAAGATGATGGGCAGAATAGCTCTGGAAGCTGAGGCAGCCATCCCCCATGACGAGATACTTCACGGCAGGAGAAACGAGGCTTCACCTGAGGTTGACGATGCCACAGCCAGGGCGGCCTGCCAGATAGCTCACCAGGTAGGAGCGCGAGCCATTACCACCTTCACCACAGGTGGGACGACACCCCTGCGAGTATCCAAATACAGGCCCAGCCAGCCCATTATTGCGGTCACTCCGTCAGATAACACCCTGAGGCGTCTTTGCCTGGCGTGGGGCGTCTTGCCGCTGCGGAGACCGGAACCCCTGAGTCTGGAGGAAGTCTTCGAGCAAGCGACGGAGGTGGCCTTGGCAACACGTGTCGCGACGAAAGGCGATCTCATTCTCATTACCGCTGGCCTGCCTCTTGCTGTTCCTGGGAGCACCAACCTGGTCAAGGTCCACAGGGTATGAGAACGGCGGTTGACGGGGTCTATCTTCAATCTCGGGGGAAGATGATGTCTTTGGCACCAGGAAATCTATCTGACCTGAAGCAGTGGACGTAGAGGAGGTAAGACGGCGGTGTTCGGATATGCTGACAAGATTCTCAAAGTGGATTTGTCCTCGGGGAGCGCTGTTGAACTGCCCACCTCGCACTATGCTGACAGGTTTGTCGGCGGCCGGGGTATGGCTGCTTGGCTCTACTGGCAAGAGGTGCCGCCCCTGGCCGGAGCCTTCAGTGCTGAGAATGCCCTGATCTTCGCCACTGGTCCCCTGGCTGGCATACCTGTGCTGGGAGGGTCGCGCTGGCAGGTATGCGCTAAATCGCCCATCTCCTCGCCGGAGCACTTTTGCTATTGCAACCTGGGGGGCAGTTGGGGGGTGGGGCTGAAGTTCGCTGGCTATGACGCTCTCCTGATTCGAGGTGATTCGGAGAAGCCGGTCTACCTCTTTCTTCACGATGGGATGTGCGAACTGAAGGATGCCTCGGCGTTTTGGGGCAAGGGCGCAATTGAGACCAGGGAGATCCTCAAGCGCGAGTTGGGGGATTCAGTCCGGGTGGTGGCTATCGGTCCCGCCGGCGAGAATCTGGTCAACATGGCCAGCCTTGTGGCCGACGGCGACGCCGTGGGGGCGGGGGGTCTGGGGGCGGTGATGGGATCGAAGAGGCTGAAGGCTATCGCGGTGAAAGTCACCCAGAAAAAGGTGAAGATTGCCCAACCAGAAAAGCTAAAAGAGTTGACCGCGTACTACCGGGGGTTGGGTAAAGAGCCGATCACAGCAGCAGGCAATTTGACGCTCCGGATAATGGGGCCGGGAACCAGGAAAGAGCCTTGCTACGGTTGCCTGGGCAATTGCCTTAGAAGATCGTATGAGGCGAAAGATGGCCAGAGGGGGAAATTCATGTGCCAGGCAGCCACCTTTTACCAGCCGATGGCAGAGAGATATTACGGGCCGGGGTACGAGGTTCCTTTCAAGGCCACTAAGCTGTGCGATGACTATGGGCTTGATACCTGGGGTGTCACCCTGACCATAATCTGGCTGATGAGGTGCCTCAGAGCTGGTATCCTGACCGATGAAAACACTGGTATCCCTATATCGAAGTTGGGTAGCCTGGAGTTTATAGAGACCCTGGTGAGGAAGATTGCCCTCCGAGAGGGCTTCGGCGATATCCTGGCCGAAGGCGTACTAGGGGCGGCGGATCGGGTGGGGCCGGCAGCCAGGGAACAGATTATCCCTCATACGTCGAAGGCAGGGCAGCTTAATGTCAGCGACCCCAGATTGTATATCCATACGGCGCTTCTGTATGCCATGGAGCCAAGGCCACCGTTGTCGCAATTTCAAGAAGTGAGCCGGGTGGTGCTCAAATGGTTGGAGTGGCGAAGGCAGGTCAACCATAGCTACGTTTCTGATGATGTGGCGCGCCGCATTACCCGGCGGTTCTGGGGAAGCGAGGCGTCAGCCGACTTCTCTAGCTATGAGGGGAAGGCGCTGGCGGCAAAGATGATCCAGGATCGGGAGTATGCCAAGGAGTGCCTCATTCTTTGCAGCTTCATCTGGCCTATTATGGATCTCGAGTTTACCGAGGACCATGTGGGCGATGCTACCCTCGAGAGCAAAATACTTTCTGCTGTCACCGGGAGGGATATGAATGAAGAGGAACTCTACATAATGGGCGAGAAGGTCTTCAACCTCTACAGGGCCATATTGATGCGGGAAGGCCACCGGGGGAGAGAAGACGACGTGCTTCCTGATAGCTGGCACAATATGCCTCTGAGGGCAGACCAGACCAATCCTGAATGCCTGGTGCCGGGCAAGGAGGGCGAGGCGCTATGCCGAAAAGGCTCGGTAGTTGATAGGGGGCAATTCGAAAAGACAAAAGACGAGTACTACCGGCTGAGGCAGTGGGACGTGGCTACTGGCCTCCAGACTAGGGCCAAGCTCGAAGAGTTGGGTTTGGGGGATGTTGCCCGCGATCTAGGGCAGAGGGGGCTTCTGAAAGGAAACTAACGCTTCCTTTGGCAAAGACTGCCAAGTTGATCCTGGTCAGAGCCGAAAAATGTTGGATCTATCCATGAGATTAGTACTTTGAAGCCCCTATCTCCTCCATTTTCCCTGTGACAACGTAGACCACTCTCTCACAGATATTGGTTACCCTATCGGCACTGCGCTCCAGGTTGTGGCCCACCCAGATAAGACGGGTAGCTCGGGTTATAGTCCTCGGGTCTTCCGCCATAAAGGTAAGCAGTTCACGAAAGACCTGGTCATAGAGGTTGTCTACTTCAGTATCTTCGGCAGCGATCTGTTTGGCCGTATCGGCATCACGTTTGACAAAGGCATCCAGGCTGCGACGCAGCATATCTCCTGTCTTCTCAGCCATGCGGGGCAGGTCAATCAGCGGCTTCAGAGGTGGCTCGTCTCCTATCAATATCACAATCCTGGCTATGCCCTCGGCATGGTCACCTATCCGCTCCAGATCGGTTATGATATTGAGAACTGAAATAATGATTCGGAGGTCGCTGGCCATGGGTTGCTGCGTAGCAATAAGCTGAAGGCACTTCTCCTCTATTCCGAATCTCTTGTCGTTTATCTTAATATCGTCAGCAATTATCTGATGCGCCATGTTGAGGTCTCTGCCCTTCAGAGCCTCTATGGAGCGTCTGATGGCCTTCTCCACCATGCTCCCCATAATCAGAACATCGTCCTGAATTTCCCTCAATCTTTTGTGAAAGGTTGTTCTTATCTCCATGACTAAGACCTCCTTCATCCTATCCAAATCGGCCGGTAATATAGTCCTCGGTACGTTTGTCCCTGGGGTTGGTGAATAGTTGAGGCGTGGGACCGCACTCGACCAGCACCCCGGCCCTATCTTCCTCCATCATAAGGAAGGCAGCCATGTCAGATACCCGCGCTGCCTGCTGCATGTTATGGGTGACGATGACGATAGTGTAGTGTTCGGCCAGGCTTCTCATCAAGTCCTCGATCTTGAGGGTAGCTATCGGGTCGAGGGCGCTGCAAGGTTCATCCATCAAAATGACTTCGGGTTCCACTGCCAGCACCCGCGCGATGCACAGTCGTTGCTGCTGTCCTCCGGATAGGGCTAGAGCGACCTGGTTCAGTTTGTCCTTCACTTCTTCCCACAGTGCAGCCCTCTGGAGGCTTCTCTCGACGATGATCTCGAGCTCGCTGCGGTTCCTCTTACCATGTCGCCTGGGGCCGAAAGCCACGTTCTCAAATATCGACATCGGGAAGGGGTTGGGCTTCTGAAACACCATGCCCACCCGTTTTCTCAGCTCTACAACGTCGATAAACTTGTCATAAATAGGGATGCCGTCAACCGCAACCAGCCCCTCGACCCTGGCCCCAGGAATAAGGTCGTTCATGCGGTTGAACAGGCGAAGAAAAGACGATTTGCCGCAGCCTGATGGGCCAATAAGGGCCGTGATGGCACACTCCGGTATGTCCAGAGTAATGCCTCTCAGTGCCTGAAAAGCTCCATAGTAAAGGTTCGCCTTTTCCGTTCCGAGTTTTGTCTTGCCGTATTCAGCTACTCTACCGTTCGAAAGACTGTAGTTCACATTCATGGGTCATCATCTCCGCTGGCGCGTTCGCAGCCTGATAATAGTAGCCAGGACATTGAAGAACAAAACTACCGCCAACAGGACGAGGGCGACGCCCCACACCGTGCCCTTGGGCATGCCGGGAACATGGGCAGCTACTGTATATAGATGATAAGGTAAGGCCATAAACTGGTCAAAGGGAGAGCTCGGCAACCCGGGCAGGAAAAAGGCTGCCCCTACCACCAGTATCGGAGCTGTCTCTCCGGCAGCGCGGCTCATGGCCAGAACAGCACCAGTGATAATCCCAGGTCGTGCCTGTGGCAAAACTACATGCCGTATAGTCTGCCATTTTGTCACGCCGATAGCCAAGCTTCCCTCTCTGTATTCTCTGGGCACTGCAATTATTGCTTCCCTGGAGGTGGTAATAGTCATAGCCAGTGCCTGGCAGGCCAGGGTCAGGCTGGCTGCCAGCAGCGACATACCGAAGTCCAGAGCCAGAACGAACACGGCCAGACCAAAAAGCCCGTAGACGATGCTGGGCACACCAGCCAGACTCATAATAGCCATATTGATGGCCCGCGTCAGCCAGTTTTTGGGAGCATATTCAGCCAGGTAGATTCCGGCCGACACCCCAATTGGCAGCGCGAAAATGATGGTGCCCACCATGAGGTAGAAGGTACCCACAAGGGCCGGGAAGATGCCGCCTGCCTTACCCGCCTGCGAAGGATTTTGAGTTAGGAATCCCCAGTCAATGGCGCCGGCACCCCTGACGACAATCTGAAGGAGGATGACCAGGACTGGAATGGTGACCGCCGCTGTGGCCAGAAGAAGGAGGCCGAGAGCTATACGCTGGGAACGCTGGCGTGATAGTACCCGTTCAATCTTCATCTATGAACTACCTTGCGTATTTCCGCTTCTGACGTTCCAGCACCCAATCAGCGATCAGGTTAATGGCCAGGGTCATGATGAACAGGGTCAAGCCAATGGCGAACAACGCCTGATACTGCAACCCGCCTCGGACGGCATTGCCGATCCCCGAAGCTATAGCAGCCGTCATCGGCATCATCGAATCCGTTGGAGAGTGAGGTACCGCCAGAGCACCGCCAGCCACCATGAGGACGGTCATAGTCTCGCCAATGGCACGTCCCACGCCCAGCATAACAGCCGCGGCGATTCCCGAGACAGCCGCTGGGATACAGACATGCCTGATGGTTTCCCACTTGGTAGCACCCAGGGCATAGCTTGCCTCTTTGAATTCTTCAGGAACAGCGCGGAGCGCATCCTCCGAGACACTGACAATGACAGGCAGGCTCATCATTGCCAGCATGATCGCAGCAGTCAGCCCGCAAAGACCCGTGTTCAAATCGAACATGCTCTGGATTAGAGGTGACAGAAGCATGAGGCCGATAAGTCCCATCACCACTGATGGAATACCCGCCAGCAGCTCCACAATAGGTTTGACCGTTTCTCTTACTCTCGGTGACGCCACTTCAGCTAGATAGGCGGCACAGCCAACGCCAACGGGCACAGCAATAGCAGTGGCCACCAGGGTCACCATGATTGTAGCCACAAAGAAGGGCATTATGCCAAAGGTCGGTGGGTCAGACACGGGATACCACTTGGTGCCCCAAAGGAATTCCCAGGGAGGAGTGTGAGAGAAAATGGGCAACCCTTCTTTTGCCAAAAGGACAATGATACCCAGCAGGACGGCTATGGCTAGCAGACCCGCCAGAAAAACCCAACCCTCAACAACCTTTTCACCCCAACGCCACCGCCGCCGGAGGCCGTTGTCCAGGCCTTCGGCAGCGCCGGGTGAAACGCTTCTCTTTGTTAGAATCGCTCTATTCCTTCTTCTTTTCCTTCTATCCCAGCGGCACAAAGCCTGCCTCAGTTACCTTCGCCTGCCCTTCTGATGACAGGCAGTAGTCAACGAAGGCCTTTATAACACCCTGAGGTGCTCCATTGGTGTACAGAAGTAGCGGTCGGGCTATAGGGTATGTTCCGTCCAGGGCTGTCCCCACAGTGGGCAGGACGGCCGGGTCATTGGCCGTCATCTTAATCCCCACAGGTTTCACCTTATTGGTGACGTAGCCCAGTCCGGCGTAGAAGATAGCTTTCGAATTCTTGGCTACCTCAGATATCCCTCCCTCAGTGGAGGGGAGAAACAGCACCTTCGAGCCATACTCCAGGCTCTTGTCCTCGGTGGAAAGACCGAGCATCTGGATCACATGTTCCTTGAAGAAGACATGGGTGCCAGAGTTTGTGTCACGGGCGATCACCACTATAGCAGCATCCTTGCCTCCAACGTCTTTCCAGTTGGTTATCTTGCCGGTGTAGATGGCTGACAGTTGAGCTATGGTAAGCTCAGTCACCGGGTTGGAGGGGTGCACCACTACTGAAAGGGCATCACTGGCCATCTGAATCTCATAAGGGTTTACCCCTTTTGCCTGGGCCTGCTCAATCTCCTTCGCTTTGATTTGTCGTGATGCCTGGCAGATGTCGGTGGTGCCATCAATCAGAGCGGCAAAGCCAGCTCCTGACCCTGGGCCGCTGACAGCAATGTGCACCCTCGAATGCATTTTCATGAACTCTTCAGCCCAGACTGAGGTCAGCGGCGTTACCGTATTCGATCCGACGATGCTTATAGACCCGGAAAGCCCGTTAGAATTCCCTGAGTCGCCTCCTCCGCAACCAGCTATGACAAGAGACCCGGCAAGCAACCCTAGGATAACGACTAGGATCAAGCCTTTTGTTAGTCTACTGTTCATAAATCCTCCTTTGCCAATTCACTTATCTCAGCACAGCCGCGAGATCAACACTCATCTCAGGCCTGGCGTGATCTTTTCTATGGCCTTCGAAACGCTCAAACAGAAGGCACAACACGGCCTCGGCAGTAGCCAGGTTTGTTGCCAGAGGCACGTTGTGGACGTCGCACGCCCGAAGCAACGCTGAAACGTCTGGCTCATGAGGATGGGCTGTCAGCGGATCACGCAGGAAAATCAACGCCTGCACATCACCGCTGGCTATCTGCGCTCCAATCTGCTGGTCGCCTCCCTGCGGTCCGCTTTTCATCAGATGTACCGGCAAGCCGATCTTTTCCTGAATAAACCGCCCCGTGGTGCCCGTGGCCACCAGGTTCAGTTTGGCTAATTCCTGCCGGTGTGCCTGCACCAGGAAGACCATATCAGCCTTCTTCGCGTCGTGAGCAATCAGTGCCAGAGTAGGTCTCTCCATATCTCACTTCCTTTCCTGTTGTATCTCCTCGAGGAACTTATGCACTCTCATTTTGATCTCATCTCGGATCTTCCTGGAACCAGATTCTCTTCATCCGAGTTGGCCACCAGATTCGCCTTGCACTGCCCATTCATCCTGATTCATCCTGGTTCAAGGATAACAGGCGATATTTAAGGCTTGTTTAAGGCATTGTTAAGAGGAGGTTAAATCTTGTTTAGGGTTTGCTTAAGGCGTGCCGGCTAAGGGAAGGGTGAAACTGAAGGTAGAACCCTTCCCTTCCACACTTTCTGCCCAGATCCTGCCGCCGTGAGCTTCCACTATATGCTTGGCGATAGCCAAACCCAGGCCAGTGCCCCCGCCAGTCCGCGCCCTGTCTGCCTTATAGAAGCGCTCGAAAATGCGGGGCAGGTCATCGGCAGAAATGCCCACCCCATTGTCAGCTACTGAGACCAGGAGGTGATTGCCTTCCGCTTTGGCGGTGACGCTGATTCTGCCGCCGGGCGGGGTGAACTTGATGGCATTGTGTATGATGTTAACCAGCACCTGCTCCACCCGATCCCTGTCGCCAAGCGCCTGCGGCAAGGATGAAGCACTCTCAATACCCAGGCTTAGCCCTGCCCTATCGGCTTGCGCCTTCAATCTTCCCGCGGCTTGCTCAATTGCTTCCGCCATATCGAAAGGCTTCTTCTGAATAGGGGCCCTCCCGCTTTCAATGCGAGATAGCTCTCCTAGCTCCTGTACTAACTGGGTCAATCTGTCCGCTTCGGCATTTATCTTGGCCAGAAAATCCTTCGCCACAGAGGGATCGTCAATAGCCCCATCCCGTAACGTCTCGGCAAGTGCCTTGATCGAAGCTGCTGGCGTGCGCAGTTCGTGAGAGATATTGGCCACGAAATCGCGCCGCACCGTCTCCAGACGCCGCAGTTCAGTAAGGTCCTGGAGGAGCAGAAGGCAGCCGCCCCCGTCTTCCAAAGGCGTAGCCATCACTCTCAGAAACTGCTTCCCGGGACTGGTCTCCACTGTTCCCACCTGCTGTTCCTTCGTCCTCAGGCAGCGCTGCAGTATATCATCCATTTCGTAGTCGCGCACCGCCTCGACGAAGGTGCTCCCCAGCACCTCCTTCCCAGAGAGCTGAAGCATCTGCTGGGCTGCCCGATTCACTGTGGTTACTCTGCTCTCGCCATCCACAACGAAAATGCCGTCACCCATATTAGATAGGATAGTTGCCATCCTGTCTCGCTCGGTGGTGATAAGAGCTACCATTTCCTTAAGCTTGGCAGCCATGCGGTTGAAGGCCTTGGCCAGCTCACCCACTTCATCCCTGGACGTCACCTGGATTTCCTGGTCAAGCTCTCCCTCAGCCAACTTCTTGGACATTTGAGTCAGCTTCTTCACCGGCCCGGTGGTCACTCTCGATATTTGCAGCGCCAGCAAGACAGCGACGACAGCAGCAATGATGGCTCCCCAGGTTATCACCCAGTTGACATGTCCCGCATATCCATTTATCTCGGTCAAAGGAAGGGACACCCGGGCAACGCCCACTATTTCATCATTTATCGTTATCGGCCCGGCAGCATACATCATGTCATACCCCAGGGTGGCGCTGTACCGAATGTCGCTGCCTCTTCCCTCGGTAAGCGCTCCTTTGACCTCCGGCCTATCGGCGTGGTTCCCCATCAAAGCGGGATCCTCATCGGAGTCCCCCAACACCACCCCATCTCGATCAATGATGGTGATCCGTGCATCAATCTGCTTCCCCAGCCTCTTGGCCAGGGCATCGATGTCACTTATCTGACCGCTAGCAAAATATGGGGCACTACTGTCGCCTACCAGCAGTGCCTGGTTCGTCAGCTGGTCTCTCATGTTATCCAGATAGCTATCTCTGAAGAAGTGCGACAAATATATGCTCAGCCCGGCAATGCATATCACGATGAGAATAACGAACGGTACGGCTGTTCGCCATCGAATGCTACGAAACACGTCTAACCCTCAAATTTGTAGCCCACGCCTCGGACTGTCACCAGGTGCCTGGGATGCGCCGGGTCAACCTCGATCTTCTGGCGGAGCCACCTGATGTGCACATCTACTGTGCGGGTGTCGCCCGCGTAGTCATAGCCCCAGACCTTTTCCAGAAGATAATCACGACTGAATACCCGTGACCGGTTGCTCGCCAGGAAAGCCAGCAGATCGAACTCCTTGCGGCTCAAGTCCAGAGGAGAACCACCGAGACAGGCCTGATGACGTGCAGGATCAATTTCGAGCCTGCCCGCTTTGATGGCCGAAGGCCCAGCCTCCTGGCTGGAGGCTATCTCCCGCATCATCATCTCCGTGCGGCGTAGCATTGCCCGAATACGTGCCAGTAGTTCCCTGATGCTGAAGGGCTTGGTCATGTAATCGTCAGCCCCCAACTCCAGGCCAACTACCTTGTCAACCTCCTCTGTCTTGGCGGTAAGCATCAGAATGGGCACTATCATCTCCCGGCGCAGAATGCGGCAAACCTCAAAGCCATCGAGCTTGGGGAGCATTACGTCCAGGACAACCAGATCAGGTTTTCCGCTTCGGGCAACTTCCAGAGCCTGAGCGCCATCAGTGGCAGTCACTACGTCATAGCCCTCTTTGGCAAGGTTATACTTCAGGACACCCAAAAGGGTTTGGTCATCTTCAACGATCATGATCCTGCTGCTGGCCATCCTTATTCCTCAGGGAATAGTATAGCACGAAGCCAGCGGTCTATTGAGTGACTAGAAGACTGTCACCCCGCCCCTCTTGACAAGGATAAAATGTTATTGTATAATCCCTCCATGATATGTCACCTGCATATGGCGGTAACACATGAGGGCTAACGGGCAGATTTCCAGAGACCGGGAGCTGGTTACCAGCATGTCCACGGTGGCCTACGTGCTCAGCCGTGAAGGAAAGGAGTTCAATCGCTACCTGCTGGAGCAGTTCCAGCCGTGGGAGAGGCTGGAACTGGAAAAGATGGGCGCTGTGGCGGCCATGCCGCCAGAACATGTCCTCTTCTACAAGGCGGTAGCGCAGACGCTGGGCTGGCTTCAGCAACTGCCAATACCAAAGGAGCGCAGGGAAAACGACCTCAAAAACGGGCTATCCCTGGTGCCCCAGATCTATTTCCAGGTGCTGCTGGAGGCCAGAAGTGGGGTGGTCCCCGGTGGGGTGGCTAAGCGACTGGAGGAGTTGCTGGGGGAGGCCCAGGAGGCCACCAGAGGGAAAAGCCCCCGCAGGCTTCTGGCGGTGGTGGCCGGTCTGCAAACGTGGGCCGCAGTGGAGTTGCCGGAGGTGGGGCTGGGGGGGACCCTTGACCTGGAAGAGACGCAGCGTCTGGCTCTCAATGCCTGTGGTCGTGCCCGCTGGACGGCTTTAGCACCGATGAAGATGTATGCTCTGTGCAAGGGCGCTGATTTCAGGACGCCGAGAGCCATACTGCCGCCGCTGGGCAGTGCCGTCTCCAGGGGCATCGAAAGGCTATTTGGCTTCGCCCTGGGGGAGTCCGAAAGTGACTACCAGCTTTCCAGAGGACTGCACCTGAAACTGGCGGACCTGGCCCATGCCACGATCTGGGATATCAACTCCGGCTTGCACAGGCTGGGCGGAGGGTCGTGAAGGAACGAACGGCAGAGGCAAATGGGTGGGCCGAGCCCACCCTGCCGGTTTGTCCTGTCATTGCGAGCTCGCCGCAGGCGGGCGTGGCAATCCCAGGGTGGTGGAGCAAAGATGACTTTTCCACAGTGATTTTGTTCACTGCCGGAAGTCAACTCATGCGCAGCGAAACCCAAACCGCTCTTAATGCGTACTGTTTTCAGGTCCTCTGAAGGATATACCCTAATATCAAGGACGCCCAGTAGCTGGAGTTTCTCATCGAAGCCCGCTGATTCCAGGTTCCTGTGTCTCAGAGATTCCAATTGGGCTCTAATAGCATCAATGCCGGAGCCATTCAGTCCCCAAGTGCCGGCCTGGCGTTGGAGCCTGGTAACCTCTTCCTCAGCCACTGCAATGGCTTTCTGACACACGTTAATGCGATTCTTGGCCTCTGCGGCATCATAGACGCCTTCTTCATAACCCGCCTGCACCCTGGTTATCTTAGCCTGAAGCTGAGCGATTTTTCTCTGCTCGACTTCAATCAGCCTGGTCGCAGCTTCTCCGTCGTCTTTCTCTACCGCCAACTGCTGCTCTACCCAGGAATCATCACTCAACAAGGCATAGACGCAGTCCCAGATGTATTCATCCCACCGGGCAGAAATAAACTTCCGGAAACCGCAGGCTTTGCCACTCCAGGTACGATAATGCCGCGCGCAGTGGTAGAAAATCTTCTTGCTGCCACCTTCTCGCCTGACCACCATAGGCAGACCACATCTTGGACAGAAGATCCGGTTGCGCAACAAGGCTTGAATAACCTGGCCCTGTTTGCCACGGCCCCTTCCCCTGGCAGTCAATGTCTCGTTGGCCTTCTGCCACAGTTCTTCGGGGATCAGCTTGGGCACACTGAAGAAAACCCATTCTTCCTGAGGTTTAGGCCGAAGGATAGTCTTCTTGATCTGTCCGGTAACATCACCCAGCGGTCTGGCCGGATTGGATACCATGGAACGGGCATTGTAGGTATTCCTCCCGGTGTAACACAGCCTTCGAACCACCTTGCACACTGTGTTGGGCCCCCA